>Ga0214917_10000530_pt1 | contig 50436 bp, 51 predicted proteins | sample LL_1208_BB_MetaG_FD_177983 | JGI IMG/M metagenome (GOLD analysis project Ga0214917, IMG submission 177983) | Freshwater microbial communities from Lake Lanier, Atlanta, Georgia, United States - LL_1208_BB | ecosystem: Environmental > Aquatic > Freshwater > Lake | place: USA: Georgia | collected... | reverse complement strand
TTTCGGTTGTAAGGTTCCGAAGGCAGATTGATGAGAAGAACCTCGTTCGGAGAAATGGCCTTGAAGCCGTGGAACACGCCCGGGGGGATCTGCAGGAGAACACGATGATGTTCCCCCACGACGATGGTGTGGGTTTTTCCCCGGGTGGGGCTGCCGGGGCGGTCGTCGAAAAATCCAATCTTGGCCATGCCGTAAATCACCGAGATACAGTCCGTTTGTTTCTGATGGGCATGCCAGGCCTTGATGACCCCGGGATAGATGGAGCTGAAATAGGCCTGTCCGAATCCCGGGAAGTGGGGATCGTCTTTCCGCAGGATTTCCATCACGCGGCCGCGATCATCGCAATGCTGGACCAAGGGGATCAGCTTCAATCCATCGATCATGGTCCGATTATGGGAGGGCGGGACGCAGTGGAAAGAACAAGATGGGACCGCTTCAGCGGCCTCCGGGAATTCCGAGAAAGCCTTTCAGGCAGCGGAGAGCGACTTCGAGGATGTTGGATGAGGTAAGGCCAAAGGTGCGGAGGAAGCGTTTGGCGTTGCCGGGGAGGTACAGTGGCAGGTGGCGGGGGCGGGGGGAGACGGCGCAGGTGAAAGCCAGGTTCTGAAGAAGAATTCCAAACTTTCGATAATGAGCGGCCTGCCCGGGATCCGGTTTAAAATAAGTGGCAGCTGGTGGATCGTGAATCACAGTCACGGAGGGTTCGGCCCAGGCAGGGGACGAGGCGGACAGGCGGAGGGAGAATTCGACATCGTCGCCGTAGGCGAGCATATCCGTGCGGGGCGGACCGGCGCGTAGCCAAGTCGGGCGGTCGACGAGCAGGCACGGACCGATGCACCAGGCCATCGGGTAGCCGCCGGGCGCCAGGGCGCGGGCTTTTTCCAGATTCTTTCCGACGGAACGGAGCGCCCGGGCAAGGGGCCATGAAACAGGCTCGGGGGCTTCCTGCAGCTTGCCGGACGCATCGACCAAAAACGGGGCAACGGTGCCGGCGGAGTGCTTGGCGGCTGAAGCGAGGAGGGATTCGAGGTCTTGGGGTGCCAGAATGGCGTCGTCATCCACCACCAGAAAATGTGTAAAATCGGGAAACTTCTCGAAGGCCAGTTGACCGGCGGTGGCGAGTCCGCCGCCGAAACCAAGATTTTTGCCGGGAGAGAGGACTTCGCAAGGGAGGGGGGAGTTTTGGGAGGATTCCACCGTGGCAGGGTCGGGGCCGTTATCACAAATTATGACGGCGATGGGGCGAACGGCTTGGTGATGAAGCGACTCAAGAAGACGGGCAAGAAGTTTGGAGCGGAAGCGCGTGGCCACAAGAGCGATGACTTTGGGCTGGGCGGGCACACGCCAAGAATGGCCGGTTTGCGATGAAGATGAAGATTAAGATGAGGAAGGATTGGAAATTGAGGAATGGTGGGGTTTGGGCAAGTTTGGGGGTTGTGAGCGATAGGGCGATTCGAGTGGCGCTGGATGCGACGGCCATCGGGCGCGGCAAGACGGGGAATGAGACGTATCTCACCGGCCTGTTGGAAGGGTGGAGGGAGGCGAAGCCGGACGGGGTGGAACTGGCGCCCATCTTCAGCGGGGCGGTCTCATCCCAATTGCCCCACCCGGGCACACAAATTGGAAGTGGCGGTTTTTTTAAGAGGCATTTGACGGAGTTGCCGAATGCCAGGAGGGAGCTGAAAGCGGACCTTTACCACGGCGTGTATTGGATGCGACCGTGGGAGAAAGACCCGTTCGTCTTGACGGTGCATGACATCTCGTTTGCCGTTCATCCCGAGTGGTTCCGCCCTGGTGAAGCGCTTTTTTACACATCGTTGATCAAGGCGGCGGCCAGGAAGGCGCGGAAGGTGATCACAGTTTCGGAGTTCTGCCGCACGGAAATCGCGGAAAAATGGGATCTTCCCGCCGACAAGATCGAGACCACGTACGAAGCCGCCCGGGGACTTTTCAAGCCGGGCAAAAAGAAAAAGAGCGGTCCGCCCACGCTGCTTTTTGTCAGCGCGATTCATCCCCGCAAAAACCTGGGGCGGCTGATCCGGGTTTGGGAGCGATTGAGAGTGGACAGATTTCCGGATCTCCGGCTTCAAGTGGTCGGGCCGGCGGGATGGTCGGCAGGAGCGGATCTTCACGCCCTCCAGGCGGCGGTGGCCAAAGGCGGGGCGGAGTGGCTGGGATCGCAGACGGATGCGGAGCTGAAGGAGGTCTACCAGACGGCGACGATCTTGGTGTATCCGTCCTTGTATGAGGGGTTCGGGTTGCCGCCGTTGGAGGCGATGGCCTGCGGGTGTCCGGTGGTCTGTTCGAACACCGCCTCTTTGCCGGAAGTGTGCGGCGAAGCGGCGGAGTATTTTGATCCGACCTCCGAGGAGGAGATGTCGGCCAAGATCGCCTATCTTTTGGAGAATGGGGAAAGAAGGGAAGATTTAAGCCGGGCGGGAATTGCGAAGGCAGAGGAGTATTCTTGGGAGAGAATGGCGGAGGAAACGGCGGCGGTTTACCGGCGAGCGATGGAAGGCTGAAAGTTCGCGAATGCCACGGAGAAAATAGCAGGTAGGAGATGGGAGTTAGAGGCAGTTCGTGAACGTGCTGGTGAACGGCAGGGAAAAAGCGAAAGGCAAAAAGCTTGGATTTGCGGTAGGTAGCTGCGGCAGATAAACTTCATTTATGCCGGCTGAGGGGGAAAAAGTGCAGACCAATCCGCAGTGGATGTCGCGGGCTTTGTGGCTTGAGGGGGTGGCGGCCTTGGCGGTGGTCATCGGGCTTTACGCCTTCATTCCCTATAATTTCGGTTTTGAGAGCAAGGCGAGGCCGGTTCTGGACATGCTCAAGCGTTTCTGGACCGATCCCTCCACGGCGGATTGGCATCACGGGATGATGGTACCGTTCATCTCGATCGGACTGGTGATTTACCAGTGGAAAGATTTGCAAAAGGTGCCCATCCGGCCGTGTCTTTGGGGGGCCGTGGGCGTGCTGGCGGCGCTGGGGCTCTTCTGGATCGGTTACAAGATTGATATCACGATTGTCGGTTTCATGTCGCTGCAACTGATGATCGGGGGGTTGATCTGGTGGCTGCTGGGCTGGGAGATGATGAAAGCTTTGGCGTTTCCGTATATTTTCCTGATGTTTTCGTACCCGTTTTATTTTTTGGACAATATCATCGCCTTTCCGCTGCGCGGGGTGATGTGTGAGTTATCGCAAGGATTTCTCAATTTGATCGGGGTCGACACGATGCGGGTGGGAACGGCGCTGGTTTCGGCCCCGGACTATGCGGCGGGGCTGAAGCAGGGGGAGCGGTTCGCCCTGGATGTGGCCAATCCCTGCAGCGGGATTCGGTCGCTTTTTGCGCTGATGATGGTCAGCGCCCTTTATGCCCACCTTAGTTTGGCCAAAACGTGGCAAAAACTGGCGTTGTTTGCCCTATCCCCGGCCCTGGCGGTGGCTGGCAACTTTGCCCGGATGCTCATGCTCACCTTCGGAACCATTCTTTTGGGTAGCAAGGTGGCGATCGGCACGGAGGATAATCCCACCACCTTTCACATGGCGGCAGGGTTTTTTGTTTTTGTGGTGGCGCTGGGTGGAATGGTGGCGGTGAGTTGGGTTTTGCAGGGGGGGCTGGGAAGGGCGTGGAAAAAGTGGAACACGCCGGTGGAGATTTCCCCGCAATGAGCCTTGCGGCCGAGCGGGCCACGCAGGAAAAACAGCCGGCCTCACCGCCTCCGCGCCCGGGCGCAGCTCTGCGGATTGGGATTTTGTTGGCTTTGGGGGGCGCCACCGCGGCGTTCTGTCTGTTCACACCCTCCCCCAACACGGCCCCGCTGGCCGGGGTGATCATGGATCTTCCGGAGAAGATCGGGGCTTTTACCGGCAAGGTGATTGCGGCCACACCCGGGGAACTGGCCATCCTGCCGACGGACACGCAGATTGTGCGGAGGGAGTACACGGACACGGTCGGAGACCGGATCATGGCATCCATTGTGCTGAGTGGCGGGGAAAAGCGCAGTATCCACCGGCCGGAGGTGTGTCTGCCGGCGCAGGGGTGGTCGATGCGCGGCGGAAAAGTGGAGCGGGTGTCTTTGGCGGACGGCTCCGACTTGGATGTGATGAATTTGAGTCTGGTGCGTCAGGTGGAGGTGGGGCCGGGGGATCGGAGGAATCTTTATGCCCATTACTTCTACTGGTTTGTCGGGAAAAATGTGTCTACTCCCAACCACTGGCACCGGGTCTTTTTGACCAGTTATGACCGGATCACCAAAAACCTGAACCACCGGTGGGCTTATGTGATCGTGATGTCGATCGTCACAGAAGGCTTTTTGCCGGGCGGCAAAAGTGAGCCCCAGACCGTGCAGATGCTCAAGGAATTCACTGCGGAAATCGCGCCGACCTTCATGAGAAAGGAAACCGTCTCGGCCCAGGATTGATTTCCGTCTTGCCGGCCACGGGCGGGGGCGGGATTCTGATGGTTTAGCCAATCCAGAAAGGAATCCTCAAATGAACCCACTCCGCAAAATTCTCCTCGCCAGCCTCCTGGCCGGTCTGGCCTTGCCAGCCTGCGCCGAATCGCTCGACAAACTTGTTCCCCAAGCCGCTGAAATCTTCGGACGATTCAAGCGGGAGGAAATTTTAAATATGGAACTGGTCAAGGATGCCAAGGGAATCGTCATCATCAATGTGACCGGGTTTTCCATTGGCATCGGTGGATCCGGCGGGGACGGCATCCTGATGGCGCGGACGGAGGATGGTTGGAGTGGTCCGGTGGGCATCACGACGGACGGCGGAACCCTGGGTATCGATGTGGGCGGGACGGACAATGATCTCGTCATCCTCCTCATGAACAACGGGGCGGTCAGCCGGTGGGCATCGGGGGAGCATTTTGGCTCTTCCTCCGCTCAGGCGGTGATGGGACCCAAGGGCGGGGCGGCGGTGGACGCGACCATGAAAAATCGCGACTTCAACGTCTACATCTGGAACAAGGGGGCCAAACTGGGGGTAAACTTCGGCGGTTTCGACGTGAACATCAACAATGAGGGCAACGCCAACTACTATGACAAGCCCCTCGTGTCCGCCAAAGACATTCTCAACGGCGCGGCCAAGGTGCCGGAGTCCAAGAAAGACTCGCTCAGCCGCCTCTACGATCTTTTGAAATAGGCCAAGAAAGGAAAAACCACACATGAAACAAGCGCTCTCTGCTCTCAGCATCCTCGGATTCGCATTTGTCGCCCCCCTGCAGGCACAGAATTCCGACTCGCTCGGGATCGCCTCCGACCAGGCGACCAGCATGGACAAACTGGATCAGTTGATGGGCCGGGCCCAAAAGCGGCTCGAGTACATCATGACTAACCTGAACGAGCTGACCGACGGCAACGACAAGAACAACAACTTCGACAACTTCAAAGACAATCTTGAGGAGTTGAAAAGCATCCGGGACGACATCAAGGACCGGGTGGAAAAAGTGCGGGATCTGCAGGGGCAGAGGATTGCCGCCTGGACCAAGGAAGTCTCCGGCATGAACGACAAGGACATGCGGAAGCTGACCAACGACCAGATCGACAAGGCCAAGGCTGATTTTGACGCCTTGGACAAGCAGATGAGGGAGATCGGCGGGGATGCCAACGACCTCACGGGCCTGCTGGACGACCTGCAAAAATATTTCGCATCCTCGTTCAGCTCGGATTCGGTGAATGCCGCCAAAGACCGGATTGAAAAAGCGAAGACCTCGGCCCGTGACATGGTCAAGGATGTGGATGGACTCCGTGACACCCTTTATAAGAACAAGAAAATCGTGAAGGGGACCAACTCCCAATAGCGGCGGCCCCGAGAGTCCTTCAGCCCAAGGGCGAGATTACCAAGGTGATCTCGCCCTTCGTGTTTTCGCCAAACTTGGCCGCCGCCTCCGCCGGTGTTCCAACAAATACCTCCTCAAATTTTTTGGTCAGTTCCCGGCAGACGGCGACGCGGGCCTCCGCCGGAAGGAGCTCGGCCGCCTCGGCCAAGGTCCGGACAATGCGGTGGGGGGATTCGAAATAGATGCTGGTGTGGCCGCGCCCGGCGGCGGCGAGCAGTTCCTTTTTGCGGGGACCCGGTTTGGGTGGGAGAAAGCCCCCAAAAGTAAAAGGCAAGGAGGGGAGGCCGCTGGCGACAAGGGCATGGAGGACGGCAGAGGGGCCGGGGACGACTTCGACTGCGAGATTTTCCCTGCGGGCGGCGCGGATGATGCGTTCGCCGGGGTCAGAAATGCCCGGCATGCCGCCGTCGGTCACGAGGGCGATGGTCTGACCGGAGCGGAGTCGGTCGAGCATTGCGGTCTCACGCGAGGCCTCGTTGAATTTTTGGTAACTCAAAAAAGGCTTCTTGAGGCCAAGGTGCTGGAGTAGAAGGCCGGTGCGGCGGGTATCTTCGGCGGCAACGAGGTCGGCGGCGGCAAGGGCCTCGCGGGCGCGGGGAGAGAGGTCCGAGAGATTGCCGATCGGAGTTCCCACGACGAGCAAACGGCCGGAATTCACGATGGTTAGGTTAAGAGCAAGTTGAAGATAAAGTAAGCCCCGATCTCGGCATGATTGGACTTGGGACGGGCTTGGCCCCGATTTTCAGCCCACGCCGCCCCAGCGAAGCCGGGTCTGCTGCCGCGCTTGGACTCGAACCAAGAACACCCACATCCAGAGTGTGGTGTGCTACCAATTGCACCACGCGGCAATAGTTGAATATTAATCAGTTCGAGCGAGAGGAGCAAGAAGCGGGAATCTTCCTTGAAGCTGGACTGAGGCGGCAAGGCCTCAACTCTTGGCTTGATGGAGTTCAACGGTGCGGGTGGGGAATGCGAACTTGAGGCTGGCCTGGTCGCAGGCTTCGCGGACGACAAGGTGGGCGGTGGTGGTGTCGTGCATGAATTCGGACCCGTCCCGGTAAGGGGTGCGGAGAGTGAAGCGGATCTTTTGCGCGCTGTCCCCGAACTCAAAAAAACGGCCCACCGGATCGCTGCCGGGAAACTTCTTCTCCAAAGCGGCGCAGACGACGCGGATGGCGTCCTCGAGCTTCGGGCGGCCGTAATCATAAAGGAGCCCGACATCCACGGACAAAAGCGAGAGGCCCTCATGGGTGGTGAGCCGGCGGACGGGGTAGTTGACCAGCTGGGTGTTGGGGATCGTGAGGATCTCCCCCGAAAGGGCCTCAAGGCGGATGCTGCGGAGACCCCGTTCCCGGACAAAACCGTCGTATTTTTCGAAAGCGATCCGGTCGCCGGTGCGGAAGATGCGGTCGGCGAGGATTTCGAAGTAGCCGAGAACGTTGGCGAGGGTTTCCTTGGAGGCGAGAGCGAGGGCCCCGCCGAGAAAGCCGGCTGCGGTGATCAACCCCAGAATCTTTACGCCCAGATTGTCGAGGATGATGACGGCGGCGATGAAAAGGATAATTCCGCGAAAAATCCGCGTCATGACCTTGTGAACCTCGGTGTCCGTGGCGAGTTCCTCCGAGAAAAAGCGCTTCCGAGCGATTCCCACAAGCAGGTCCGCCGTCCGGATGGAGGCGCCCACTGCCACGATGATCATGGCCAACCGGTAGAGGTTGCTTTTCAGCGGCCAAAACCAGGCCGGCAGGTGGGTAAGGACGTCCAGACCACGGTCCAATGCGGTGTAGAAAATGGCGGAGCCGATGGGCCACCGCAGAGCGTACAACCAGTCGGTCAGGCCCCCGGCATACCGGTCGCGTAGCCAGCCCATTCCATAGCGGGAGGCAAGCCAACCCACGACGCCAAGAGCGACGATTCCAGAGCAGACGGCGACCTGCTCCAGGGTAAAATGATGAACTGCCCGAACCAGGCTCAGGGCGGCCTCATTGGGGGGCGGGGCCACCTGCCAGAGGGTGGGCGCGTTGGTAAGGGTCACTTCGTCCAAAGCCGCCAGGCGGCGTACAGCAGAAACACAGCAAAGGCGCGGCGGGCCACCATTTCGGGAACCTTTTGAATCAGAAAAGAACCGAGCACCGCGCCGACCATGCCGGTGAGGGCGCAGCCGGAGGCAATTTTCCAGTCCACGGTGTTAAGCTTCCAGCTGGTGGCAGCGCCGGCGAGGCTGATGGGAATGATGAGGGCAAGGGAGGTCCCCACCGCGACATGGTAAGGGACGCCGCACAAGAGAATCAGGGCCGGAACGATGATGGTGCCGCCACCGATGCCGAACCAACCTGCGGTCAGGCCGGCCAGCAAGCCGATCCCGGCGTAGAGGAGGGTTTGGACTGTCATCCCAGGGACTGTTCCCCAAGCCACGCAGGGTTGGCAAGAGGGATATCCGGCCTGTCCGAAGGCTTGCCAAAGGGGAGGGGTTGCCCTTACCTCTTTTCACTATGATAAAACGTCCTCTCACCTTTTTATCCCTCTTGGTGGCGTTGGTCCTGACGGGCTGCGCGGTCAAGGATCCTGCCAACCCCCGTTTTGTGGTGGCAGAGGGTCGCGGCATCAAGATCACCCGTGCCCAGCTGGATACCGAAGTCAACAAGGCCCTCACCAATTTCAACCTTTCCCGGGACAAAGTGCCGCCCCCCCAGCTGGCTTCCCTGGAGGTCAACATCCTCAACCAGATGATCAACCGTCAGGTGGCCTTGTCCGAAGCCCGCAAGTCCCCCATGACGAATGCGGCCACTCTGGCCAAGGAACAGCTGGAAAGGATGAAAAAGAATTTTCCGAATGAGCAGGCTTTTCAGGAGCAACTGGCCAAAGCCAAGACGACCGAGGCGGAGATGCTCAAGGAGATTGAACAGAAGATGGAGGTCGACAACCTGATGCGCAACCGGGTGGAGCCGAACCTCAAGGCTCCGACCGATGAGGAGGTGCAGAAGTTTTACAGCGAAAACCCCAAGCTTTGGCAGCGGAATGAGACCGTCCGGGCCCAGCATGTGCTGATCAAGGTGGATGCCAATGCCGATGCGGCCACCAAGGCGGCCAAGAAAAAGGCTGCGGAGGATGCATTGGCCCGGGTCAACAAAGGCGAGCCTTTTGAGAAGGTGGCACAGGAAGTTTCCGATGACCCCGGCAGCAAGGGTCGCGGCGGTGAGCTTCCTCCCTTCAGCAAGGGGCAGATGACGCCCAAGTTTGAAGAGACCGCCTTCGCCACGCCGCCGGGCAAGACCAGCAAGGTCATTGAGACGCCCTTTGGGTATCATTTCATCAAGGTGAAGGCCAGGGAGGCGGCCAAGACGCTCAAGCTCGATGAAGTGAAGAACGAAATCGCCGCCCATCTCCGCCGTCTCAAGCAGGGTGAGGCCAGCCGTCTTCTTCTGGAGGATCTCCGCAAGGAGGCCAAGGTGAAGATCCTGTTGCCGCCGCCCCCGGCTCCCGCGCCAGTCACGGCCACCACCCCTCCGGTGCAGGCACCGCCGGCTCCGGCTGCGGCCCCCGCCCCAGCTCAGCCTGCCAAGAAATAAGGCGACCGGGGTTCGCCCGGATGAGCTCCGCACGGTCCACCTCCGCCGGGACGACGGAGCCTTTTGCGCCGAAGTTTGACGCCCAGGGCCTGATTCCGGCGGTGGCGGTGGATGCCGGTACCGGCGAGGTTTTGATGGCTGCCTACATGAACCGTGAGGCGCTGGAAGCGACACGGCGGAGCCGGAAAGCCACCTTCTTCAGCCGATCCCGCCAGAAGCTTTGGATCAAAGGCGAGACTTCGGGAAATTTTCTCGCCGTTGAGGAGATCCGCGTGGACTGCGATCAGGACTGCCTGGTGATCCGGGTACGTTTGCCCCAGGGGGGGGCGGCCTGCCACACTGGGGAACGAAGCTGCTTTTACCGCAGACTAAGCCTGTCCGGTCCGGCCGAGCTGGAGCGTCTGGCCTAAGGCGACCGGCCGGCAGCGGTTTTCACCAATTCCATAAACACCGGCTCCTCGCGGCGAACGGGTAGTTTCGGGCCGACCATCTTCACCGCCACCAGTCCTTCCGGCGAATCCAGGATGGCTCCAAGCAGGAGGGTGTCCGGGGAGTCCTTTGGCGGTCCTCCCGGGACCCCGCCTTTCATCGTGCCGGTCAGCTTCACAAGAGTCAGCGGCTGGGCCGGGCCGGACAAAGCCTGAACTTCGGCGGGGGCATCGTTGGAAAGAAACTGAGCCCGCCAGCGATCCACGTTGGCCTGCACGCTGCCTCCGGAACCATGGGCCAACCGGGTAAACGTGATCCGAAGGGGAGTTCCTTCGGATTTTTTTTCCAGCTGGGCGGTGAGCACCCCGTCGGTGGGGCGGGAGTAGACCCATGCCTCCGGGCGGTCGAAACGAAGAGAACCTATCCGGAAAGCCAATGGTTGCGGCGGGTTGGTTTGGGGCAAGGCGCACGCGGCGCCCAGGAAACAAAGGAAAAGAGAAAAAACCGGGGTTTTCATGCCTGCATCCGGCGGGTCCATTCATCGACGGCCACCGGCCGGCAGTGGAGGAGTTTTTCGTATTCCGTCTCGATCCTTTGGTGGTTCCAGTCCGGGTGGTTTGCCTTGAGAAATTGAAGCATCCAAGCGCGGGCGAGGGTACGATCCTGCGGGGTTAGCCGGGCGAATTCCCGGCGGTACAAGAGGCTGTTGATCCGGCTGACAACCGGAAGGAACTTCATCTCCGGCGACGAAATCCGCCGGCGACGGCTCCGGCGAGAGCTCCGAAGATGAGGGTCAGCACCAGGGCCCTGGGTCCGCCGCCGACAAATTCCCGGTAATATGCGGGCGCATCCGAAGCGAGAGGATAGGGCACGGCGGTAAAAACGGCCCCCGGAAGGCTGTAGAGAAGGCCGATGAGTGCGCCGGTGCGGATGCGGTTGCCGAAATCCGGCAGGATGGCCACGAGAAAACCGATGGAGGCATAGGTGAGAAAGAGGCCGGCGGAGAAGGCGGCCGCAGCAACCATGGGAAGCCCCTGAAACCAGGGTCCGAGCGCCGTCAGGAATCCGAAGACTGCGCCAGCGCCGGCGGCGCGCCCATCTGGTTTCATACCCGCATGTTGCCCGCTTTCCACGGACGGCCGAAAGAAAAAAGCTTGCGGGAAATTCCGGGTTTGCCGTGGCGGAAGAAAAAAATCTTCGAGGGAACTGGACACGTCCCGCATCCGGCGGGGAACATCCGCCCGTGGACAACGGAACCAACTGGCTCCGCCGGCAGGACGAACTGCTGGCCAAACTGGTGTCGCGGGCAGGAAGTTGTCCCGGGCTTTATCCCTTCCGGGAAGGCGCAGATTTCTTGCGTGTCGCGCAGGACCACGGGGGGGCAGATCCTGCGGGGATCTGCCGGATTCTCGAAATTCTCTGGCAACATCCCGACGAGGCGACCCAACTCAACGCGCAAAGCCTGATTCGAAGGGGCCAAGGCCTGCCACATGGGACCATGAGCGGGAAAGAAGTGGCGAAGGAACTTAAGGGATTCCGCAGATAACCATCTCGAACTTTCGAAGAAAAGAAGCGGAGATTGCGCAGAGAGACGGCAGGTAGGGGCGCGCAAGGGAATTTATTACTACAAAATAGATAAAAAGCATTTCAGGAATGGCTGGTCAACAGACCGGTGGGTGCTCAACTGGTGGTACACCAGACTCATGAGGGACACTATCAGTTCTTCCTCGACGCCAACAGACCCAGAACTGCCTTTTGGCAACGGGGCCTCCACCACGGGAAGCTCTTCGGGCGACCCGGAAGTGGTTGTGATCAAAGGGCCGCCGCGTCCCGCGAACTACGATTCGCCCCTTGAGTCTGCGCAGGAGGAAAAAAACGAAATGAATGGATCCACACCCGCCGCCCTCAACGTAAAACGCAGCATCGACCGCCAGCGAAAGGAGCAACGTGCCGTCACCTCCATTCTCAGTGGTGTCGGCCTTGGACTGCTTCTCATCATCGTGGGTTGTGCGACGCTGTCCGCATTTGGCGGGTATGTTCTTTGGAAGCAGATTCAGCAGCAGAGTGTGACCGTCGCCCAGATGGAGCAGAAGATCAGCAAAGACCTTGCCGAACTGCAGGCCCGGGATGCGGAGCTGGCCAGCGGGCTTGAGTCGGCCGGAGCCCAACTGGCCAAGCAACTCTCCTCCTTGGAGCAGCTCAAATCGCAGGTGAGCCGGCACGAGAAGGATATGGGCACCCTCCGTCAGAGGCTTTCCATTCTGGAGGGTGACTCCGGCGACCGACGGCGCTAAGGATTCCCCGTGATCAGCCGGGTCGAACTTCGTCGCATTGCCCATGAGTGGCGCACACGCCTCCAGCGGGTGCAGCAGATTCTCCAGCCCAGTGAGTGGGCCATCGATGACTGGAACCGGTTTGCCCGTGCACTGACCCAGATGGTCAAGGCCTATGGCTCCACTTGGAAAGAAGGGACAAGCACATTCTGGGATGTGCGTTGGACGCTTCAGGACGGAGGCGAACTGATTTGTCAGACGGAGGTGGGAGATGACGGACGCCAAACCCTGGTGGTGGCTCAGACGGGTGGTTTTGCGGAGGGGTTGGACAATTATACCTGGTTTTACGGAGAGTTTGGGCAGACCGGGGATTTCCTTGGCACCCCTTACTGGGTGGACGGGACCTGGAAAGAGGCATTGGCGATGATGATGTTGCCTCAACAGGCGGCCGCCGGGTTTTACCTTAGTGGTGGAAATGCGGGAACCACGGCCATGATTGAGGCCAAAGCAACCCACGCCTAAAAAACTGCCCCTCAACAAATTAAGTTGTCTTGAAATCCTTGTTGGATTTGCGATGATTGGGGTCTTGAAAGGAGTACGGCGGGAAGTTTTTTGAGTGGCATGCGGATCCGGTTTCCTTGATCGCTCTTGATCGATTCGGATCCACGAAAGCGTGCCCCATCACCCCGCAGACCTAACCGAGAGCCAAACACATCTCGCCGGGGAAGAAACGAACCCGGTGGCTGCCAATCCAGCCACCCAACCTCCCCCAACCGGACGCCGTTCGTCCGGGCGGTCCGCACGGGCCATCCCTTCCCGCCGACAGAAAACAACATGAGTCATGATTCCTACCAGGGGCGCCGTTCCGGCGGAGGCCCTCACGAGCGCCGGCGTCGGCGCCATCACCGCCACGGTCGTGGCGGATTCCGCCACGAATCCCGAGGTGGAGGCCACGCAAAAAGCGGGGGCTTCTGGGGATGGCTGAAAAAGCTGTTCGGTCTCAACGGTGGCCATTCCCGCCGCGAGCAGGGACGGGTTGAACAACGCCCCACCCGCACCGAAGGCCAGCCACGCACCCCGCGGGGACCCCGTACCTCCCCGCCCCAGGAAGTGCTGACCCCCCGGCTCTACGTGGGCAACTTGTCGTACGACGCCTCGGAAAGCGACCTCTTCGACTTTTTCGGCAAGGTCGCCGGTGTGCGCAACGTGGAGATTGTGCGCGACAAGGGATCCAACTCAAAAGGCTTCGGCTTCGTTGAGATGCAGACCCTCGAAGGTGCCCAGGAAGCGGCCAAGAAATTGCATGATGCCGAGTTCATGGGGCGGCTGATGATCGTCAATGGCGCCAAATCGATGGGTGAACGGCCGGAACGCGGACCGCGTCGCGACGACCGGAGCGGCCCCCGGGCGGAGATCGAGGAAAGCGAGCGGGCGGGGCGCTCCGCGGGCGATTTCGATTACGACCGGGGCCCGCGTAACCCGAGCTTCGACTAAACGGTCAAGGATGCGCCAGGGCGCGCCGGGATTTCCCTCGGGAGACCCGGCCGCCCTCGGCGAGCCAGCGGTTCACCGCGGCAACATAAGCGCGGGCGCTGGATTCAATCACATCGGTGGCGGCCGCCCGTCCGCCGGAGGGTTCGGATTTGGCATCAAAACGAACGTTCAGACTCACCTCACCCACGGCATCCTTGCCCTCGGTCACAGCCCGAACCTGGTAATCCAGGAGATGCCCCTTGAGGCCGGTAATCCGGTCGATGGTCTTTAGAACCGCATCCACGGCGCCGTCCCCCGTGCCGCTGGCTGAGAGGCTCTTGCGACCGTGGCGGAGGGTGATTTTCGTCTCGGGCTTCTCCCCGATTCCGCAGGAGACGGAGCATTTTTCCAGGGAATAGGTTTCCCGGGCCACCTGGATCTGGGCGCCGACCAGGGAAACGAGGTCGTCGTCATAGACGAATTTCTTTCGGTCGCCGATCTCCTTGAAGCGGATGAAAATCGCCTGCAGTTCGGCGGGCTTCAGCGCATAGCCAAGATGCTTGAGCCGGGAGGCCACGGCGGCCCGGCCGCTGTGTTTCGTGAGAGGAAGTTCCGTTTTGCCCCATCCCACCTCCTCGGGATCCATGATTTCGTAGGTTTCCCGCTTTTTCAAAATGCCGTCCTGATGGATGCCGGAGCTGTGCGCAAAGGCGTTCAGACCGACGATGGCCTTGTTGCGCGGCACCGGGAAACTGCAGGCCGCGGAGACCAGGCGGGAGGTGCGGACAATTTCCCCCGTCTGAATGCCGGTGGTGAGATCGCCGAAAGAATCATGGCGTGTGCGCAAGGCCATGACGATTTCCTCCAGGGCGGCGTTGCCCGCGCGCTCCCCGATGCCGTTCAGCGTACACTCGACCTGGCGGGCCCCCGCGAGAACACCGGCGAGGGAGTTGGCGACCGCAAGGCCGAGATCGTTGTGGCAATGGGTGCTAAAGACGGCGTTGGCCGCCCCGCGCGCCCGGGCGATCACCTCGCGGAACATCCGGCCGTACTCTTCCGGCATGGCGTACCCGGTGGTGTCCGGGAGGTTGATGGTGGTCGCACCGGCTTCGAGGGCGGTTTCCACCACCTCGACCAGAAAGTCGATCTCCGTACGGGAGGCGTCCTCCGGGGAAAACTCCACGTTGGCGGTGAATTTACGGGCCCGCCGCACGCCCTCGGCGGCTAGGCGGAGAATTTCCCCGCGGGCTTTGCCCAGTTTAAATTCCCGGTGGATTTTGCTGGTTCCAAGAAAAACGTGGATTCGCCCCTGTTTTCCGGCGGGTTTGATGGCGGCGCCGGCGGCATCAATGTCTGCCGGGACACAGCGGGCGAGACCGCAAATGACAGGCCCGCGAACGGTGCGGGCAATTTCCCGGACGGATTCAAAGTCACCCAAGCTGGCGATCGGGAACCCCGCCTCGATGATGTCGACCCCAAGGCGGGCCAACTGGCGGGCCACCTCAAGCTTCTGGCGCTGGGTCATGGCCGCGCCGGGGCACTGCTCGCCGTCGCGCAGTGTCGTGTCAAAAACAAGCACGCGATCGCTCATCCAATGATCCTACCCCGAACGGGAAGGTTTTGCATCTCCTGAGAAAACCCGGGAAGCGGGGCAACCTTGGCGGCGCCGGTGCGTCGACAAGGCTGCATAGAGCTGGCCACTTTTGACTAAAGTGGCCAGGCGAGGCTCCGGCTAATAGGCGGCTTGGGCGCCTTGGAGGTTCCGGCGGCGGATCCAAGGCATCAGGGCACGGAGCCGTTGGCCGACTCTCTCGATCGGATGTTTTTCCCCTTGTTTGAGAAGCCGGTGATACCGCTTCATGCCGGTGCGGCTCTCCTTGATCCATTCGCGCGCAAACTTGCCGTTGCGGACTTCCTGTAAAACCGCCTCCATGGACTTCTTGGTGCGGGCATCCACCACGCGGGGTCCGCGGGTGACGTCGCCGTACTTGGCCGTTTCGGAGATGGAGAAGCGCATTCCGGCAATGCCGGCCTCGTTGATGAGATCGACGATCAGCTTCAGTTCGTGAAGAACCTCGAAGTAGGCGACCTCGGGCTGATAGCCGGCCTTCACCAGGACTTCAAAGCCGGCCTGGATCAACGCGGAGGTTCCGCCGCAAAGCACGGCCTGTTCGCCGAAAAGATCGGTCTCCGTCTCCTCCTTGAAGGTGGTCTGGAGGACTCCGGCGCGGGTGGCTCCGATACCACGGGCCCAAGCGAGGGCGATGGCGCGGGCGTTGCCGCTCGGGTTCTGCTGCACCGCAAAGAGAGCGGGAACGCCCCGGCCTTCCTGGTACTGACGCCGCACAATGTGCCCCGGGCCCTTGGGGGCGACGAGGATCACGTCCACATTCTTCGGTGGGCGGACGGTCTTGTAATGAATGGCGAACCCGTGACTGAAAAGAAGGCATTGGCCCTTGCGGAGATGGGGCGCGATGTCTTTCTCGTAAACCGAGGGGATTTTCAGATCCGGCACGGCGACAAAAATCACATCGGCGCCTCGCACCGCCTCGGCGGTGGGCAGAACCTTGAACCCATGCTTTTTCGCCACCGCGATCGACTTGCTGCCTCGGTAGAGGCCGATGGTGACCCGGATGCCGCTATTCTTGAGGTTGAGCGCATGGGCATGGCCTTGGGAGCCGAAGCCGATGACGGCCACCCTTCTTTTTTTCAGGGGGGCAAGATTGGCGTCAGAATCGTGATAGATGCGGGCGGGCATGGGGGTGTCTCCTTTGCGGGTTGGTTGAAAAGGTCAGCGCCGGGGCAGGGCGATCCGGCCTGTCCGGCTCAGTTCAAGAATTCCGAAAGGTTTCATGAGGGCGAGGAACTTGTCGATCTTGCTTTCGTCACCGGTCACCTCAATGGCGAGGCTGGCCGACTGCACATCCACGATTTTGGCACGAAAAATGTCGCAAATCTGCATGACTTCCGGGCGGGTGGAGGAGTTGGCCTTCACTTTGATGAGGATCAGCTCCCGGTCGATGACATCGCCATCCTTGAAGTCATGTACCTCCAAGACATCGACGAGCTTCTTGAGTTGTTTGACGACCTGTTCGAGCACCTGGTCGTTGCCCACGACCACGATGGTCATCCGGGAGATTTTGTCGTTTTGGGTGGGGCCTACGTTGAGGGTATCGATATTGAAGCCGCGGCCGCTAAACAACCCCGCGATCCGGGTAAGAACCCCGAACCGGTTTTGGACCACGACAGAAATGGTGTGACGCATAAGGGAAGATGTTGAGTTGGAAAGAGTAGCAGCGAAAACGCCGCCGGGTCAAATCGAAAGACCCGAGCCGGAGGCGTTGCGCAGACGAGCCAGTTCGGTGGACTGCTTTTCCAGAAGCTTTCTGGCCGCGGCAAGGTCGGTTTCCAGCTGGCGGATCCGGAGCCGAAGGGCGGCGTCGAAGGCGGGACTTTCGACCGGGGCCCCCGCGGGTGTATCGGTGGCGTCCTCCAGTTTGATGGTCCGGCTCTTCAGCTTGTTGTCCCGCCGTCGTTTGATTTCCTCCAGAAATTCCGAAACCGTGTAGGTCTCCTTGGTGCGAAGGTGGGTGACCAGTTCCGAGCCCCCGAGCTGACCCGTCTGGAGAAATTCCGCAATCGTGCCCGCCGTGGTGGGCCCGTAGCGCGGACCGTCAAGCGGCTCGACCATCCAAAGCATTTCCAGTTCCGTCACCTCGGGGGCCTTTTGCCATGGACCTTCGTCCGCCTGCACCAGATCGTCCGGGGCGATCAACGACTGGTTGGCAAGAGCCTTGAGGTGATCCAGATCCATGGGGCCCAGCACCCGTCCCGTCTGAACTTTTTGCAGCCGGAAGACGGAGGCGGGGGAGGGCATGCGAAAACTAGCTCGAGGGGATGAAAAGTTTCTGCCCCACCTTGAGGGCGGCGTCCTTCGGCAATTGATTGGCTTTGCGCAGGGATTCGACGGTGAGTTTCAGGCTGTATTCCTTGTTGTAGGCCTGAACGATGGAGCTGAGGGTATCACCCTTGGCGACGGTGTGTTCGTAGCCCTCCCGCTGGGCCGGCTTGGCGGCCGGGACCGCCGGTTTTTCCCTGGCCTTCATTTCGGCCAGCATTTTTGACACTTCTTCCAAAAGATTCTGTTTCTCCTTCTCCGCCTTGGTGGCCGTGTTGGCCAGGCTTTCCTTGAGGGAGTTGGACTCCTGCTTCACGTCTTCCAGGAGTTTCTCCAAGGCCGCAATCCGGGCTTTCATTTCCTCCACGGCCGAGTCCATCCGGTCGACCTGGTCGGCGGCCTTCAGGATTTTCCGTCGTTCCGCCTCGGCATCCTCGGCCGCCCCGGGCCCAGCCTGGGCGAACAGGGAGCCGGCGATCCCGAGGCCGAGAATGCCCACGGCAAAAAACCGCCCGGAATAATCCCTGAATTTCACAGGAGCGATTATCACTCCCGTGACTCGGAACCAGCAAGCTTTTCAAATTCTTTTTCCGACAAGATGCGCACTCCCAACGTCCTGGCCTTGTCCAGTTTTGAGCCGGCTTCCTCGCCGGCGAGAAGATAGTCCGTCTTGGCGCTGACGGATCCGGAAACCGCTCCCCCCAGCGACTGAATTCTCCGGGTAAAATCCTCCCGTGGGGCACTGAGAGTGCCGGTAATGACGAATTTCTTGCCCGAGAACACGCCGCCGCGCGCCGCCAGCTCCTCGGCGAGCGCGTGGAGGTTGCAGCCGGCCCTTCTCAAGCCCCTCAGGAGGCGGTGGGTGGAAGGTTCTTGAAAAAAGAGGAAGACCTCTTCGGCCACCTTCCGACCGACATCCTTCACCTGCACGAGCTCCGCCACTTCCGCCTGTTGCAGTTTTGCCATGGAGGTGAAGTGCCGGGCGAGGGCCTCGGCGAGCACGGCGCCCACCTGGGGAATGCCGAGGCCGAAAATCAGGCGCCAAAGGGGGCGCTTCTTGCTGGCCTCGATCCCGGCAAGGAGATTGGCGGCTGATTTTTCGCCCATCCGTTCCAGCCCGGCCAACTGCGCCTCCGTCAGCTCATAGATCTGTTCGAGGTGCTGGACGAGTCCTGCATCGATCAGCTGACCCACCATGACCTCGCCCATCCCCTCGATATCCATGGCGCCGCGGTGGGCGAAGTGTTGGAGTCGGCGCTTCAGCTGGCCCACGCAGTCCCGCGAGGTGCAGCGGAGAAAGACCTCCTCCTTGCGGAGCGGGCCCCCGCAGACGGGGCATTGGGCCGGGGGGCGGATGGGCCTGGAGTCTTTGGGCCGTTTTTTGAGGTTCACCGAAATAACCGCCGGAATGATTTCGCCGGCCTTCTCCACGGTGACGAGATCCCCCACGCGGATGTCCTTGCGGGCGATCTCCTCGAAGTTGTGCAGGGTGGCGCGCGAGACGGTTGTGCCGCTGAGCTGGACGGGATCCAGTTCCGCCACCGGCGTGACCACTCCGGTGCGCCCCACCTGAAAAGTCACGGCATGGAGACGGGTCTCCGCCTGCTCCGGGGCGTATTTGTACGCGATGGCCCACCGGGGCGCCTTGTCGGTTGAGCCGAGCACCTTCTGCTGGTCGAAACGGTTCACCTTGATGACGGCGCCGTCGGTGGCGAACGGGAACTTGGCACGATCCCGATCCAGATCCCGGACGGCGGCCAAGACCCCGTCCGTTCCTTTCACGTGGCGGAACCAGTCGTGTCCGGGGAGGCCCCATTTCCTGATTTGTCGGTGAAGCTCGGCTTGGGATTCCGTCATCGAGCCCACCACTTCCCCGAGTCCGTAAAAAACCACGGCAAGCGGACGTCGGGCCACTTGCCGGGAGTCGAGCAGCTTGAGGGTGCCCGCCGCGGCGTTGCGGGGATTGGCAAAGAGAGTTTCCCCGTCCTTTTCGCGGGCGCGGTTCAGCGCGGCAAAGGCAGGCTCCGGAAGATAGACCTCCCCGCGGAACTCGATGACCTTGGGCAGTCCCTCCACGGCCAGAGGGAGATTCCGGATGGTCTTGAGATTTTCCGTGATGTCGTCGCCCTGTTCGCCGTCCCCGCGCGTGAGTCCCTGAACCAGCCGGCCGTGTTCAAAGCGGACGCTAACGGCCACCCCGTCGACCTTGGGCTCGATGGCAAACTCGGCCGACTGTCCGTGGAGATTCTTCGCGACACGTTCAAGGAAATCGTCCAGTTCCTCCTCGCTGTAGGTGTTGTTGAGGCTTTGCATGGGCACGGCGTGGCGGACCGCGCGGAAGGAGCCGAGCGGGGCTCCGCCCACTTTTTTGGTGGGTGAATTTTCGTCGACCAGGTCCGGATGAGCCTTTTCGAAATCCTGAAGCTCGCGGTACAGGCGATCGTAAGCGGCATCGGAAATCTCCGGCCGGGCCTCGACGTAGTAGAGGCGGTCGTGGCGGCGGACCTCTTCCAGAAGTTCGGCGTAACGTTGGGCCGCCGCTGGGCTCATCGGCAGGACCGGCGGCGCAGGGCCAATCCGAGGGACACGCCCAGGATGTCGGCCAACCAGTCTGCCACCGATACATCCCGTCCCGGGGAGAGACGCTGGACCTGTTCGTCGAGCGCGCCGAGCAACGACCCCGTCATGCCCAGGGCCACCGAAGGGCCGGGCATCCCTCCCAGCAAAAACCCAAATCCGGCGTAGACGGTGAGGTGGAGCGCTTTCTCGTTCGGCAACGGAATCAGGCGGTTTACCTCCTCCACCCCGCTGCGGGGAATCAGGGAAATGCCGAGGATGGCCGCGTAGTAGAGTGCGGGGGCGAGGCAGTTTTTCCATCGCAGCTTCTTCATGGGCAGGGCATTTTGGGCTTGGCGTGAAACAGGGCAACGTGAAAGAAATCGGTCCGGTGCTGGGGATCGAGGCCGGTGGGACCAAAACCCGATGGATTCTCCTCGATCCACGGGGGCGGCGGTTGGCCTGCGGCACGGAAGGACCGGGCAACGTCCTGCTGGTTGGGCGAACCGGGCTTCAAAATATCTTTCTGCGCATTGCCCGGCAGCTTCCCCGGTGGCCGGTGGCCATCGGCGCCGGCATGGCGGGAGCCCGGGGTCGTCCGGAATTCGCGATCGTGGAGTCGGCCCTGCGCTCTGTCTGGCCCGGGGCCAAAACAATCGCCGTCGGTCAGGATACGGATTCCGCCCTGGCGGCCGCCTGGGGCAAAGAGGACGGGTTTCTCGTCATTGCGGGCACCGGCAGCAACGTGGTGGGGCGGGTGGCTGGAAAAAAATACTCGGCGGGGGGCCACGGCCACCTTCTGGGCGATGCCGGCAGCGGATATGACCTTGCCGCGCGCGCCATGCGGGCCGTGTTCCGGGAGAGGGACCGGCAAGGTCACCCTCCCCGATTGGCGGCCGGGCTGTTGGCCCACGCCGGGGCCGCGGATTTGGACCGGTTGTTGCATGAAGTGTATCGGCCACGCGGCAAGGAGTGGCTGGCGGGCTTTGCCCCGGTCGTTCTCCGGGCGGCGGCGCGGGGCGATCGTTTTGCGCAAAGCATCGTGACGGCGGCGGCGGGGGATTTGGCGGAGCGACTGGCCGAACTGACCCGGAGGCTGCGGGTGCGTCATCCGCGGGTGGCCCTGACCGGAGGACTGTTCGACAACGGTTGGTATCGGAGTGAGTTCCAGAGCGCGATGGCGAATCGGCTGCCCGGGGCACGGGCACGGCTTTTGTCAACCGCGGGGGAGATCGGGGCCGCCAAAATGCCGGGGGCGGCGGAGCCGGTCTCTGTCCGCGTCGCGAAGGAAACGTTGGTGAATGTCGAGGTCTTGCCGACGGAGCGCGCCAACCTCCGCTCCCGGGGGCTGCACAAAAAATCGACGAGGCAGCTGGTTCGCCTGTTTGTCTCCGAGGAAAAGGAGACGGCCCGCGCCCTGCAAAAAGCGGCGGGAGCCCTCGGCAAGGCCGCCGGGCTGGTGGCCACGGCACTGCAGCGGAAGGGACGGCTTTTTTATGTGGGGGCGGGCACGAGCGGCCGGTTGGGGGTTTTGGACGCGAGCGAGATGCCGCCGACCTTCCATGCGGATCCCGAGGAAGTGCAGGCAATTTTGGCCGGGGGACCCGAGGCGATCTTCCGGGCCCAGGAGGGCGCGGAGGATGATGCCGAGGCAGGGGAAAGGGCGGTCCAAGAAAGAAAGGTTGGGCGAAAGGATGTGGTGGTGGGTTTGACCGCCAGCGGAAGAACGCCGTTTGTCCACGGGGCCCTGCGGGCGGCAAGCCGGGCGGGAGCCCGCACCGTCCTGGTGACCGCCCATCCTGCCTGGCGACCGGAGCGGGGAGGAATCCGCCCTGATGCGGTGGTGCGTCTGGATGTCGGGCCGGAACTAATTGCGGGGTCGACCCGATTGAAAGCCGGCACAGCCACGAAAATGGTCTGCAACATCCTTAGTTCCGTGGCGATGATCCGGTTGGGGCGGGTGCACGACAATTTGATGGTCAACGTGGTTCCCTCCAACGAAAAGCTACGGGCCCGGGCGGTGCGGTTGGTTCGTTTGCTCACGGGGGCAGATGCGGTGACCGCAGCCCGTGCTTTGCAAAAGAGGGAAGGGAAAGTGATGGAGGCCGCCCGGCACTTAAAGCGTGCCAAGGTGTGAAAGTCCGGAGATACGTCTTGCGGGTCGGAAGAGGGAAGACACGATCGCGCACATGAGAACCTTCTTTCTTCTTGGGTGGTTGGCGGCGGGAGGCTGGGCTTGGGCGGAGCAGGCGCAACTGGCCGGTTTATGGAAAAACACAGCCGTGGGGATCGGGCAATCGGCCGTGATCATTTCCCAGGAAGGAGCGACCATCCATGTGGCGGGGTATGGGGTGTGGGCGGGTGGCGGGGCGGGGGTTTGGCACAGCAAGGGGGCGAAAATTGAGGGGGCGAAGGTGAAGATTCCCATCACCTACACGACCCTCCCCAAGCCCGGATTTGATCCAAAGGTGGAATTGGATCTCGAAATTTCCGCTGACTCCAAAACTTTGGAGGGGACCTGGAAAAACAGCTTGGGCCGGAAAGGGTCCGTGAAGTTCGTCAAGGTCGAGGCCGAAGCTGCGCCCAAAACCTCGGCAGAGCAGGCCCCGTCTGCGGAAGGTCCGGCGGTGGAGCCGGAAGCCAAGCCGTAGAGGAGGGAAAACTAACCGTAGGCCTGGAGCAGGGGAAAGGCCCGGCCGAGGATGGGATCGGCTTTCACGCCGAGGTGTTTTTCGAGGACGGTGGCGTAGACGGAGCGGAAATCGACGTTGAACTTCACATCGCCATCGTCGAGATCGCGGGCGGCCAGCGAAGGCATTTTTCCGAGAAGCCCCGCCTGGATGCCCCCGCCGGCAAGAAAGAGCGGGGCCGCAGCCCCATGATCGGTCCCGCCGCTGGCATTTTCCCGCACCCTCCGGCCGAACTCACTGAAGGTCATCAAAGTGACCCGTCCCAAATTTCCCTGGGTTTTGAGGTCGGCGAGAAAAGCGGTGACCGCATCGCCCATTTCCCGGAGGAGCCGCTCATGGGCGTTGGTCTGGCCGGTGTGGGTGTCGTATCCGCCCTGGGAAACATAGTAGACGCGGGTTTTCATGCCGCCGGCGATGAGGCGTGAAATCAGCGCAAACTGGTTGCCCAGCCAAGAACCCGGGTAGGGAACCCCGTTTTTTCCCCGCTTGGAGGCGGCCGCAATTTCTTTCTGGGTCACCTGCACGTCCATCTCGGTCCGTTCAAGGAAATCCAAGGCGTTGATTTTTCCGGAAGAACCGGCGATGTCTCCGATGGATCCGCCGGCGGGCCCCTCCTCGAGGTCGCCGTCCATGGCCATGGATCCGTCGGCCTCGGGCTCGCCGTCCGCCCCCAGTCTGCGCCGCTTGCTGCCGCCCGCCTCGTACAGGACTCCTTTCGGGGACTTGGCCGAAAAGGCCTGGGGGGTTTGGGATCCCAAGGTGATGCCGACGGCGGCATCACATCCGGCACAGGTGTTGTCGAAGTAGCGGCCGATCCAGCCCGTGGAGGAGGCTTTGTTTTCATCCGTAGCCGTGGCCCAGATTTCGGTGGATCGGAAATGGGAACGATTGGGGTTGGGATATCCCACACCCTGGATGACCGCCAAAGTGCCTTCCTCGTAGGATTTGGCCAGGCCGGCCAGAGCAGGATGGAGCCCGGCCTTTTCCTTCTGCCCCAACTTCAGCACCTGGTCATCCCGAAGGCCCAAAGTGGGGCGGGCGCGACGATAATCGTCATCTCCCAAGGGCACCACGGTGTTCAGGCCGTCGTTGCCCCCGGCCAGCTGGAGAACCACGAGGATGTTGCCGTCCTTGCCAGTGACTCCCTGAACGATTTGCCCGTCCGCGGCGGCATGCAATGAGGCCATGGTGTTCTGCAGGAACGTGGGGACGGTCCAGCAAAGAGAGCTGCCGAGCAGGCCGGTGCGAAGAAATTCCCGCCGCGTTTTCAGACCAGGTTCGTTCATGGGATTTCTCCTTTCATCCGAGTTGGTAAACGGGGCTCTGTACGATGGCCAAAACCGTCTGGCGGACGGCGGCGTCGTTCAGGGGGGTGGTTTTCCCGGCGGCCTTGCGGTAACGGGCCTGCAGCTCGGGCGGGGGCGGCTCTCCGGGTAACAGACGTGTGCTCAGGTGGGTCACCAATCGTCCGGGATCCTGGCGTTCTTCCGGACCGGCCAGAGGTGCCAGCGGGGCCGGCGAGACGGCCAGAAGCTCGCGGGCCTGGCCCGCTGCTGCCTTGCGTTTTTCGGCAAACTCCTTTTTTAGGTCGGGGTTCTCGGCGGTGTTTCCTTCAATCATGGGAGCTGGGACTTCCAGCAAGCCGCTTTGGACGGCGAGCCGGGCAAGGTCCATTCCGCCCAGGCGCCTCATGCCCAGGGTGCCCCCGACAAGCCAGGAGCCATACTCATAACGCTTTTCCAGACTGGTGGTGTTGATCCAGGTTATCCCGCCGTCCCAACCCTTGACGTTGGGCGGGGCAAACAGCTTTTGTCCGAGCTGGGCCGTCATTTCGGCCGCCAAAGCCGGTGCGGGTAAGGGCCGGCCGAGTTGCCGGCAGAGACCCACCAACCACTCTACGGGAGATTTCACCCGGTTGCGGGCCAGATCGGGACTATAAAACTGCGCCGAGGTCCACATTGCCTGGAGGAAAGGACGGAGCTGTCCCTTGTTTTCCTGCCAGAGCGAGACCAGCCCACGGTGGGTTTCCTCGTCGGGCGAACTTCCGGTGTAAAACCGCCAAAGCTTTCCGGCGATCCAGCGGGAAGCGGCGGGTTGTTCCAGGGCCAGACGGACGACGTCCTCCCCGTCAAAACTGCCTGATTTTCCGAAAATCTTCTTGGATTTGGCGTCGTGCCATTTGGGGTTGTTCACGAAGTACGGCTCCGTGGTTTCCTCGTCCATGGCTTCCCCCGGTTTTTTCGTCATCCGGAGGGTCCAACCGGTGAAGGCTCGGGCGGACTCCTGGATGTCCTTCTCCGTGTAATTTCCCTCCCCGAGCGTGAAGAGTTCAAAAAGTTCCCGCGCGAAGTTCTCGTTGGGATGTTCCGGGCGGCTCCTCGCCCCGTCCAGATAGATGAGCATGGCGGGATCCCGCGCAATCCCCAGCACCAGGTCCGACCACGATCCCAGGGCCCGCTCTCGAAACATCTGGTTTTGCCGGTACAGGAGAACGGGGTTGCGCACTTTCTCCTCACTGGTGGCAAAGTGGCCGTGCAGGAAGAGGACGACTTTTTCCCGCGCGGCGGTGGCAGGGGTGGCCATGCGCTCCAGCCACCATCCCCGCAGGTCCGTCAGGCGTTTTTCCTGCTCCGCCCGGACCGCTCGGGTGAGTTCGTTGGCTTTTTTCTCGCGATCCTTCGGAGTGAGAAGATTCAACCGACGGCGAATCAGGCGCTGTTGTTCGGTCAGGCCGGGGCGGGTGACGGATTCAGGGGGGGGCGTCTGGGCCAGTTCGGGCGAGCCCAAAAGGGAGTCTGCCGCCTGCCAGGGTTGGAGCCTGGCGAGAGCCTCCGCCTCCTCCGGAGTGCCGCCGAACCCGGCCCTCTGTAACAACACCCCGGCCTTTTCCTTGTCCCAAGCCGAGGGGGGCAGGGCGGCCATGGCCATGTAGGATTAAACCACGGATTTTTGAAAAAGATGCGGTCTTTTTTTAAGCCTCGCTGGCAAGAGCGTGACTTGGGAAAGCCGGCGGGGTGCGGATGGGAAGGGACGGGGTTGCCGAGCCGGCCTAACGATTTTTCGTTGAAAGTGACTGGCGATCGAAAGAGGCGGCCACGGGCTTGGAATCGGCTTTCGAAGCGGCGGCAGAAGCCGGCATCCCTTTTCTGCCGGAGGAAAATCCGAAAAGGGCCACGACCACCAGACCGACGGCACAGACCACCATTGTGCGCTGAAGGCATTTGACGGAAAGGTCGCCCTTTTCCTCTGTTGCTTTTCGTTTTGTCTTCATGCCCCAAGGATGAAGGAAGTCTTTTTCTTGGGAATCCAAATTTATCCGGTTGGGCGGGAGTTCCCGCCAAGGATTCGCGTCAACCCGTCGGTCAAACGCCGTGGACCCGGCCCCAGTGTACGTCGAGTTGGCGGCTCAGGCAGAGCTTCAGGGCGCGCAACAGGCAGGAGGACTCCAGCTTTTGGCCTCGGGCGATGATGCTTTCAAGCGGCTCATTGGGCCGGAGGCGCAATGCGTCCTGACAAAGGATCGGGCCCTGATCGAGGTCGGGCGTCACAAAATGGGCGGTCACGCCGACGATTTTGACTCCCTTGTCGTAGGCTTGCCGGTAGGCCGAGGCCCCGGGGAAAGCAGGTAGCAGGGAGGGGTGAATATTGATAATGCGGTTCTTCCAGTGCCAGACGAAGTCGGGGGAAAGAATTTTCATGAAGCGGGCGAGCACCACGAGATCCGCGCCGGCCTTTTCGAGGTGATCCTGCAAATTTTGCTCTGCCCCGTGACGATCCCGGTAATCGATGTGGCGAAACGGAAGCTTGTATCGCCGGGCGACCTGACCGAGTTGCGGGTGGTTGCCGGCGACGAGAACCGGATCGGCCTGCAGATGGCCCCGTCTCCATTCCCGCAGGACCGTTTCCAGCACGTGGGGTTCTTTGGAGACAAGCAGTGCGAGTTTCCGGTGGGAGCGCCCGCCATCGGCGATCCTCAGGGTCAGCTTCATGCGCAGCTGCTGCGCCACCCGGGCGAGGCCTTGGCGAACCGAGGCCTCGTCGATATTCGCTGCGGGCCAAGATGCCAGCAGGGTCATCCGAAATTTGCCGCGGGCCACCTGTTCCTCGAGGGATTCGATGTTGGCCCCGATGCGGAACAGGTGCTGGGTGACGGTGGCGATCGCTCCGGAGCGGTCCGGTCCGACCAGTCCGATGGTGGCAAAGGATCGGCCTTTCATTCGCTCAGTCTCCACGGTAGGTGCAGGAGGCCCGGGGGGTTTCGTGCAGGGTGATTTCGGAAAGTCCGGGCAGGGAGGCGGCCAATTTGTCCCAAAACCATTTGGCCATGATTTCCAGCGTGGGATTCTCCAGGCCCGGGGTTTCGTTCAGGCAGGTGTGATCGAGTTTGTCCACGATCGGTCGGACCGCGGCGGCGATTTTGGCGTGGTCGTAAAAAAGTCCCGACCGGGGATCCACCGCGCCCGTCACCACCACCTCCAGCTTGAAGCTATGCCCGTGCATCCGTCGGCACTTGTGGCCTTCCGGAAAGGAGGGCAGGTGTTGGGCTGCCTCGAAATCAAAAATCCGCCGCAGGGAAATTCGCATCCGACCATTCTAGGGACGGGAGGCTTTTGAGGCAACCGGTCCGGCCAGCCAACGCGTGAGGACTTTTTCCAGCAGACCTCCCCACAAAGCCAGGCCCAGGACGATCACAAGAAGGAGGGGTACGGCCCGCCAAGCCGGTTGACCTTGCAAAAAGGAGGCGAAGTGAATCGCGTACGGTTGATGGACGAGATAAATCCCGTAGGAAAAAGAGCCCGCCAAGGCGAGCCAGCGGCCCAACCGGGGAATGGATGCCCAAAATCCGGAGGCTCCGGCGACCATCAGGAAACAGGCCACCCCGGTGAGGAGATCCACGGCCACATAGCCTTTGGGTAGCTGGTAGGTGGCAAGGGCCAAGGGGTAGAGAAGAAGTCCGGTGAAAAAGCCCGGTCCGCGGAGGAGCCAGGATTCAAAGCGATCGGGTTGTTTTGCGTAGAGAGCGCCCAGCACCATCCCGAAGGCGAACTCCGGCACGCGGCTGAGCCCGCATCCACCCAGCACGAACTGGCCGCTGACCGGATGAACGAACAGTATGAAGAAGCGGGCTGAAAAACCGATCCCGGTTGCCAGAAGAAAGAAAGGCACCGGCCCGAGCCGGCGGAGGGCCCAGAACAACAGCGGGAACAGGGCGAACAACTGCAGGATCAGGCAGAAGTACCACCAGGCGGCGTTGAGGTAATAAAAATTCCAATCGATCCAAAGGAACCGGAGTCCGCTCAGGCTGACCCAAAAGCGCCAGTCCACCGGCTCCATCCGCGCTTCGAATGGACTGATCAGATAGATGAGGTGGGCGAACCAATACATCGGGTAAAGCCGAATGAGGCGACTGCCGATCCAGGGGCCCCAGGCCACGCCGCCCTTCTGTTCGGCCCGCACGGCGGATTGGGCGAGGACAAAGCCGCTGGCGACCACAAACAGGCCCACCGCGTGGAATCCGAGTTGCGAAACGCCAATTCCCACCACGCGGCCCATGCCTTCCAAAAACGGGAGCAACCCCGTCCATGTTTCCGGGCGCCCAACCTCCCGGAAAAAACCGCCGCCGATGGGGGAGGGGGGCTTGATCCAGCAAGTGAAGGAATGAAAGTAAACGACCCAAAGAATGGCCCAGCCCTTGGTCACATCGAGCCACGCCATCCGACCTGAGGCCATGGCGTCAAAATAGGGACGCCCCGCCGCTAGGCCAGTTCGGATCGAAGCAGGTCCAAGATCCTCCGCATCCGGGGCTGGTGCTCCGTTTCGGGAACGCGCCCGTTGAGGAAAATGGCGGCGGTGAATCCGAATTCGGGATCGGCAAAGGCGATGGAAGAGCGGGCGCCCCCGTGGCCAAAGGCCCCGGCCCCGGCTTGGGTTCCGAATCCGTAGGGAACGGTGTCGGCACCATAAGCGTTGCTGTTGAGGATGACCCCCAGACCGAAATCCAGGATGTGGTTGAAGGTGGCGTCTGTTTTGCCCGCGCGAGTGGGCCGCACCATGTGTTGCAGGGAGGCGGCCGGCAAAAGCTGTCCGCCGGCGAGTTTTTCATAAAAAAGTGCAAGGGCTGCGGCGGGACCGGTCAGGCCCGCGCCGGGACCGGTGCCCGTTTCCGTCCGAATCCATTTTCCCGCCCGCCGTTCCAGCATGGGAACGGCGGCGGGCTCGAACCCGAGCTCGCCAAGGCCGGCCGGGATGAGGAGATCCGTTTGTAAAAAACCCTGCCAGGGTTTTCCGGTCCGGCGCTCGAGCCACTGGCCGAGAAGCCACCAGCCTCCGGCGGGGTCATACGAAGCCTGACCGGGGACGAGCTGAAAATCGGAAGGCCGGATTTTGGCCAAATCCGTGAGAATCCTTTTTGCGTCACCACGGAGGTGGGGTTCGGTGATTCTCAGGCCGGTTTGGTGGCTGAGAATCGCCTCCAGGGCAAGATCGCCGGCGTAGGAGTCGGCGAGCTCGGGAAAAGTTTTCGAAAGAGGCTGCGGCCAAAGACTGGGCTCGTTTGCAACCACCCGGAGAATTCCGACGGCCGTGACGGGCTTACCGGCGGAAAACCAGGGGACGCGGCAGGGAGAGGCGGGAACATCCCCGCCGGCAAGAGAGAGAAGGCGGTTCTTCGCCCGCACCGCGAGGGAGTAGCCGGTCCAGCGGTTTTCCCCGAGCCCCCGTTCAAGGTGAGCGTGGGTGCGGGGAAGGTCAGGCATCCGGTTCGGGAGGGGTGCCTCGTGGCTCATGGCGGAGGGCCACATGGGTGACGCCAGGGAACTTTTTCCGAAGGGCCTCGCTGACCTGGTTTTCGATTTCGAAGACCTGGCGGGTGCTAAGCTGCTCCTCCACCTGGATGTGCAGGTCGATGTGGATGTCATTGGTCATGCCGTGGGAACGGATCGCATGGGCGCCGCGGACTCCCTCGATGCTCTCGGCCACGGTGCGGATCTGTTCCGGATCCAGGCGGATGGCATCGGAAACCACCTTTACCCCTTCCAGCAGAATCTCATACACGGCCCGGGCCAGCAGCACGACAATGCCGATCGCGAACAGAGGATCGATCCATGGCAACCCGAGCCGGCTGCCGCCAAGGGCCGCAATCGCCAGGATTGAGGAAAAGACATCGGTTCGGGTGTGGGCGGCATCCGCCAACAGGAGGGGGCTGGAGACTTCCAGTCCCGCTTTCTTTTCCCAGCGGGAGAGAAAAAGATTGGCGAGCACGCCCACCGCCAGAAGGGCCATGCCGATCCCGCTGAATTCCGGAGCGGCGGCGTGGCGCAGCAGGCGATGAACGGCGGCGCCAAGAATCTCCCAGGCGCTGAGAAAAAGCAGCCCGGCCACCACGATGGTGGTGAGGATTTCGAATTTGCGGTGGCCGTAGGGGTGGTTCGCATCCGGCGGCCGGGCGGCCGCGGTGATGCCGATCAGGGCGATGACGCTGGCGCCCCCGTCGAGAAGGGAGTGAACGGCATCGGAAAGAACGCTGAGGCTGTTGAGGGACCAGCCGATGAAAAATTTCACCGCAGCCAGCGTGGCATTGACGGCGAGAGCGGTGAGCAGAACCCGGCGGATTCGGGCGGCGCGCGCGGCCTCGCTCACGGGCGGCGGTCGGCGATTCCGCCGGCGCGCGGAGCCAGATAGGCGGCCAATCCGGCGGCGAGCGGACCGGCATGGAACCCGAGAACTTCCGACGCCCGGGTGGAATCGCCGGACTGCCCCTCCTCAAGCATGGCCACCTGGTCGGTGGTGATAGGGGGATGCGGCAGAAGACGTTCGGCGAGGGCGGCGGCAATCCGGCAAAGGGGAAGCGGCACGGGATGAAGAACCGGTTTGGACGCGGTCAGCCAGAGCCACGGAGCCATGCCGAGGAAAACATCCGGCGGCTGTTCCACCCAAGTGGGACGGAGACCCATGGCCCGGGCGATTTCCAGGGAAAGGTCTTTGAAGGAGACCGACGGGCCGGCGAGGTCGAAAGTTTGTCCAATCGAACCCTGCTGGCCCAAAGACCGGATGGCGGCTTCCGCGACCTCGCCCACCGAGGCCGGACAAAGCTGGACGGAGTCTCCGCCAGGGATGCCGAGAAATCCTCCGGTGAGCCACGAAAGGGGTGGGCGCATCCAGGCGGCGAGAAAGTTGGTGAACGAGTCGCCCGGTCCGTAGATCACCGGAGGGCGAAGGATGGTGTGGGCCAGGTCGCTTTGCCGGACGAGTTGTTCTCCCGCCCACTTGGTTCGGTGGTAACGGGAGGAGGCGGTGGGGCGGGTGCCAAGTGCGGAGATCAGGACAAACCGGGAAATTCCGGCCCGGTGGGTGGCGGCCAAGGTTTCGGCGACGGCATGGCGATGAATCCGGTCAAAAGTGGACGTCCCGGTTTCGCGGATGATGCCGACGCAGTGCATGACCGCCTTGGCTCCCGCCAGCGCCTCCCGCAGGGAGATGGCGCGGGTGACATCGGCCGGGAAGAAGGTGACGCCTTCGGGCAGGGGTTGAGCAGGGGCATGGCGGGCCACGGCCCGGACGGGCATGCCTTGGGCGGCCAGACGGCGGCAAATTTCCCGCCCGACAAAACCCGTTCCTCCTGTTACCACGATCATATGGCCGGTCCTTGGGAAGAAATCGTCATTGGCACACGGAGCCATACCGAATTTGTGCCCCTGACACAATCATTGGAGGAGGTCGCTGCCCGGCGGGGTTGGCGGGACGGGTTGCTGCACATCTTTGTTCCGCACACGACCGCGGCGGTGACGATCCAGGAGGGGGCCGACCCCGACGTGCAAAGGGATCTGGCGGCGGCTTTGGAAAGAGCGGTGCCGTGGGAAAGCCGGGAATACCGGCATGGGGAAGGGAACTCCGCCGCCCATGTGAAGGCGGCGATGCTGGGAAACCACCTGACTTGGCCGATGGAGAAGGGGCGTTGCAAATTCGGCACATGGCAGACGGTTTACTTCGCAGAGTTTGACGGGCCGCGAACCAGAAAGGTTTGGCTGGGATTTCAACCGATCGGTTAACGGAGGTTCGTCGGATCCAGCAGTTCGTGGATGGCCGGGGCGGGAAACAGCCGTCCGGGGCACTCGGTCGGGCGGGTGTTGATTTCCCGGTGCAGGCGGAATTTTAATTCCCGGCTCGGCATCATCTGGCGGAGATATTTCACCAGCTCGATCAGGGCGGCGGTCTGCCGGGGCCCGAGCCGGGACCGGCTGAAATCGCCGACGAGGCAGATGCCGATGGCGATTTCGTTCAGGCTTTCGCTGGCGAGGTGTCCCCCCTGGAGCTGCTTGAGCCATCGGCGGCCCACCTCGATCTGGCCGTCGCCGGAATCCGTTCCGTTGCCGATGACGAAATGGTAGGCCAAGCCGTTTTCCATGCCGCGCTCCTGGGAGTGGTAGTAGTCAAAGACCTTGGCGCTTCCCCCGCTGGTGCCGCTGTGGTGGACGACGATGTATTCCCAGTCCCGCAGGTCGTCCTTGGGGGTGTCAATTTGGCGGCGGGCTGCCTCCACGAATTTCCATTCGGGGGCGGCCGGTTTTTTGGCGGGTGGAGCCGGAGCCACGGCGGGGCCGGGTTTTGCGGATGAATCCGGGAGGGCGGAACCCGATAAGGGGGGCGAAACACGGAGCAGGTTTCCCGGTCGGATGGGATCGTTGCCCAGCTTGTTCCATTTCCGGAGGTTATCGACCGTGATCTTATTTTCGCGGGCGATTTTGGAAAGGGTGTCGCCCTTTTGCACCTTCACCCATTCCTTGGCCTTGGGGGTTGCAGAGGCGGCCGGATGGGTGGTGGCGGGCGAAGCCTTCGCGGCGGAAACGGGCGGGACGATTTTGGCGGCAGGCAGGCGGAGCTTGTCCCCCGCGTGCAGGCGGCCTGGGTCCAGGCCGGGGTTCGTTTGAAGAATTTGGTCGGGCGTCGTGCCGTACTTTTTTGCGATGGCATAAACGGTTTCCCCCTTTTGGACGGTGTGGAAAGCCGGGGTTTGGGCCCCCATGGAGACGAAAGCCCAACACGCCACCAACCCGCCCAGCTGGATTTTGCGCATGAGAAAGGAGTTTTAGCTCCGGGGCGTGCGGAGGGCCCGGATCAGGTCACGTTCCTCGGGTTTCAGCCGGTCCCAGTTGATCGAGAGGGCGAGGGTTCGGGCTTCCGCCTCCCGGCCATTGGCGGCCAACACCGCCGCGCGGACGGCCTGCCAACCCGGCAGGGCCGTGGACCAGTTGATCTCGGCCTGGTCGTACGCGGCCAGGGCCTCCGCCGCCCGGTTCTTGCGAAGGTAGGCGAGGGCCAGGGTGGTGCGGTAGGCGCCGCGGTCGGGAACAGCGGCGACCAACTCCCGTGCGGCCTGCATGGACTCGTCAACTTTTTCTTTGAAGAGAAGGTTGAGGTAGGCGAGGTCGTTTTTGGGTGCGGGATCCTGGGGAAGTTGCCGGGCGAGATCGGCCATGATGTCGCGGAGTTGGCGCATATCCGCCCGTTTTTCCGCCACACGGATCAACCCCAAATAGCCGGGCACGGCGGCGGCGGGATACTTGACCATGGCCCGGTACGCTTCCGCTGCCATGGCGAGGTTGCCGGACTTTTCCGCAAAGTTGCCGAGGAACTCCAGCTTCTGCGTGTTTCCGACGGCTTTGGCCATGGCCTGTTTCCACCGCAGATCCGCCATGGAAAGCTCGCGCAGTTCCGTGGAGACGCGGGCCTGAAACACCTCCAGAAAGAATGGATCGAGGGAGTTTTTCTCGTTGGCGGCTTTGCCCAGTTCCTCGCGGATGGCGGTCCATCTTCCCAGCCGGGCCAGGGCATCCAGGCGGAGAAGGAAGGGGCGGCCTTTCCGCGAGGCCGGCAGTTGCAGAACTCCCTCCGCATCCCCAAACCGTAGAAGAAACTCGGCCAGTGCGAGCCGCTCCTCCTCCGTGCCCCCGGCATAGAGCTTTTTGACTTCCTCGAGTACTGCGCCCCGCCAATCAGGATGAATCTCGAGCAGCAGGGATTTGGCGAGGAGGCGGTCCCCGGCGGTTGCCTTGGGGTCGCCCTCCAGAAGTGTCACCAGTTCCTGGGTTTCCTTTTCCGTCCGGTCGGACGAGGCCGCGATCAGCCGCATCGCATCCCGTGCTTCCGGTTGCCTGGTTTTGGCCAGACGGAACAGATCGGCCCGGGCGGCGGCCCGGACGGCCGGATCGGGCGAATCCAGCATTCCCCGCGCCTGGATCAGGGTGGCTTTGCCTTCCTGTCCGGCTTTGGCCGCGGCGGCGGATTCGGCCTCGATTTGGCGGGCTTTTTCAGGCTCCCCGCGCAACCGGAGAAGGTCGGCGGCAATCGCCGCCACCTCGGGGTCGCTGCGTCCCGATAGGCCGATCTTTTTCAGAAAGTCGTCTGCCCAATCGAGACGACCCGCCCGGATGGCGGTGCGCAGATAAGCTGCCCGGTCCGCTCCGGTGGCTTGTCCGCTTTCCGCCAGGGCCCGACGGTAGGCGAGGCTTTCGGCCGCGCCCGAACCCTCATACATATCCGCCAACATCCGCAGGGCCCGGAGGTTGGCGGGGTTCAGCCCGTAGGCGGCCCGGGCGGATTGGAAAGCGTCGACCAGGGCGCCTTGTCGGACGGACTTTTCCGCACCGTCCATGAGTTGGTCCGCGCGCCAGCGCTTCATGGCCCGATAGGTGGGCAGGGCTGCCAAGCCGGCGATCACGAGAACCACCAGCAGGAGAAACCCGAGGGCCAGACGGCCCTTCAGGCGCGCGCGGCGCGCTTCCTGTTCGCGGATGCCCATGGGCTCAGCGTAGACCTCCCTTCCGCTGTTCCCAAGCTCCCGCGGGGGCTTGGCGGGAAAAAGTTCCGGGGCTAAAAGGAAATGCTCCGGCAGTGTAGCTCAGCCTGGTAGAGCAAGGGACTCATAAGCCTTGGGTCGGGGGTTCAAATCCCTCCACTGCCACCGCAGGCTCGATTGGCGGAGCCAAAACCCCTAAGAAAGCCGTATGTTCCTGACGCTTTTGCTGGCCCTTTTTGCCGCGGGGATGTTCGGGGGAGTCTCCGCGTCGATCCTGAAGAGGAGGGGGGCCAAAACTTCCTGGCTTTGCCTCGGAGGCACTTTTGCCGGCGGCGCTTTTCTGGCCTCCGCTTTTTTCGAGCTGATTCCCGAGGCGGTCTGCGATCTGGGTTGGCCCAAGGCCTCCCTGCTGGGCGGGGGACTGATCCTCCTGCTGGCCTGGCTGGACCGCCGGGCCCACCATCCGCACGCGGAAATCCACGGGCACCATCCCCATGGAGGATCGGCGGCATCTGCCTGGGTGCTGGGCGGGATGCTCGGGTTGCATTCGTTGCTGGAAGGTTTGGCTCTGGGCTCCATCCGGGCGGCCGCGGTTCAGCAGGCCCTCGGGCTGGCTATCCTTCTGCACAAGGCGACCGACACCTTCGCCCTGGCCGTGACGATGGGCCGACAGGGGGTTTCCACCGGCGGCATGCTGGCGGTGACCGTGCTGCTCAGTCTGGCCACGCCGGCCGGGGCATGGATGGCCTCACTTTCCAATTTTTCTTCCACCCATTTTCTGCACGGGGCCCTGTCGGCCGCCACCGCGGGAACGTTTCTCTATCTGGCCTATTCCGACCTGCTCGTTCCCGAACTCCGGGAGAGGGAGGGAAGATTTTGGAAAGTGGCGTCCGCTTTGGCGGGTTTCGTCCTGATCGCGATCTTTGCCCGCGGGCACGCGCATTAGCGGTTTTCGTCAACGGTTCCGCCTTGCCGTAACAGGGGATTCCCCGCTCAGGCCTGGTGGCGGGTAAACAGTTTCCGGATCACTTCCTCCACAGGAACGGACTCAATCCGGATATCCTCCAGGCCCGGCAGATCCAGGGCCCGGCGGCTGACTTCCGTGACGCGGCCCGGTTCCACGCGCAGACGGATTCCCGCCTCGTCGCTCCGGACGATTTCGCCCCATTCCGAACCTTGCAAGCGGGGAGGGCGGCCGGAAAACCGCAGCTCGATCTGCTTGTGATCGGAAAAATCCCGGACAACGGCGGCCAGCGAGCCGTCATGGATGATCCGGCCCCGGTCGATGATCACCACGCGCCGGCAAAGGGATTCAATATCCTGGAGATAGTGGCTGGTCAGGATGGTGGTGATTTTTTTCTCGGCCACCACCCGCCGGAGAAAATCGCGGATCCGGTGTTGGGAAACAATGTCGAGGCCGAGGGTGGGCTCGTCCAAGAAGAGAACCTTGGGCTGATGCAGGAGAGCGGCGATCAGCTCCATCTTCATCCGTTCGCCCAGGGAAAGTTCCCGGACCGGCTTGTCCAGCAAGCCCCCCACTTCCAGCAGGGAAGAGAGTTCGTCGATCGTCTGCCAGGCGGTGGTGCGGTCGATCCCGTAAATAGCGCGGTTGAGTTCAAAGCTTTCCCGGGCCGGCAGATCCCAGCTGAGCTGGTTTTTTTGTCCGAGAAGAAGGGAGATTTGCCGGCGGAATTCCGGTTCCCGCTCCCAGGGGGTGAATCCCAGGACCCGGGCGGAACCGCCGCTGGGGTGGAGGAGTCCTGAAAGCATCTTCAGGGTGGTGGTTTTGCCGGCGCCGTTGGGTCCGAGAAAGCCGACCAGCTCCCCCGCGCCGATCTTCAGATCGATACCATCCACGGCCGCCACTTCGCGGTGCCGACGGGACACCAGTCCCCGCAAGGCTCCGAGGAAACCGGGCTGCTTTTCGAAGACGCGGTAAATCCTGCGCAGGCCGCTGGCGACAATGACCGGTTCCATCCTACGTCAGCAGGGCGGCCACCTCATCCGCACGCAGCCGGCCGCGGGCGGTGAGAAGGAACCGCCCGTCCTCGCGGCGGGCCCAGCCTTTGCGCACGAGGATTTCCAGGCACTCCTCGCGCCCGGCCAGTCCGTGCTCCGCCAAGCCCGCGCGGGTTCGCAGGCCCAGCAGGATTTTTTCCGTGCGCACCTGTTCCGGGGTGCGCGTCTCTTCTTCCTGACGCCGGGGTCCGGAACCGAGAAGCCAGCTCCGGGCATAGGACCCGGTGTCGCGCAGGTTGCGCCAGCGCCGGCCGCCGACGGTGGAGACCGCTCCCGGTCCCAGGCCGAGATAATCCTCCCCGGCCCAGACAGCCTGATGGTGTCGGCATTCGTGTCCGGGCCGGGCGAAATTCGAGACCTCGTAGCTTTGATACCCCCGGGCTTCCAGAAAACGGCAGGTCAGGAGAAAAAGAACCGCTTCGCGGTCCTCATCCGGGGTCCACTCGCCGCGTGCGATTCTTTGGGCCAACTCGGTTCCCTCCTCGGGCGTGATGGCGTAGGCGGAAAGGCTGTCGGGTCCGAGGGCGCAGGCCTCGGCCATGGTTTCCTGCCACTCCGCCGCGCCCTGGTCCGGCAAACCGTAGATCAGGTCCAGATTGAGGCTGCGGATCCCGGCCGCCCTGGCCGTTTGCACGGCCCGCCGGATGGTGCCGCGGTCGTGCTTGCGTCCGAGCCAGGCCAAATCGGAGGGGCGAAAAGCCTGCACTCCCAGGCTCAGGCGGGTCACGCCGGCCTCCGCGAGTTGACGCGCCTTGGTTTCACCAAAACCGTCCGGGTTGGCCTCCACGCTCCACTCCTCCGCCTCTCCCCATGGCGCGACCGCAAGCAGCTGTTCCATCAAGGCCGGGGAGAGGGCGGTTGGCGTGCCGCCGCCGAAAAAGACGCGGCGGGGACGGAGATCAAACTCCGCCGCGGCCGCCGCCCATTCCGCCCGCAAGCCGGAGAGAAAATCCCGCATGCGGTTTCCGGCCAGGCGTTCCTTGGGGAAGTCGCAGTACGGACAGAGATGCGTGCAGAAAGGCACATGAACGTAGAGGTTTTCGACCGCTGATTTCATCGTTCAGGAAAACAGGTCGGCCTGTTTCGGTTTTTGGGCCGCCAGACGGGCCTCGGCTTCGCGGGTGAAGCGCTTGAATTCCAGCCGGCGGAACAGTTCCACCTGTTTTTCCGGGTCGGGCGCGATCTTCAGTTCCTGGATGGGAACGGGAAGGGGCAGGGCCGCGCGCAGTTCGACCATCTTGCGGTTGCGGCGGACGATTTCCGCCGACTCCTTCAGAATGGGGCGGAACCGTTCCGGTTTGATTTTGTCCCCGGCGGCGAGGACGCCTTCGGCCGTGTGGAATTCCGCGATCCATTTGGCGGCGGTTTTGGGGCCGACGCCGGCGATGCCCGGGAAGTTGTCCGAGGCGTCCCCGGTGAGGGCGAGGAGCTCGGGCACTTTCTCCGGCGGCACTCCCCATTTGGCCTCAACTTCGGCCGGGCCGAGAAGCTCGAACCCCTCGGATTTCGGCTGGTAAATTTTCACCCCGCGGGCCGCCAAGACCATCAGATCCTTGTCGTTCGTGGCGACGATGCACGGATGCCCGTCCGCCGCCCGGCAGTAGGAAGCGATCACATCGTCCGCCTCCTCGCCTTCCACCGATACGGTTTTCCAGCCAAGGGCCTGGGCGACTTCGTGCAGAAGGGGAAACTGTTTTTCGAGCGCCTCGGGCGTTTCCTTCCGGTTGGCCTTGTATTCCGGATGGGTCTCGAGCCGTTCCTGCGGCACGCCGCCGTCAAAAATCACCGCTCCGCGGACCGGCTTGAGATCCTCGGCCATGCGGAGGAGGGCGGAGGTGAAACCAAAGGCGGCGTTGGTGGGTTCGCCCCTGGAGTTGGTAAGGTGGGCGATCGCGTAGAAGGAACGGTAGGCGTAGTAGTGGCCGTCGACCAGGACGAGGCTCATGGTTTGGCGGGCTGGGCCTTGGGGGGGAGTGCCGCGGCGGGAGTCAGCCGCCATTCCATGCGGGGACCTTTGGCCGCCTCGGCCACGATGCGGATTCTTGAAAAATCCCCCTTGAGGGAGCGTTCGGCCGCGGCGGAGAGCCGCCTGCCCCGTTCCTGCGCGGCATCGAGGGCGTCGGGACCGGGCTCCGCGCGGGCCCTCAGTTCCATGACCATCCCGGCATCGGCTTCTGCGAGGGTGTGGGCGAGGGATCCGAATAAGGCGTACCCCTCGTTGCCGGAGGGCAGACTGGCTCCCGGCAGAATCCGAACGGAGCCCTCGGCCTTTTGCACGGCCGCCCAGGCCGGCAGCTTGAGGGAGCCGATTTTTTCCGCCAAGGCGGAGACGGCGGCGGTCGCGTCGGTTTTTGTTTCCCCTTTTTTCTCGGTGCTCCCTGCCGGATCCCTTTTCCTTTCTTCCTGCCGCTGGGCGAGCTGGTCGATTTTTTTGCGGGCGGCCTCGAGTTCCGAGCGGCGCTGCAGGTAGGCGGTGCGGATCTGGTCGGTGGAGGCGGAGAGGGTTTGGAGGCGGTGCATCGCCTGGCGGAGGTCTTCGCGGGATTCGGCCAGGTCGGTGGCGAGTTGCCGTTCGCGCATGAGCCACCCGGCGGCCAGCAAGGCGGCTGCGCCCAGGGAGAGCAGGGCGATCCAGCGATCGCCGGCGGGGCCGGAGGTGGGGCGCTCGGTCTCCATCGAAGCAGGGTAAGGTTCGGGGTTGTTCATCTCAAGCCGTCACGAATCTTGCCTGTCCCGCCCATCGGTTCAAAATGACGTCTTCTATGGTGCGGCTGCTTTTTCTGTTGGCCTTGGGCTGGGCAGCTGGGGGAAGGGCGGCGGAGGAAAAGCCCGTGCTTTTCTCCCCTGTTTCCGAAGAGCCGGAGTGGAGGTTGCTCGATCCCGGCCAAGGGCGCCTCACCCGCCGGGAGTTTGAAAATCGCCTGGCAAAAATCTTTGATCCCTCCGGAGCCTTGCGGCCGTATCTGCTTTGGGACGACGGCGGCGTCACCCTGTTTCGGGATGAAGCGCGGACTCGGCCTTTGTATCGGCTGACCTTTGCTCCCGGGGATGCGGCGGCGGACGTGGCCACCCCGGTGCTGGGCGGCGGGGATTCGGCCCGGCCTTTGGCGGGAAAGGTGATCTGTCTGGATCCCGGCCACATCGGGGGAGATTGGGCGGATATTGAGGAGCGAACCTTCCGCATCGGGAATGATCGCCCGGTGGTGGAAGGGGAGCTGAATCTGCGCACCTCACGATTGTTGGCCGAGAGGCTGGAGTCGGCCGGGGCCAAAGTGGTGTGGACCCACGATGGCTTTGAGCCGACCACATCCCTGCGACCTGCGGATCTTTATCCCGAGGCCATTGCCTACCTTCTCCAAGGATCCCTGGGCGCACGGATGCCGCGGTATTCGGTGAACCGGTTGATCCGCTGGAATGCGGAGCTGCTGTTTTACCGATCGGCGGAAATCCAGGCGCGGGCCCGGCGGGTCAATGAGGAGTTGCGGCCCGATCTCACCCTTTGCATCCATTACAACGCCGCTCCCTGGCCCGGCGGTCGGGTTCGGCTGACCTCGGCGAACCGGCTGGTGGTGTTTGTCCACGGCTCGTACACCGCGGCCGAGCTGGCTTTTGACGATCAAAAATTCCATCTCCTGCGAAAGCTTCTGGAAAACTCCACCCCGGTGGAACTGGGGGTTGGCGAGGCGATCGGCCGGCAGTTTCAGGAGCAGTGGGGTTTTCGGCCCGAAAACTATGAGGGGTCCGGCTACGCCCATGCCAGCGGGGCCGGCCCGTATGTCTGGCATCGAAACCTGATTGCCAACCGGATGTTTGACGGCCCGGTGGTGTTTGTGGAGGGACCCTATATGAACGATCGTGCCATTTATCCCTGGATCCAGGCGGGGGAATATGAGGGAACCCGGGGGTTCGCCGGCAAGAGCCGGCGCAACCTATTCCGCGAATACGCCGAACAGGTGGCGGCGGGTGTGGTGGAATACTTTCGCCGGCAGGCTGAATCTTCGGCGACATTCACAAATTATTCGCCCTGAGACCAGGACCCCCCTTGTCACCCGAAAACGGTGTGTCAGAAAAGGTTCATGCGATCTTCCGTGATTTTAGCGGTGGTCCTGGGCCTGCCCGGCTTGGCTTGGGCTGACCTCAGGCTGCCTCCGAAGCCAACGATCTTTGAGAAGCTTGGGCGTGGCGTTGCAAACGTGACGTTGGCTTCCTCCGAGCTTTTGGATTCCAACTACCAGCTGCTCCAGGAGAAAGGCCCCACCTACGCCTATACCATTGGAATCGTCCAGGGCGTTTCCCGTGTCATCATGGACACCGGCGTGGGGGCCATTGAAATCGGGACCTTTTTCATTCCCACCAAGTCCATGAAGATGCCGGCGCACGACACCGGCCAGGTGGAGCCCGTGCCGCCGGCCGATCTGAAAGACAACTGGTACTGAAAAGCCCGGCCCCGGCCGGTTCCGGGCCGATCGAACTCACCATCACGGAGATTGCCTACGGAGGCGAGGGGGTGGCCCGTCACGATGGGCGGGTGATCTTTGTCCCCTTCACGGCACCCGGGGAAAAAATCCGGGCGGTGGTCATCGAGCGGCACAAGACCTTTGCCCGGGCCAAACTCCTGGAGATTCTGGAGCCGGCGCCGGACCGGATCGCGGCTCCCTGTCCTCTTTTTGGCGCCTGTGGCGGCTGTGCCACCCAGCATCTCGTCTATTCCGCGGAAACGAGGATCAAAACGGCGCAAATTGAGGCGGCACTTCGCCGGATCGGCAAAATTCCGGATCCGGTCATCCGGCCGATTTTGACCGGGCCGGATTACGGGTATCGCAACCGGATCACGGTTCACAACCGCGAGGGCAAAATCGGGTTTTTAGGAACGGATGGAAGGACGCTTGTGGACGTTTCGCGCTGCCTGCTGGCGGCGGAGGATGTGAATGGAAAGCTGGCCCAACTGCGCTCGCGGCCCCGTCCCCGGCCCCATTATTCCGTGCGGGCGGATGAGGTAAGGGGGGAGGCTTTTTACCAGTCCAACCGGCCCCTGGCGGAGCCGTTAAAACAGCTGTTGGTGGGGGCGGTTCCGGCCGCGGCGCGGACGGTGCTGGAGGGCTACGCGGGCACGGGATTTTTTTCCGGCCCCCTCGCGGCCGGGGGACGGAAGGTGGTGGCGGTTGAATCCCACCCGGCGGCGGTCGGGGTATTTCGCAAGGAGGTGAAGCAGGCTGAGCTGTTGGAAGGTCGTTTTGAGGATGAGTTCGAGAACGCCCTGGCCAGGCTGGGGGCCGGGCCTTCGGTTTGCGTCATCAATCCACCCCGCGGCGGGCTAAGCCCGGATGCCCGGAAACTCCTGGCCCAGCCCCGGCCTTTTGTGGGCATTCTCTATCTTTCCTGTGATCCGCCCGCCCTGGCCCGGGATCTCAAGGCCCTGGGGGACGTTTGGAAACCGGAATGGTTTCAACCGGTGGATCTGTTTCCCCGGACATCCCATGTGGAGTGTCTGGCCTGGCTTTCTTCACGCTTGTCCCCAGATGGTTCACGCCCCCGCGGGGCGGACCATTGACCCGGCGGTGGGAATCCATAGTTCTGGAACTATGCGAAGATTCCTGGCTGTGCTGGCCCTGTGGGGTCTGGCTCCGGCGGCCCACAGCCTGCCTCCGTCGGATATTTTTGAGCCGGATTTAACCATGTACTCGTTTGCCGACCTCTGGGTCATCCGTCCCGTTTCCTTGGCCGTGCTCCCCCTCACGGTCACCACCTTTGTGGCCAGTTTGCCGGTCACCGCCGGCGCGGGAAGGGATTCGGCGGCCCGCTCTTATGATGTTTTGGTGGGTGAGCCCTCCCAATTTCTGGCGGCGCGCCCCCTCGGCTCCTTTTTTGATTGGGAAAACCGGGATAAGACGCGGCCGGTCGTCATCAAGTTTCCGGAGGGTTACACCGTGGCGGAGCTTTCTCCCCAGCAGGAAAGAAGATATCGGACCGCGCTCAAGGAACACGAGGAGCGGATCATCGCCATTGAGCGCGAAGCGGCGTTGCCCGAAAGCGATCGCCGGTCCCTGGCGGCCGCGGAGGAGCGGCGCTGGGAAAATGTGCTGAGATTGCTGCTGTCGCTGTGATCCGGGAGGGCCGGACCGGGAGCCGCCTGAGGGATCAGGGATTCCGGATGGTGGGTCGGGACGATCCGCTGGCTGACCGGCCGGGGCAACAACGCGGGCGTCCCTACCTCGATTCCAGGCGATCCAGCCGGGTGCGCAGTTCCGCAATTTCGGCCCGCAACTCCTGCAGCGTGTTGGCCAACGCCTCCGACAACCGGTGATCGGAGACCGTGCGGCTCGGCCGTGGGCCCGTGGCGGCCGCCCCCGAGGACTGCAACCAACCTTGGGCGGCCTGTTCCAGGACTTGCGGCGGCAAGGACGGCGGGGCGGAGACAGGCTGTCTGAAACCGGATCGGCGGGCCGTTTTCTTCCTGGAAGGGGCCATGCGCTCAGCCGCCCACGAGGCGGCGGGCCTCCTCGGCCAGGGCGGTGGTGAGATAACGCTCTCCGGTGCTGCATCCGATCGTCACGATCAGCTTGCCCTTGTTTTCCGGACGCTTCGCCACCTCGAGGGCGGCGTGGACGTTGGCGCCCGTCGAGATGCCGACGAGCATGCCCTCCTCCTTGCAGATCCGCCGGGCCATGGCAAACGCATCGTCATTCGAGACGGTCAACACCTCGTCCACGACATCCAGGTGCAGATTTTCCGGAACGAAGCCGGCCCCGGTGCCCTGGATCTTGTGCGGACCGGGTTTCACCGGTTGGCCGGAGCGGGTCTGGGAAATCACCGGTGAATCCTTGGGTTCCACGGCGACGGCCCGGAAGGATTTTTTGCGGCCCTTGATCACCTCCGCCACGCCGGTGATGGTGCCGCCCGTGCCCACGGCGGAAACCAGGACATCCGCTTTGCCGTCGGTGTCGTTCCAGATTTCCTCGGCGGTGGTTTGGCGGTGAATCGCCGGGTTCGCGGGATTCTTGAACTGCTGGGGAATCCAGGAGTCCGGGATTTCCCTGGCCAGGGCCTCCGCCCTCGCGATGGCCCCTTTCATTCCCTCCGTGGCCGGGGTCAGCTCCAGCTTGGCGCCGAGGAGAGCCAGCAAGGTGCGGCGTTCCAGGCTCATGCTTTCCGGCATCGTGAGAATCAGACGATAGCCCTTGGCGGCGGCCACAAAGGCCAGGGCGATCCCGGTGTTGCCCGAGGTGGGCTCGATGATGGTGGTTTTCGGGGTGATCTTCCCTTCTTTTTCCCCCGCTGTGATCATGGCGGCTCCGATCCGGTCCTTCACGCTGCCCAGGGGATTGAAAAACTCGCACTTCAGGGCCACCGTGGCCGGCAGACCTGCCGTCACCCGCTGGAGTTTGACAAGCGGGGTTTTACCGACGGTGGCGAGAATGGAATCGTGAAGAGGCATGGGTTTGGATCATGCGGGAAAGCAGGGTTCGGCTCAAGTCGGGGATGGGCAGGAGCAAAGTCGGCGGGATCGGCGGGCCTACAGGGGTTTTGCCATCAACCGTCGGTACACATCCGCCACTTTCCTCGCCTGGACGGGTGGCGAGGCTTCCGCCTCCACGCGGGCATGGGCGGCAGATCGTTCCGGTTCGGAGGGCGCGGGATGCTCCGCCTGCCCGATCATGGTTGCGGCCAGCTCCTGCGCATCGCCGGGGGGAACCAGATGGCCCAGTCCGCCGATGGCCCATGCTTCCGGAATACCGTCGAGACGCGAGGCGATCACCGGTCGCCCGCAGGCGTGGGCCTCAAGGACCACGGAGGGAAAGGCCTCGGTGGCAATCTGCGGATGGACAAGAATGTCGAGGGCGTGGTGGAGGGCCACCGGATCGGCCTGTTGCCCGATGAGCAGGGCACGGTCCTCCAGGCCATGGTGGCGAATGTCTGCCCGGAGGGTTTCGGCCAGCGAGCCGGTGCCGGCGATCAGGAATTTGGATTTGGGCAGGCGATGAACCACCTCCCGGGCCGCCCGGACAAAAACCCGTTGACCCTTGCCGACCGGAAGGTCGAATCCGCCCACCACGCCAAAGACGGTCTCGGACGGGCCGAGTCCCAAGGCCCGGCGCGCGGAATCCGAGAAGGCGCGTTCGCGGGGCAAAAACTTTTTCGTGTCGATGCCGGTGTGAATGACGTGAAGCCTGCGCGGATCCACGCGGCAGGGCGGCCGATGGTGGCGCTCCGCAACCGGCGAGGCGGGATCCCGGTGTCCCTCGAGCAAGACCTGGGCGACAAAGCGGGAGACGGCGACCACCGCGTCGGCTTCGGCGAAAAGATGTCTTCGGCTGAGGGGGGAGCGCGGGCTTTTCGCGAGATGCCGCGAGAAAACCACCCGCGGGCGGGGTTGGACCAAGCGGGAGGCCAGGAGCGCGGTCCAGTAATCATCCCCATGGTGGGCGTGGACAATCCGGGCCCGGGAACGCCGGAGCCATCCTGCGAGGGAAAAGATCTGCAGGGGCCGGAATTTCGGCAGGGTCTGCAGGGAGGGGGCCTGGGCGGAGAGCGGGGCGGAATCCGGGCCGGCGATTTCGACCTCCCAACCCTGCGCCCGCAGTCCGTGCGCCAGAGCCAGACACTGCAGGTCCGTGCCGCCTCCCCGGAGGCGGGAGTTCAGCATGACCACGCGGGCGGTGAGGGCGGAACTGGCCATGTCGGAAAGAATGCCAGAGGAAACTCCGGCTTAAAACCGGATGTTGATGCCGAATTGGAAGCTGTTGGAAAGGACCACGCCCGGCTGAAAAGAGGAGTAGTCCGGGTTGATGACGCCCAGCAGCTTGTACATCAGGTCAAAATCGACCATCTCCGAGACCTGCCAAAGAAAACCCGAGCCGATTTGAAAGGCGGAGGAAAATTGCTGGGTCATCTGGTCGGAAGTCTGCACCGCCCCCACTTGGTTGATCTGCAGTTGGCTGTAAGCAAAACCGAATCCGGTGGAAAGAAAGGGTTTCCACCGGGCCTGGCCCGGCCAGCGGAAAACGGCCGAGACCAGGGCCGGAACCTGAAGGTAGCGGCCGGTGAGGGAGATGCCGCCGTCGCCCACGCTGACGGGCGTGGGACTGCCATCCATCGTGATGGAGCCGGACCCGTTGAGATGGTCGAGCCCGTTGTAGAGGATTCCGGCGGAGAATTCGGCCCCCAGCCAGTCGCTGAAGTTGTAGCCCGGGGTCACGTCGAACCGGACGCCGGGGTTTATGGAGACGGAGGGATTCGAGAGCGTTCCGGTCACCCCCGGCAGGACGGAGCCGGAAAGATTCTGTGAGCTGGCGAGATTGTTCACGAAGCCAAAGCCCAGATCCGTCCGCACGTAGGGCCCGAGGCAGTCGGAAGGATGGGGGATGACAAACTCCTTGTCCGAGAACTTGTAGGTCATGGACCAGTTCGCCCCGGCGGTGAGGTTGGTGAAATCCCCGGTCTCCGCGATCTGGCTGGTGCTGTCGCTTTTCGAATAGTTGAAATTCAGGCCGGTGGAAAGTTCCGGGGAGAGCTGGAAATTCAGCCCGATTCCCAGGGTGTATTGCTGGTCCAGCCTCCGGTAGAAACCGTTGGCGGTTCCGGTCAACTCCCCCTGGCTGTTGTAGTCCGCCGTGGCGGGGGCGGTGGAAGCGTCCGTGTAATAGGCCAGGCGGTAGGAGGCGAACGGACTCAGGGAAATTTTGTCCGAAAGGTTCACAAAATAGGTGCCCGTCAGATTGTTGTCCGTCCGCGTGAAATAGGTCGGATCCGCGAAAACATAGGAGGCCCTCCAGTTGAGGGCGACGGCCTGGTTTTCCGTGAAGGGGTGGAAAAAACTGGCGCTGTAGGCAAAATTATACTCGTTGAGGAAGTTGGTTTCTCCCGCGCTGCCGGCGCCCAGGGCGGACTCCCGGTCAGAGACGGAGTTTAGGTAAAAGTACCCGTTGAAATCGAAGGACAGCCCCACGCTCAGCTCGTCGGTGATCTGTTTGTTGCCCCGGAGAAACAGGTTCATGAGTACGAAATCCTGCACCAGACCGATGTCGTAGAGCCCGTTGACGTTTTGGCTCTGAGGGTAGGTGTTGGCGGGCTCTTCCTGGCTGAAGTAGTTGAAGAAGGATGCCCGTACCCCTGCTTCGGGGAAAAATTTATCGTATCCCGGCATGGTGGAAAATGTGGGAGCCCAGGCCGCTTCCAGGGAGGAAACCGACTGCCACGCAGCCACCACATTGAAGGAGTTCCTGGCGTAGTTGGCGTTGGAGAGCCAGTTGTAAGTCTGATCCGCCCGCACCCGCAGAAAGGGAAGTTCGGGTCTTTCCTTCATCATTTGCAGGGATCCCAGATCCGGGGAAACCTCATTGGCCTCGACCGCCTCCTGTTCTTCCGGGCGGGGTTGGACGTTCTTCTGTCTTTGTCTCTCGCGCTCCTGTTGGGCGGCCGCATCCGTCACCGCCTGCTGTCCCACGGCCCCCGGCAGGGGGTTGGGGGTTTGGGCATGCAGGGAAGAAAGAAGAACGGCTCCCCCCGCCAATGCGAACCCGACCCAGCGGAGGCTTGTCCCTAGCCAAAGATCATGTCGGGGAATCTTTTCCACCGACTCGATTTAAACATAAAGATAGTTATTAACACAACATATAGACAAAAAATTTCTATATATTGTATTGGACGTAATTGATTTTAATAATTCCGTGCCATTGCCGATGCCCTGTTCTTTACTGATAAGGCCAATGCTTTGGGCATTAACACTTTAGCGTGCTCACCCCAGCTTAAAATCCAGCGCTCGATTTCCTCCAAAGCTCCCAGAGTCATCTCCACCTCAATTTGACCGCCCTTGAGTTCCTTGAACTTTTGACTTGGGTGCCAGTCGCGCTCCCGAACCAGCCGCGCGGCGAAGGCATCGAAGCGGATTTTGACCACATGTTTGCCGGTTCCCCCAAACACCCCGAACCCCGATTTCAGCTCCTTTTCCGCGGAAAAGTTCCGAGGCCGGTCGAACGTCCGGCCCGTGGCCCGCGGTGTCCGGACCCTGGCCAGGGCGAAGGTGCGGATCTGGCCGCGCTGCGGGTCGTGGGCCAGCAGGTACCAGGCGTTGTCAATGTTAGCCAGATGGTAGGGGTGGACAGTCCGTGTCTCAGGGTGGGTGGCCCGCAAGGAACGGTAGGAAAAGGAGGTTTCCTGGCGCTGGACAATGGCCTTGGCCAGGAGCCGGAAAGTCTCCACATCGGCGGCCGAGGCGCCGGTAACGCGGAAAGAATAGTCGGCGCCCCATTCCCCCAGGTTAAAGCTCACCTCCTCCTTGAGCGCCCCGGTCAGTTTTTGAAACGCACTGGCGAGGGTTTTCTCAAAGGGGGTGCCCCGGTACTGCGCCAGCACCTTCTGGGCGACAAACAGGGCCAGGATCTCGCCCTCGCTTACCTGTAGCAAGGGGAAGGCCTCGACCGGTTCGGTGTACCGGAAGGTGTACTTCGGGGCGTCGTATTCGATGGGAAGGTTGAGCCGGTCTCGCATGAAATCGAGGTCGCGCTGGATCGTCTTGTAGGAAACCTCGAATTCCCGCCCCAACTGCTGGCAGTTCACCGGCCGCGCGTTCATCAGCAGGTCATGGAGCCGCTGCATCCGTTCCAAGGGCGGCCGACTGTGGCCGCCCGGCAAAGGCAGAACTTTTTTCGTCATAGGACGCTTAATGTCCTACCCATTGGCTCAGACTGCAAGCCAAAAGGAGGAACGTATGGAAACCTTGGTTCATTGTCGGAGTTGCGGGGAGGACGCCAACCGGGCGGATTGGGAGGCGGCGCGACGGTGTTGTCTGCACTGCGGCGAGCCGACCGGTGCCATGGCCCGGGGGCTGGACGCGCTCGCGGCCTTGCGGGAGCGGATGGAACTGGAGCTGGCCTGGCGGCCGGTGCCCGGCCATGCGTAGTCCGGGTGGCTTGCTCGCGGCCTTGGCTGCGGCCGGTTGTACCGGTCTCAGTCTGGGGGTGTCCTTGTACGTGCCGGAACTGGCTATTCTCTCGGCAGTTGCCGCCACCTTTTGGTGGCAAGTGGTAAGGTTAGCCGGAAGATAGATGGAAATAGTACGGATAAGGTAAGTTTCAGTAGCTGGCTGAACGGCCCAACGGGTCTGGTTCTAGACCCAAGTGAAGGCTTATTAAGTAAGCCCGAACACAACATATTGTGTTTTAAAATATAAGCATACGAATGGTATTGTTTGATCCATAAATCAATTCAAAAGTATTGATTTCCAAAGCTTTGTGGTATATTTCTAGTCTGTTGAACATGCCCAAGTTCGACCAAACTTTATTTGAACTCTGTCGCCGGCGGGGCGGTCAAAGGCAGGGTCGTATGAACTTTTGGAAAGGATTTCCCGCTCTCTTGTTTTGTCTGAGTTCCTGGTCCATGGGTGCCATGGAGTTCAAAGAGGCCGAGATCACCACGATCAAAAATATCGTGGAGCATGACGCCGGCGCCGGGGCGGCCCCTGCCAAGGTCAGCGAAAAGATTCAGGAGAAATCCAAGGTCTCCACGGCCGCCTCTTCGATGGCGGAACTGACCTTCGCCGACACCTCCATCACCCGGATGGGTGCCAACACCCAGTTTTCCTTCCAGTCCAAGGAGCGACTGGTGAAGCTCGAACAGGGCACGGTTCTCATTCACACCCCTCCGGGCAACGGTGGGGCCACGGTGGACTGCGGCGGTGTCACCGGCGCGGTTTCCGGAACCACCTTCATGGCAAGCCGGGACGCCAGTGGGAACACCATGTTCGTTTTGCTGGAAGGGCAGGGCGGCTTGAAGGTGACGGTGGGCGGGAGCTCCACGGTCATCCGTCCGGGGCAGGCTGCCTCCGTCGGGGCCGATGCGGTCAAGGAGGCCAAGAGTTCTTCCCCCGGGGATGCGACAGCCGGCGGTGCCGCCCCCGGCTCCTCTGCGGCCGCGGCGGACGATAAAAAGCCCGGCGGTGCGGGAGGCTCGGGGCAAGGTTCGGCTTCCTCGGGAGGCGAAGGGGGAGGAAGCCCGGCTCCGGCCGCCGCGCCTAAAATCCAGGTCTTTGAGGTGGACGTGAAAAAAGTCATCACCACCTCGCCGTTGGTGACGGATTTTAAAAACGAACTACCCTCCGCCGCCAAAATCGAAAAAACCGTCGAGGTTCAGCAGAAGGCCGTGCAGGAGGGGAAGCTGGAAAAGCTCGATGTCGAAGTGGTCGCGGTGAAAAGCAAGGACGGCGATATTCTTGTCGGGGCTCCCAAGGTGGAAAAGGAGGAGATGGTGGTCGTGAATAAAAAGGCCGAAGTGGTTCAGGCCGCCGGAGGAAACAGTCTGGACGTGGATACGGCGGCCGGGCCCGGCGCCGGTGCCGGCGGAGTTCCTCCCGATGCCCGCCCGGTGGCGGCCGCGCCGGCGCCGGCGCCGGCTCCGCTACCCGGTCCCGCGGGTCCCTTGCCCGGGGTCATTGGACAGATTGCCGGCCAAACCATCGTGGACAGTCCCCCGACTTCCCTCAAGGTAACCCTTCAGGGCACCCGCGGGGTGATCACGCTTGATCGCGTCACCCGCGTCGACCGTCCGGTGGTTTTCTCGGGCTTCGGCGGATTGCCCACGGATGTGGTCATCAAGGCAGGATCCTCCAGCGTTTCTTTCACCCTTCCCACCGAGAAACTTTTTCCCGGATTTAAGCTGGTGGAGGTAAAAGATCCGCACAATCCGAGTAGTTCAACTTTCATTGTCGATGGGTCTCTCCGCTCTTATCAAGTAACGGCCTCTTCTCTCGGGCTTTCTGATGTTGCTTCAACGGAGTGGATGTTTCCTTCCACCACCTTGGCCGCGGTCAATCCCGCCCGCGACATGATGGAGGTTGCGTCCTCCACGATCCGTTGGACTCCCGTGTCCGTGGCGATTGCCTATGAAGTGACCGTG
>Ga0214917_10000529_pt1 | contig 50460 bp, 54 predicted proteins | sample LL_1208_BB_MetaG_FD_177983 | JGI IMG/M metagenome (GOLD analysis project Ga0214917, IMG submission 177983) | Freshwater microbial communities from Lake Lanier, Atlanta, Georgia, United States - LL_1208_BB | ecosystem: Environmental > Aquatic > Freshwater > Lake | place: USA: Georgia | collected... | reverse complement strand
GAGACCCTTGGTCTGTATTAAAGATCTCTGGTTTAGCCTCCTGTAATGCATTTTCGAGCGACTCAACACAAAATTCCGTATCAAGGGTATTGCTCAGCTGCCACGACACTATTTTTCGGCTGTAGATGTCAATGATGGCTACCAAATACATGAATCCTCGTTTGAGTCGCACATACGTGATATCGGCCCCCCAAACCTGGTTTGGCCTGATAATGTCGAGCCCACGAAGTAAATATGGGTAGATTGGATGTTTGGGATTCGGCTTACTGGTATTGAGCCGGGCGATAATCCCGCGAAGACCCATTAACCGCATCAGCCGACTCACTCGTTTTGGATTAATCAAATGGCCCAGCCGCCTCAAATATTCAGCCATTTTTGGACGTCCATAAAACGGGGTATACAAATACTGCCGGTCAATTAAGTCCATCAATACCAAGTTTTCCTCATTCATCGGTTTGGGACGGTAATACCAGATCCCACGCCATAATTTGAGCGCTCGGCACTGCCATCGCACGCAGTATTTAGAGATACCCCGTTAAAGTCGGACTTATCCACTTTTTCCGGCCGAAACAAACGTCCAACTTAAGGAACCGGACCAATCGAAGTTCGGATCGAAAGAACTCTCTCGACTGCCGACCGAACACGTTGCGAATTCGGGCTTTCCATTGAAGAGAAGCGATCAACGACACGCCCGTCTTTGCCAATCAAAAACTTGTTAAAATTCCATTTCACAGAACCCCGTACAGACGTATTACCTGTTTGTTTCGTCAAATATAGGTACAACGGATGAATATCATCCCCTTTTACCGATATTTTCCCAGCCATCGGGAAAGTCACCCCATAAGTTGTCTTGCAAAACGACTCAATTTCGCTATCAGATCCCGGTTCCTGATTAGCAAAATTATTCGCCGGGACACCAATTACGACAAACCCACGTGAATGGTACATCTTGTACAGTTCTTCGAGATCTTGATACTGGCTAGTGAAGCCACACCGACTTGCCACGTTCACAATCATTAGAACCTTTCCCTTAAACTGAGATAATGGCATCGGATTTCCATCGATATAGTTAAGACTATAAGAATAAATGCCTGCGTCAGGGCCAGACTGCGCAGCAAATATTCGGGATCTTAATAAGAACAAAAAAAGCACCGTAACAACGCACCCGGTTGCCAACCCAAACAAGACCATCTTCATAACCCATTCCTCATCTGGTTCAATATTCGGCGGACCTCAAAGGTATCCGAGGCGCTTCCAAAGCCCAGAGGGAGTCTCCTCCCTCAATGATGACCACTACCCGGCTCCAATTTCTTTACAGGGCTTTTGAGATTAATTTGAGTGGCTTCAAGCGGAGAGCGATAGGATCTAAACAACACGTCCGAGAATACAAAGAGGAAAAAAATAAAAAGGAATACCAAGCTCCCCAAAAATGCAACGCGATTAAACCCTTTTTCCCATTTTAGGCCCATAAAAATACTTATAACTACGCCGGCCTTAACAACAGCAACGAGCATCGCAATTAACAAATTAAAGGAACCAAAATTAAATTGGGCCACAACAACCGTAATAACTGTCAATACCAATAAAGATATCAGCGCCCCAACGTAATACCTAACAGGAACTATAAAGTGGGAGTGATGTCCATCTAAATGTGAATGTGCGCTCATAATTTTATCCTACCAAATAGAATAGTGGGAACAAGAAGATCCACACTAAGTCGACGAAGTGCCAATACAAACCAACCATTTCCAACGGCGTAAAAAAGTCGGAGTAAAAATCCCCCTTTTGATTGCGAATAAGTAGCCAAACAATGAGACCAATCCCAACCAACACGTGTACACCATGAAGCCCGGTCATCATAAAATAAATACCGAAGAACAAATGAATATGCTCAGAAACCGCTTGCCCTGTGAAAAATTTAGCCGGCAAATACCCGTGATGAAATTTTGCAGAATATTCAAGGTACTTAACAATCAAAAATCCGAAGGCACAAACCAGCGTAGCCAATAAATACGCACTTGTTTGCTTGCGTTGATTCACCTGGGCAGACCGAACAGCCATAACCATCGTAAAACTACTCGTGATCAGGATTAGAGTATTCAATCCTCCCATCCGCCAATCCAACAGATGGTGCGCTTCCACAAACATCTCGGGATAAGCCCACCGCAAAAACGCGTACGCCACAAAAAGGGCACCAAAGAATAAAACTTCAGTGACCAAAAAGACCCACATTCCCAACTTGGCAGACTCAAATTCATGGCCTGCGTTTGCAAAATGGTGGGCTACAGAATGAACTTTATGGTTTTTAACGTCTGACATTACACTTTCACCTTATCATATTCGTACGGATCGGAATCAACGATCGGCGTGTCCAAAAAGTTTTCTGTAATTGGAGGACTTTGGGTTTTCCATTCCAACGTCAGGCCTCCCCAAGGATTATCGGGCGCTTGTTTGCCGTTTAACAACGACTCTACTAAATAAAAAGCCATAATTAAAAACCCGATTGTCAGCACCCAAGTACCAGAGGTCGAAAACGCGTGAAGTGGTTGAAATTGATCCAAATACGAGTAATACCGTCGCGGCATACCCTTCGTTCCCAACAAATATTGAGTGAAGAAAACCATATTAAACCCGACCATAATAAACAGCCACGCGACAAAGGCGGCACCTTCGCTATACATTTTTCCGAACATCTTGGGCCACCAGTAATGCAAACCACCCAAGAATGCCATGACCGTCCCGCCCATCATGACGTAGTGGAAATGCGCAACAACGAAGTAGGTGTCATGCAAATACACATCTAGCGACAACGATCCCAACATAATCCCAGTAAATCCACCGATACAAAACAAGAACAAAAAGGCCAGAAAATACAAGAAGGGGGCCTTAATATCGATCTCACCTTTATACATCGTCGCAATCCAATTAAAGACCTTCACAGCAGACGGGATCGCGACCAGGTATGTCAACAATGAAAAGATCATGGCTGCATAATCAGATTGCCCCGATACAAACAAATGGTGTCCCCACACCAAAAACGAAATGATCGCAATCGCCAAACTTGAATAAGCAATCATCTTGTACCCAAAAATATTTTTCTTTGAAAAGGTCGTAACCAACTCACTCATAACACCCATTGCGGGCAGGATCATAATATAGACGGCAGGGTGACTATAAAACCAAAAGAAATGTTGAAACAAAATTGGATCCCCACCTAGTGCGGGATCAAAAATACCAATGCCGGCAACTCTCTCAATGACTAACAGCAACAAAGTAATACCTAATACCGGTGTCGCTAACACCTGAATGATCGCCGTGGCATACAGTGCCCAAACCATCAACGGCATCCGGAACCACGACATACCTGGTGCTCGCATTTTATGAATAGTAACGATGAAATTGATCCCAGTAAAAATAGACGAAAACCCAAGAATAAATGCGCCAAGGGTCATTGAAATCACACTGGTGTCGGTCGTTGTTGAATACGGCGTATAAAACGTCCAACCTGTATCCGCAGCCCCGGCAACCATTGAGTATACGCAAAATATGGCACCAAATAGATAAAGATAAAAGCTAGATAAATTCAATTTAGGAAAAGCAACGTCTTTCGCGCCAATCTGCAAGGGAAGCAAGAAATTGCCAATCGATGCAGGAATTGAAGGCACAATAAACAGAAAGACCATAATGGCGCCATGCAACGTAAACAATTGGTTGTATTGTTTGGCTGAAAATAAAAGTTTCCCGGGATTAAGTAATTCTAATCGCAATGCCAATGCAAAAAAACCGCCCAATGCAAAGGAAATAGCGATAAATAGGAGATACATAATGCCGATGCGCTTGTGATCCAAGGTCGTTAACCAAGACTTTAGACCCTTGGTTGCGTTGATATAATTGGTTCCTACTGCAACTTGACTCATGTGGCTATTTCTCCCGGTTACTTTAAGGTTTTAATGTAGGCAATAACGCCATCAATTTCGCGATCATTAAGAAGCCCCTTGTACGATGGCATAACAGGTTGGAAACCTTGAACCACCTTGGCATGGGGATCATATATCGATTCTTTAACATAGTTTTCATCGACTGCCGCACTGCCACCCCCAACAAACTGATGAGTCGTACCCCAAATACCCTTCCAGCTCGGCCCCACCTTAGGGGATCCGTCAACCGAATGGCACGCAACGCACCCCTTGGCGGTATAAACTTTTTCACCGACCTTATCTAAAGGAAGGCTCTCATCGACTGCCCCACCGTCAGCAAGCCACTTCTTGTACTCCGCTTGTGATACAACCCGTACCGTCCCCTGCATCTCAGAATGACCATCACCACAATACTCAGTGCAGAAAATCTGAAAGTTCCCGGTACGTGTCGCTTCAAACCAGACCTTTGTATATCGGTTCGGAATAACGTCCCGTTTGATTCTCAAATTGGGTACATAAAAACTATGCAATACGTCTTCAGCATTCATCACCAATACGATCGGAGTATTCACCGGAACAACCAACTCTGACAATGCCTTATTGCCATTTTTATATTCAAACTGCCACATCCACTTTTTTGCAACAACACGAACTTCTTCACCTTGTTTCGGAGAAACGGACATGTCCAAAAATCCTGTGAACCCCCAATAAAATATAAACAACGCCAAAATCAACGGCGGCACCGTCCATGCCAGCTCTAATCCCAAATGGTGGGTAATATGCTTACCTGCTGGCTGCACGTAACCGGGCCGTTTACGGTACTTAATAACGAACAACGTCGTAACAACGATAATCCCAATAAATAATATAACTGATCCCCACAAAATGAAGTTGTATAGCCCATCCACATTTTGTCCAAATGTAGACACGTCGGACGGGAACCATCCCTTCCCAGCAATAAGTGACTCATTTACGATTTTATTATCCATGATATTTTTTTCGATCCTTGTATTTGAAATTTAGCCAAATGATGGCCCCACCTAACACAATGACCGTTACAATGCCTCCTAACTTCATAATATTTACAGCAACCAACGCGTATCCTTGGGAATGCGAATCATACGCGTAACAGAACATCATAATCCGCTCAGTGGTCGACACCAGACGACGGTCTGATGCCTCCAAAATCGCCAATTTAAAATCTCTAGGCTTGTATTCTATTCCATACAAGCACCGCGACAACTTACCATCGGGTGTCAGCACCATTATCCCGGCGCCATGAGCATATTCCTTATTTCTAGGTATATATTTATACCGAAAGCCAACCGCATCGCCAATCCGTTTAACCTCGGACTCTGATCCAACCAAGAACTCCCAACCATTATTTTTAACTTTATTACCAACAGCCCCAATATACTTGGACGAAAACTTACGAGCGCTTTCAGGGGTATCTGATGGATCAATACTAACCGTTATAATCCGGTACTTTTCACCCACATTGCCTGGCATCGTTTTCACCGCGTCAGCCACGCCTGTTAGCACCATATTGCATAACATCGGACAGCTGTAATAGGCCATCACCAGAACAACCGGACGGCCATCTTTAAACCAATCCTTACTAATTACTTTGTTTCCTTCTGAATCTGTCAATATAACATTTAACGGTACTTGCGCACCTATATTTTCAGATATCCCGGCGGATGCGACGTCAGCGGGCAGCTGATTGCCAGACGGAATATTAGCGGTTACCGGGTTCATCAATCCGGTAAAAACAGCTAAAACAGAAACAATAACTCTAAGACCACACCTATTTTTGATACGACTTCACCACAAGATCCATCGCCACATCCATAGGAATCTGAACGACACCCTTTTCTTTGTCTACCCATTTCAGAGCTGTCGCCATTTCGTTCTCGTAGGCACGTAATTCAGCCAAATCGTACCCTACTCGGCCGCCCTCTTCGCGCCCAACCATCGCGTCACTGGCGGATGCTTGATAATACATTGAACTAAAATAACATATTACAACCAAAACAACGGTTGTTATCCCAATACTTAACCAAATTGCGGTGGAATAAGGTTCGTTAATAAATTCTTCAACATGACCCGACATTTAAAAAACCCTTTCTTTAAGTGTGATGGTGTAGAGACTCTGACAGCCGTGGATCGCGGGCAGGCATCAACGACGCTTTTCGCAATCTCAGCCAAAACACGCCAACAAAAATACCGCCGATACCTACGAAACTTGTGAGATCTGCAAGCGTTGGATGAATCCCATTAGGTGATATATTAGGCATCACGAGCCAATACAGATCTAAACAATGCATCATCAAAAACCAAACCATCAATGCAGCATGAACAACCAGATTTCGACGCATATGCTTCGACATAAACAAAACAAACGGTACAAAAAAATGGCCAATTGCGAGTGTCGCAGCTACAGTATTCCAAGACCCGTTAAAATGCTGCATAAACCAAACAGATTCCTCTGGAATATTTGCATACCAAATCAAGAAATATTGACTAAACGATACATAGGCCCAAAAGATATTTAGCCCATACAAAAACTTCGCTATGTCGTGATAATGATCCGTACGGATAACGTCAGCCAAAAAACCGAAACGACGTAACAACAACGCCACCAAACTCATTGTAGCGAAAGCTGCCACGGCACTACCAGCGAAAAAATATACCCCGAACATCGTTGAATACCAGTGAGGGGTCAGTGACATCGCCCAGTCAATAATCCCGAACGTCACTGATATAGCGAACAACAAAATTGCCACCGCAGAAAACGCTTGCATCGACAGAGTCAATTGTTTATCGCCACTTTGATCTTGAGCAACTGATTTTTTATAAAAAAACCGAGCCATCGCAATCCAAATTCCAAAGAACAAAACGGCACGAATTAGGAAGAACTTAACATTGAGGTACCCGGCTTTACCGGCGAGGAGATGATCGCTAGCAACCGCTTCGGGATGGGTCCAATGATACAGTTCATGCATGCCAAATATAACGGGGATAAAGAACACCGCCATTAGCCAGGCATTCATCGCAAACGTCTCAGGAATACGCCGGACCACAACGCTCCATCCAGCCCGTGCCAAATGTTGAATAATCACAAAAAACAATGACCCAATAGTAATCGATAAAAAGAACAAAAACGCAAACAAATATGAAAACGCAGTGTGATGGGCATTACCTTTCCATAAAACCGCGGTTGCAGCGAGCCCTAGGGCACCCAATCCAATCGCAACGTTAGGCAATGCATTCGCCAAAAACCCAGTTAACCGAGGAACGTCCGTCTTACTACTCATGAATTAAATTCTCCTCACCTACTGCAACTTACCGCGAACAGAGTCGGGCAATTCTTGAATCGTAGCAGTCCGAGCTTTTTGAATCGCTCGAACATACGCAACGATCGCCCAGCGATCGGCTTCGTTAATTTGTTTCCGATACCCAGGCATATTTCGAATCCCATTACTTGCCACATCAAAAATGTATCCGTCTTCAACAGCCAATAACCGCGGATCTGCAAAATCAGGAGGCGGCACAAATCCACGTGCCACGACAGGGGTCTTACCTGTTCCAACACGGTTATGGCAAACCGCACAATAAATATTAAACCGCTCTTGCCCACGTTTCATCAGCTCTGGCGTAACCGCTACCGGAATAGTTTTTACAAATGCCCCATTTTCTGTTTTTCCAGCATAATACACCGAGTCTTCTTTCAAAAAGTCAGCGCGACTATGGGTGTCGCCGTGTACAGGTCCAGTTCCCCATGCAACCACCCCATCGGGCAAATTCCGTGGGTTAGCTTGTGCCTTTACTTTAGATTGCCAGTCAAAATTCGGATTTAAATGAAAAGGCTCTTTTGTCGTTTGATACCCCCGACAGCCGACTAATCCAACACATAAAACAAGACAAAGTCCAAGACCACGTATGTTCATCATTATTCCTCTACAACTTCAACAGCTAAGCCGCCGATTTCTTGTAAAAAACGTGCCGTCCCCTCTAATGAAAACCGAGGATCATTTGCTTCAACCGTCACAAAAAAACCGTGACTCGTCGCCGTTCTAAATCGGGCGCTTTTAAACAACGGATGATACAACTTCGGCAACCCATTAAGGGCGAACATACCAAATACCGCACCAAATCCAGAAAAAAGAACCATCAACTCAAAACAAACAGGGACAAAGGCTTGAAAACTAAATAGCAACTTACCGCTGGTAACTAAGCGGTACGCCGACGTCGAAACCCAGGTTTGTAGCGCAAGCGCGGTTGCCAGTCCAGTAGCCCCACAAGTAACAACAATCCAACCTAATACGGAATCTTTGATCCCCATCGCGGGATCCATTCCGTGAATTGGAAACGGACTATAAGTCTCAAATTGCTTATAACCGGCATCCCGAAGCTTTTCAGCCGCATGGATCAATGCGGCCGGATCTTTATATTCTGCCAATAAACCAAACATTTGCGCTGCCATTCTGATTAGTGCTCCTCTCCCACTCGATGGGGATTTGCGGCGGGCATAACACCTTTCACCTCAGAAATCGCCACAATCGGTAAATACTTCAAGAACAACAAGAAGAAGGTCATAAACAATCCAAACGATCCAATAAACTGGCAAATCTCAACGTACGTCGGGCTGTAATAAAACCAACTGGAGGGAAGGAAATCCCGATGTAGTGACGTTACCGTAATTACAAAACGCTCGAACCACATCCCGATATTAACGAAAATAGAAATGATAAACATGATCGGAATAGACCGCCGGATTTTCTTAAACCAAAACAATTGCGGCGAAATAACGTTACACGAAATCATGGTCCAATAGGCCCAGGCATACGGCCCAAATGCACGATTGATAAAGGCATATTGTTCATACTGATTCCCGGAAAACCACGCCATAAAGAACTCCATTCCATAGGCGTATCCAACCATCGTACCTGTCGCCAGAATGATTTTATTCATGGTTTCAAGGTGATGCATTGTCATAAAGTCTTCCATACCAAATAACTTACGGGCCATAACCATTAGGGTGACAACCATCGCAAAGCCTGAAAAGATCGCCCCCGCAACAAAGTAAGGGGGGAAGATGGTCGTGTGCCACCCTGGCAACTGGGATACTGCGAAGTCAAAACTCACTATCGAGTGAACAGATAACACCAAGGGCGTCGATAGCGCAGCCAAGATCAGATACGCTCGTTCATAATTCAGCCAGTGACGATTAGCGCCCCGCCAGCCCATCGAAAAAATACCATACCAAATTTTCCGAGCCTTGGTCGTTGCCCGATCGCGAATAGTCGCTAAATCAGGAATTAATCCAACAAACCAAAACAATAATGAAATCGTAAAATATGTACTAACCGCAAATACGTCCCACATCAACGGACTTCGGAAGTTGGGCCACATGGCCATTTGGTTTGGAATCGGAAACAAGTAATAGGCCACCCAAACTCGTCCGACGTGGAAGGCAATGTAGGTACCCGCACACAAAACGGCAAAAATGGTCATCGCTTCAGCAAACCGGTTAATCGAGGTCCGCCATTTTTGTCGGAATAAAAAGAGAATCGCTGAAATCAACGTCCCTGCGTGACCAATCCCAACCCAAAATACAAATCCGACCAAGTCCCAACCCCACATAATCGGATTATTTAATCCCCAAACCCCGACCCCGGACCACACCAATTTTGCCAACATCGATACCATCAACAACAACACCGACACCGAAACCCCGAAAGCAATAGTCCACCATTTCGGCGCCTTCGCTTCTACCGGTCGGCACACCAAATCGGATACAGATTTAAAGTCATGTCCGCCAAGAACCAAGGGGGTTCGTTGCGACGGATCCTCTACACCCACGACTGACGCATTCATCTTAGGCCCTCTCTTCCACTAAACTCGGATGCGGATTACGAACACTCGCTAAATATGTCGTTCTGGCTTTGAGATATAAATCCGCCAAAATATGATAATCCCTAGGATTTTTCTTTAATTTAGCCACTTTACTTTCGGGATCTAAAATATTTCCGAACACGATGGCGTCCGACGGACAACTTTGCATACAGGCAGATTGAATTTCGCCATCGGCGATAACCCGCCCTTCATTTTTAGATTGAATCTTGCCCTGCTGAATCCGTTGGACACAGTAGGTACATTTTTCCATAACCCCCCGCATCCGAATGGACACGTCGGGGTTAAATTGCATCTGAACCGTCTTATCTGGTTCTTTGAAATAATCAAAGAAATGCTCACGATTCTTGTCGGTCGCCTGAGGATTCCGCTGATGGAAATCAAAGAAGTTAAATCGACGTACTTTCACTGGGCAGTTATTTGAACAATACTTGGTGCCAATACACCGGTTATAGGCCATGTCGTTCAAACCCTCTTCGCTATGGACCGTCGCAGCAACTGGACAAACTTGTTCGCACGGTGCGTTTTCGCATTGCAAACAGGTCATCGGCTGCTGCACCATTTGGGGATCATTTGCATCCCCTTCGAAATAACGATCCAACCGGATCCAATGCATCTCCCGTCCGTTCGCCACCTGAGACTTCCCTACAATCGGAATATTATTTTCAGACTGACAGGCAATCAGACAAGCGTTACACCCGGTACATTTGCTCAGATCGATGGCCATACCCCACTGATTGCCGGTGTCATATTTCCGCTCGGGCCAGGATGACTTCATCGGGGGCCCTTCGTGTTCTTCTTTCGCAAACTCCGGATTTTTTTCGTATTCAGTTAAATCTGCAGACCGAACCAGCCGACGACCTTCCATTGACCCGTGCTCTTGGGTCGTCGCCAACGTGTAGTGCTTACCGGTCTTTTGAATCGATACATCCCCCAAGACTGTCATTCCAGCTGCCGTCCGCAGCGGATAAACGTTAAATCCTGTATTCTGGCCAATGCGACCATCAACACTCCGCCCATACCCCATCGGGAGAATCACTGTATCATCCGCTGTCCCCGGCTGAACCAAAGCAGCAATCTCGATATCGTGTCCCTTGGTTTTAATGGTCAGCATATCTCCGGTTTTAACATTCAATTTTTTGGCGGTATTCACACCGATCAATGCCGCATTATCCCAAGTCAATTTAGTCACCGGATTGGGTAATTCTTGTAACCATCCGTTGTTGGTAAACCGGCCATCAATCACTTTAAAATCAGGAACAAACTCAACCTGCAATCCCGAAATAGCAACCGGAGACACAGCTAATGCCTGTGGGGCAGGCGCTGTTGCAGAAACGACAGCATCTGAAACCACACCTTCGTGCAGCCATCGACGCCACGCCTTTTCGGATCCCTTTTCTGACATCAATGTTTTACGGACCTCGTCGTATCCCTTTGAGGCCACACCTATCGCTAAATGCGCAACCAACTCACTATCGGACACACCCCCATACAACGGCGTAATGAGCGGCTGAACAACCGACAAGGTCCCATCAATTGACTGTGCGTCACCCCAGGCTTCCAAGAAATGCGCCCGAGGAATTGCCCACTGCGCCAATTTAGACGTTTCATTAGGAAACATCGTCAAATGCAGCGAATGCGTCACCTTTTTCAAGGCATCCCCAAACGCAACATCTGCGGGAGCAGTGAACACGGGATTTCCTCCAAGGATAAACAAGGTATCAACCGTTCCAGTACGAATAGCCGTTGTCAATTCACGAATCGATTCAACTGATCCGCGGTGTGTATATGAAGCGCCCTCAAACGGGACTGGATAATACGAAACCCCACCATCTCCAGCACCGATGGCCGCATTGAGTGAATACGCGACCGCATGCGCAAAAGGACTACATTGGCTCCCGACGACAACCGCAGACACCAAATGAGGGGCAACTAAGTCATCGACCATTGCCGCCAATGCCTTGGACGGAATTACCTGACCTAGTTTCTTGGACCATCCCGCCACTTTAGACTGAATATCCGACGAGACTTTGACACCCCTCGCAAAAACAGCGGCTGCCAACTGCGCAATTGCCGCGTCCATTTGCCCAGGCTGAATCCGGAAGCGATGATCCGCTTTTCCACCCGTTACAGTAAAGTGGGACTCCACCATATAAAGACGATTAAGTCCCCGCTCACCTTCCGGATCACGTCGGGTTGCAAACCCTTTCGAATTGACGACGTTACCAGGCTCCGTCCCCAAGAAATCCGAACCAAACGCAACCACGCGATCAACTCGATCATAGTGAACTTTAGCCCTTAGAGACTTACCTGCCACCGATTTGATACCAGCTAAAGCATTATCATCATTAACCGCACTATACTGAAAAATGCGAACACCTTTATACGCCGTCTGCAATTCGGCAAGTACCCGATTCAAGGTCGGCGACACGTTTGTATCGATCAATACGGCCCACTTTTCGCCCTGGGTTTCCTTGGCCTCATCAATTCTCGCCGACACCCACGCCGCATATCCATCCACATCTCCTGATGGGATATGACATTCAACGCGCTTGAGCCGATCTGGATCATAGAGCTCCAATACGGATGCCTGATTGAGCGCATTGGTGGCCCCAAGACTCCCAGGATGCGACGGATTACCCTCAACCTTCGTGGGACGCCCTTCATGACTCTCTACCAATAACCCAACGACATCAGTACCCAACGCCATCGTGGTCGCATAATAGTTCGGACGACCTGGGATCAAATTTTCTGGGGTCCGCGCATAGGGCCTGATAATTTGTTTGGGTCTCCGGAAACCCGCACACCCGGTCAAACCGGCGAATGCAAACGATGCCCCCATAATTTTAATAAACGTCCGACGAGACACCTCATCTTCTAATACAGACGCGTCTTTTGGAAACTCGCGATCCACGAATTCTTTAAATTCCGGAGACTGCTCCAGCTCTCCGAGACTACGCCAATGCTCTTTATTTGGCGCGTTAGGGTCTATCTGTGACATGTACTGCAATCCTCTCCGGGCCGAATTTTATAGGCTTCCTTGATTTGCCGACCAGTTTCAACCTGATTATCGGCCTTCCAATCCAACTTGGTTACAAATTCACGAGGACGCAAATGATTTTCAGGGGCACGATGGCATTCCAAACACCATGACATACTTAACGGCTTAACCTGATGGACCACTTCCATCTGATCCACACGCCCATGGCAACTATAACAGGAAATACCCGCTGTCACGTGGCGACTGTGGTTAAAATACACATAATCCGGCAACTTATGGACCTTCACCCACTCGATGGGCTTATTGTTCACGTAGCTATCTTTCAACTTAACAATATTAGGACTATCCGCCTTAATCTGAGTATGACAATTCATACAGGTTTCGGTATTCGGGATATTGGAATGGGATGAATTCTCAACTTGCGTATGACAATACCGGCAATCTAAACCCAACTCGCTGACGTGCAGCTTATGACTGTAAGGAACCGGCTGAGTAGGCGCATAGCCGACTTCCAAATTTTTGGGAGACATCCAATACCAAAACACAAACACAATAAAACTAACCAACAGAGCGAGGCCGGACAGAACATAGAGGGGCAGTTTATTCACCCATTTGGGGAAAACATAATTCGACACTTGGTCATCATTATTCATCAAGTCAACTCAGTCCTTTATTCCGAACAAAAATTAGGGGAATGGGAACAAAAAATCCACCGCATTATATCAATGCATCAAAAGTTACGAAAGGTGAGATTTTGGGCTCAATTCTCGGCTAAAACAAGCATAAGAAGCACTTGTTACATCAAATCGCATTTTGTAAAAATCCAACCACATCTGGGTTGGCTAATGTCGTAATATCTCCAAGCGGTTGGCCATTCGCGAGACTCTTTAATAACCGTCGCATGATTTTGCCGCTACGCGTCTTGGGGAGATCTGACGTAAAAATAATCCGCTTGGGCTTTGCAATAGCGCCGATGGTTTTACCCACCCATTCAATCGCCCGCTTTTCCATTTCCGGCGATTCCGAAATCCCTTCTTTCAGAATCACAAACGCCAAAATTGCCTGCCCCTTTACGTCATCCGCAACCCCAACTACTGCGGCCTCAGCAATCCCATCACAATCAACCAATGCGCTCTCAACCTCCATTGTTCCGATTCGATGCCCCGCAACATTTAACACATCATCGACTCGACCCAAAACCATGATGTACCCACCGTCGACCGTCGCACCGTCACCGGCAAAGTAGGTATCAAACATATCCCAGTATACCGATTTAAATCGGTCGTTATCCCCCCAAATACCCCGTGCCATTGACGGCCAGGGCGACATGATACTCAACAACCCCCCGCCGTCGGGAACGGGCTGCCCAGCATCGTCTAGAATCGCCACTTCAATACCGGGCAAGGGTTGCCCCGCATACCCCGGACGCATCGGATTAAGTGCCGGCAACGTCGAAATCATGATGCCGCCCGTTTCAGTTTGCCACCACGTATCGACAATTGGGCAACGCGTTCCCCCAATAACGGCGTAATACCATATCCACGCTTCTGGATTAATGGGCTCACCAACTGATCCTAGGAGGCGTAGTGACGATAGATCATGTCGACATGGATACTGATCTCCCCACTTCATAAACGCCCGAATCGCAGTTGGGGCAGTGTACAAAATTGATACCTTGTGACGGGAGATGATCTCCCAAAATCGATCCTTGTCGGGATAGTCGGGGGACCCTTCGTACATCATCACCGTCGCCCCATTCGCTAGTGGTCCGTATACCACGTAGGTGTGTCCCGTGATCCAACCGACATCTGCGGTACACCAATAAACATCCGTGGGCTTTAGATCAAAAACAAGACGGCTCGAGTACTTCGCATGGGTCATATACCCCCCTGTCGTGTGCACGATACCCTTCGGTTTTCCGGTGGTACCCGAGGTATACAAAATAAACAGCGGATCTTCGCTGTCCATCGGTACCGGTGGACAGTGTACCTGGGTTTGCGCCAAGAGATCATGATAGTCAAAATCGCGACCATCTTGGGTCACAATATCCAGGTTAACATGTCGCACGGTCACAACCGTCGCCACCTCGGGGCAGCGAGTTAGCGCCTCGTCAACGACCGCCTTTAATTCAACAACCTTGCCACGACGATAGCCGCCGTCAGCGGTAATAACCAAACGAGATCCAGAATCATGGATTCGATCCACGAGACTTTGGACACTAAACCCACCAAATACGACACTATGGATCGCGCCGATACGTGCGCACGCCAAAATCGCGACAACGCTTTCAGGGATCAACGGCATATAGATTGTGACACGATCCCCTTTTTGGATCCCAAATCGATCCTTGAGAACCGTCGCAAATCGGGCAACGGAATCATGTAACTCGCCATAAGTAATCGTCCGAATCGCGCCGAGCTCACCTTCCCAAATTAACGCCGGCTTGTCTTTATTCTCGGTCTTCAAATGCACATCCAAACAATTGGCCGATGCATTTAATTGGCCCCCAACAAACCATTTTGCGAAGGGCCGTTTCCATTCCAGAACCGTATTCCACGGTGCCATCCATTCCAATTGGGCAGCCTGGGACTCCCAAAATCCCAACCGATCTTCGGACGCCTGACGGTAAATATCGATATCGGTAACATGGACATTGCGTTTAAATTCGGACGCCGCTGTCAGAACTCGATGTTCGTGCAACAACGTTTCGATGGCCTGTGACATTTATGCCTCCAAGAAAATTAGTTTGGTTATTTCAATCCAACAAGTTTATGAGTTTGGGGGATTACCCGAACATCTGCCAATTTTTGATGGGCAAAATTATAGGCGCGTTCGATGTCTTCGACCGCCGCCTTATCCTTAACTGCGCCAAACGGGGTTACGGGCTGAATGACAAACGGGACATTGGGCGCAACCGTTGCGACAGTGTTAATCATTTTCTTGAGTTCCAACACCGGAAAGCCCTTGGTTAAGACCCATTTTACAAACACGTTCTCTCTACCCGACAAAATCGTCATAAAATCAGCAAATTCTTTATCAAATCCGGGCTTATAATCAACGGAAAAATACTCAAACAGATCCACCACTTCGCTCAAATGTTTCGGTAGCGTTCCGTTGGTTTCCAAATACGCGGGAATTGGGAGGAGCGGGACCAACTGTTTTAACGCCTCTACCTGGATTAGCGGTTCTCCGCCTGTGATCGAAATCGAATGGGGGCGCTTGGCCAGCAACGGCTCCAATTCTGTCATAACCTGATCAACTGTATAGGGCTTACGCTGATGAACAAAGTCGGGCTCATCACAATAGTCGCAATGTATATTACATCCGTAAAATCGCACAAAAATCTGAGGATACCCAATAAATGGCCCTTCTCCCTGGAAACTATAAAAAATGTCTTTTATATACATTATAATTTGATGACATCCGCGTATTTTGCCATCAATTTACGTTCGTTGTCGCCAAATTGGATATGCAAAATCACCTTATCATCCACTCCTTCGATATGTTGAATTACGCCCCTTCCCCAATTGGGATGTTCGACTACTTCGCCGACTTGATATCTGGCCTCTTTTTCGGGCTCCGCAGTCAGTGTATGGGGAAGCCATGTTTGGATATGAAACCCTTCATCACCCATCCGGTCAATCAACATTTCGTGAGATTCGGCCATTCGATCCGAAAAAAAGCACGCGAGGCGGCCTCGGGGCAATTCTTTAACGAACCGAGAAATGTCGTCATACCATTCCGCACCGAACATCGATCGACGAAATGCCGAAGTCAACACGACCTGCCGCTTGCCACGGGTTAGCCCAATGTACAGCAACCGGCGTTCTTCATCCAACGCATCGGGTTGGAATTGCGCACTATAATGGGGGATTAAACCTTCCTCTAATCCACATACAAACACACAGGGAAACTCATACCCTTTTGCATGACGTAACGGCATCAAATTAACCGCATCCCCAGACATTAATTCAGCGTCGTCTGGCAAAGTCACGGCGATGTCGTTGAGCAATTGTTCAACCGACCACTGACGCTCGACAGCCATTCCGATAAATTCATCGATCGTTTGTAGGCGCTCCAATGATTCCAATGTATTTTCGTCTTCTAGCAACATCCGATACCCACTATCGTCTGCGATTTCGCTCACGATGACGGCTGCCAATACATCCGGATCTTCCTGCAACAGCCCATTCCAATGTACCAGCAAATCGATTAACCCGATCAGTTTGGCATCAATATCAGCATCCGTCTTAAATGACTTTCCCTGAAGATCAAGAATTCCACCCGAGGAATTTGGAATATTGCGAATGACCTCCGTGATCGCCAGTTCATCGAGCTGAAACGGCGGCAGTGCCAACAATTGGGAGATTGCTTGCCGGTCAGCCGGGTTGAACAGTACCCTCAAATACAAAATCAAGTCTCTAATTTCAATATTTGCATACACCGCCGAACGGCCCAAACTGCGAAATCGAACCCCTTGTTGACGCAACTGTTCTTCGAAAAAATAGGCCTGACTTTGAGTCCGATACAAAATGCAAAAATCGTTTAACGACAACATTTCTTCGCGGCGGATCATTGTGATTTCGTCCACGACATACCGCGCCTCTTCTTGTTCATCAAAAGCCAAGAAATACACCAGGGACTTATCATCCATAACGACAAAATCGTCGTTACTCGTGGACTTCCGGGTTTTTCGAAGTGCCCGGGCAACGTCAACGATTGCATTCCCTGCTCGAAACACCCGAGACAACTGAACTGTATGGCTGTGGGGTAACTGTTGCCCAATGGCCTGGATGGCGTCGCCCCGAATCCCGAATTCCAATCCGACCGCCTGTTCGGAATCGCCGCACACAGTAAGATGGGCCAACGCAGGCGCAATCGCGACGATCAGCGCTATATGCACCGGGCTCAAATCCTCGGCTTGATCCACAATCCAGTACCGGTATCGGGCAGCGATTTCAGTCACAACCTCAGGATATTCGGCCACCAAACGGCATGCCAGAGGAATAATGTCCTCACGATCAATCGCCTGGGACCCGCTCAAATACGCTTGATAAGCCCGATAAAGATCATGGAGCCAAGGCGAATACGCCCCATCGTTGTCCGAAAATGATTCGGCCGTAATCCCGCTCAGCTTGAGGCGACGAATCTGCTGCAACGCGTCTCGTGGCGCAAGCGTTGGTTGCCCTGATGCAGGTTCAATCTCTCCTAGTTCAATCAAGATTCGCAATTGTTCGATGTGATCATAAACGACAAAGTGACGATGAAGCCCGAGCCGAGAAGCGTTGAATCGAATCCACTCCAACCCCACTCGCTCCAACGGATCAAACCGGACGTTTTTGACATCCTCTCCCACCAATTGGCCCACCCATCCCTCAAGATCCTTGACCAATTTTTTAGACCCAGCCACCACTAAGATTCGGTCGCTTTCTTTTTCCTCGAGAATCCGAGCTATTTTTTGCGCCAAGACCGTCGTTTTTCCTGAGCCGGCTGGACCGGTTAGAATCAAAGGAGACTCAAAGTAGTCAATCGCTCGCTGCTGATCAGATGTCAATTTACGCATATACACACCTCTGCCTCATACCAATTTTGGGTTTCGATTCCACCGATTTAAAAATTGCGTCCATTTCATTGAGGACGCACGCACCTGGAACTCTCCGTTCACCTCAGAAAACTCAATCACACCGTCCATCAAATATTTCACATTATTCAGTGTTTGATCGGAAACCGTCCCATCTTCAACCAAAAACAAGGTGGTAACACCCCCAAATGAAATTGCGGTTCGGGCGATCTGGCTCAAAAAACGTTGCACAGACGGCAAATCAAAATTAATCAACAAACTGGATATGGAATCAATGACACGCCGACCACCTAATTTACTTTGAATCGTCTGACCCAATTCAAAGCTGGCATCTGAGATTACCCCGGCCACCTGATTCAATTCCAACATCCCGGTCACTGCAAAGCGCTCGGTGTCAGGCACTGAAAATGTTGACCAGGAATAGGCATCGACAAATCGTACCAACCCCAATGTTTCAAATTCATCAATCGAATTTTTCAAATCGCGATCCATAATCGATCTAATTTGATGGGGGTTGTCATCCAGCGCCACAAATAAGCACCGCTCGGATCGCTGGAGTCCCCGCACAATAAACTGCCGCGCGAAGGTCGACTTCCCACTCCCGACAGGCCCAATGACCAAAATATTGGATCCTTTTGGGAACCCACCGTACAAGGCCTCATCCAGCCCACCAACCCCGGTTGAGACCGTATCGATCGCTACCGGTTCAAATACCTCTTCACGAGACAGCGGAACTTCTCGACGGTTTCGAAACCGAAGTAACAAGGCTTTCGCACGCGCTTTCAACTCTTCAACATTGAACGGTTTGGTAACAAAATCGTCGGCGCCTTCTTCGAATCCAGTCAATTTATTATATTCATCGCCCAACGCAGAAATGATAATAATGGGCGTGTCGGCGATTTCGGGTGTCGATCGAACCGCTTTACAGAACTCAAAGCCGGTCTTTTTGGGCATAATGATATCCGTGATGATCAAATCAGGCTTTTCTCGGATCGCGACCTCGATCGCTGCTTCGCCATCGCTTGCGGTCACTACATCCATTCCGATGTCTTTGAAAACCATTTCGGTCAAGAGCAAGACATGATATTCGTCATCTGCAATTAAAATTTTTGTCATAATTTGGGATTACTCTATATCGGCTGTCGAAGGACTATTCCCCGTTGCGGCAGGATTTCAAACGAATACTCTGACAAATCCACCCGAGTGCCCCTCATTTTTTTGACCCGTACAGTCCGAATATATTTCGTATTCAGCTTATCTAACTTCAAAATGATAATTCCGGAGGCGGCAAATTCTTCGATTCCGTGGTGGCTTACCTTATCGGAACCCACGGGAGAATATGAGGTCAGCAAGGTCGTACACTCTGCGTTATCTTCGATCGCAAATATAAGCCGCCGGATATATTCCGCAACCTCAGGGATGTGCCGTTCCGAAAAAATAAGTGGTGCAATAGGGTCAATCACCAATCGTGTCGCACCAAAGTTTCTAACAAACCCCAGTACCTCGGTAATAATCTGATCGATATTGATCCCTCCGGAACCCAACTGCGCCGATGCAAAATGGGAGGTCACATCCAAAATCTGGAACAATCCCGACTCCAAGCTTTGTTTTAAGGGCCAGCCCAATGCCTCCGCATCAGCGATGACATGCTCAGGTTTTTCGTCGATGGATATATAGATTACTTTTTCGCCTTTTTTGAGGCCTTCCAACAAGAATTGGAGGGTAAAAATCGTCTTCCCTGCCCCAGGCTCGCCAGCCACGAGGTATGACCGACCCTTTGGAAATCCCCCGAACAATACTTGATCGAATCCTTCGATTCCGCTGGCTACTTTATCCACGTCCGGCATTGTAATTTGTTTCGCGGTGCCACGCAAAGATGATTTGAGAGGCCAGTGCCAACGCCCGACCACGGTGGCTCAGCTCGTTTTTTTGACTGGAGGCCATTTCCGCGAATGTCTGAGGGTAGGTCTTGGGCCGAAAAATGGGATCGTACCCAAAGCCATCCGTCCCGCTTAATGAATAGGTAATATCGCCCTCAACAGATCCGCTCGCCGTTTGTACGTGCCCATCGGGAAATCGCAGCGCAATCACACACCTAAACCGGGAGGTTCGATTGGGATTATCCCCCAACAACTCAAGCAACGCCAAACATCTCTCATTATTGGTCGCCGCTTCGCCCCCAAATCGTGCCGAATATATACCTGGCGCGCCATCCAATGCATCGACTTCGAGTCCGGAATCATCCGACAAATAAATCCCATCCTTCAATGCAGGCAAATCCACAATTTTTTTGACCGCATTTTCTTCAAATGTCAGTCCATCCTCTACTGCGTAGTGCGGGTACCCAAAAACATCTTCAAACCGTACCACCGTTACCCCCGTCATAATGGATTGGATTTCGGAAACTTTGTGACGATTACCGGTTGCAACAACAATTTTCATCATTTCGCCCCTCGCTGAATCGAATAGACATCCGCCACCTGGGCCACCGCTTGGCGAATCCGGTTCAACTGCTGAATATCGCGGATATCTACCACGATAACCGCCTTCATCCGCCCACCCAACCGGGCGGTCTTGGTACGGATCTCCTGGATATTGGTCTTGGTATCCGTAATCCGATGAATGATATCTTCCAAAATCCCGATACGATCAAATGCCTCGATTTGAAGTGTCGCCTTAAACAATTTATCAGTCCGAGCCAGATTCCACTCCACGTCAACCAATCGTGGTCGTTCACTATCCGACAAACTCAAAATATTCGGGCAATCGACCTGGTGTACGGCTACGCCTCGCCCAGTTGTTACATATCCGACGATGGAATCACCTGGAACAGGACTACAACATTTGGGGATGGTCACCAAGACATTACTTTCGCCCAGCACCTTGATTTCATTAATCGTATTTTTTCGGTTGGTCTTAGACGGCGTGGCCAAAACAGTGGGACGTGGTGCCATCTCCCGTTTCAAGTGCCGCTCCAACCCAAGTTCAATGTCTCGGGTTGAAACATCCCCTTCGGCCAAAGCGCTATATAATTCCTCTGGGCGCTGCAGGTTGGTATGCGCCACCAACTTATCAACCAACTCCCGGGTCAAAACCTCCCGAGGATTAAACCCAACAAAGACTAACAATCGTTCCAATTTTTCTTTGCCTTTATTAATTGAGTCTTGTTGATTTTGCCGTTTAAACCATTGCTTGATCTTCGTCTTGGCCTGCCGGGTATGGACCACGTTCAGCCAGTCCACCTTTGGATTGGGGGTCTTTGCCGTCAGAATTTCGATTCGATCGCCGCTGTGCAACCGGTAGTTGGTATTTACAATTTGACCGTTAATCTTTGCGCCGACATAGCAGTGCCCAATTTCGGAGTGGATTTTGTAAGCAAAATCAATGGGCGTTGCCCCTTTCGGCAATACTTGAACATCCCCTTTTGGGGTAAACACAAAAACCTCATCGATAAACAGGTCCAATTTTACATTTTGGAGAAATTCCTTGGGGGCGGTGCCTTCCTTTTCAGATTCCAATATTTGCCGTAGCCACGCAAAATCGCCGTCGAAATTACTTTGACTTGCCCCTTCCTTGTATCGCCAATGGGCAGCGATTCCATATTCCGCAATTTGATGCATTTCCTTTGTTCGAATCTGAATCTCAACCGGTTTACCGAATCGTCCCATTACGGTCGTATGCAATGACTGATACAAATTGCTTTTGGGCATTGCAACATAATCTTTAAACCGACCAGTCAGTGGTTTGTACTCCGAGTGAACCACGCCTAGGATCGAATAACATTCTCGTAAATCCTCGACGATAATCCGTACCCCCAGGGTGTCAAACAACTCGTCAAATCCCAAATTTTGAGACACCAACTTTTTGTAAATACTATAAAAATGCTTCGGCCGCCCATAAATTTTTGCATTAATTCCTGCCGTGCGAATGGCCGTTGTGAGATCGTCGATAACCGTTTGAACCACTTCTTCCCGTTCATCACGGCGAAGTGCCACGAGCTTTTTAATTCGCTGAAATTCTTCATGTTGAAGATAATAAAAGGCGTAATCTTCGAGCTCCCACTTTAACGACCACATCCCCAGGCGATGGGCAAGTGGGGAAAAGATCTCCCGGGTTTCCCTGGAAATCAGAATCTGCTTTTCCTTGGGCAAATGTTTCAAAGTGCGCATATTATGCAAGCGATCCGCCAATTTAATAATGACGACCCGAAGATCCTGCGCCATCGCCAAAAACATCTTTCGAAAGTTTTCCGCTTGCTCTTCTTCCTTGGATTCAAAATATATTTTACCGAGCTTGGTAACCCCTTCCACAAGGTTGTAGATGTCATCGCCAAACATTTTAACGATATGATCCTTGGTCACCCCGGTGTCCTCGATTGTGTCATGTAATAATCCTGCGGACACCGCTGCGGGATCTTGTCCCAATTCCGCCAAAATATAAGCAACCTCAACCGGATGAGAGATGTAGGGATCGCCTGACTTTCGACGCTGATCCTTATGGGCATCCTGGGCAAATTCATACGCCCGCTGAACCAACTGCACCGATGCCGGAGACATATACTTGGTCACTTCAACCATCAATTCGTCATACGAATGTTCTAGTTTCATTTTAGATTTGTTTCGCCTCTCTCCCCATGGTCGCGCCGGACGAAACGCGCTTCTCCGAAGTGAATTCGGCTTCGCTTTGGCCTCTGGCGTCTTAGTAGGGTAACACCTATCTTAAATCAAGTAACTGGAGTTGTGGACTTCGTGTGCCTCGCCAGTGATTGATTTCGACCGTAAAGGCAAGTTCAACTTCGTCCTGATGACAAACATCTATCTTCTGGCCCAACCCAAATCCAATGGCATCCACAACTATTTTGCGAGTCGGATCCACAAATCGCACCTTGAGATGGTCCCCCGTCCCTACCGTTTTAAATTCTACGGGCCTTAACGCGTTACAATAAAACACGGGTGCAGGATTCCCTTGTCCAAAAGGAGCTAAACGCTCCAAGGACTCTGCCAACCCCAAATTAAGTGACGCGGGTTGGACCTCCGCATCAATTCTGAGAATCGGCAACAAGTCTTCAGACTGAATCATTTCCTTGGCTTTAGCCTGAATGTCACGCTTAAATTCATCAATGGCATCGGGGGCGATACTAAAGCCGGCAGCCTCTTTATGCCCACCAAATTTCAAAAAATGATGCTGACAACTTTTTAACAATTCATAGATATTCACACTACCCATTGTTCGTGCAGAGCCCCGACCGATGTCATCGTCTTCTGCAATAATAACCACCGGTCGGCTATACGCCTCTACCAACCGAGATGCGGTAATCCCGATGACCCCTGCGTGCCATTTGCGTCCGCGCACCACCAAGACCGATTCGGTTTGAGCATCATCTGCCACCTGATCCAGAGCTTCTTTGAGCATCGATTGACCAATTTGTTGCCGGTCTTCGTTCATTCGGTTCAGAATTCGGGCCGTTTCTTCCGCCATCCCCTCGTCTTCAGCTATCAACAGCTGAACGCCACGCATGGCAGAGTCCAATCGCCCCGCCGCATTCAGGCGCGGGGCGATGACGAAGCCCACATCTCTAGGGGTTACCTGTGGGCGCTCAAATCCGGCAACCTCTAACAACTTTCGAATTCCCAACCGTCTCTTTGCGTTAAGCGCGGGTAATCCAGCCGCTACCAAGCGGCGATTTTCACCCACCAGGGGCACAACATCGGCAATGGTCCCCAAAGCAGCCAAATCGTTATAGGCTTCAACTTCGATATCCAGTCCCCCTAGGCGGCGCAATGCATCCAATAGATGCAGAACGATACCTGCAGTACACATCATAGTTCTCGAATCAGAGGGGGGGAGATATTTGGGATTCACAATAACATCAGCATCCGGGGTAACGTCCGGAATTGTGTGGTGATCCACAATAATCACCTGGACACCCGTTTGTGCCCGAATCGCGTCGACTTCCGCCACATTGGTAATCCCGCAGTCTAGGGTAATCAACAGATCATAGTTACCCTGTTTTAGGGTCGGGATAATCTGTGTCGTCAACCCATATCCATCGGTAAATCGATGGGGCAAATAGTAATGAATCGTCGCGCCCAATCGCCGCAACGCCTGAACTATCATGGACGTTGACGTCATCCCATCCACATCGTAGTCCCCAAAAACGAGCATTCTTTTATTACCGCTTACGGCCTGAGTAATGAGATCCACAGCAGGTGCTAACATCTCGTCGGGGAGCACATCAAATGGCTGTCCGTCCGGGGCCAAAAATTGCTCGGCATGGGCCAGTGACCGAATTTGACGGTTCAGCAATACCTGGGCAATTAATGGATCAACGGCCAAGTGTTCAGCCAACCGCTCAGCCACCACCCCTTGAGCGGGGTAGAGCTGCCAGCGGCGTACCGCGGACTTCATCCGATCCGAATGAGGAAGAGTTCTTGACCGTATTCCACGGGAGTTGCGTTGGGAACACAGACTTTTTCGATCACACCGGCTACTTCAGATTCGATTTCGTTAAACAATTTCATGGCTTCGATGATGCACACGACTTTACCAATTTCGATCCTGTCCCCGACTTTCGCATAAACAGGAGAATCCGGTCCAGGAGAGGTATAAAAAGTCCCCACCATTTGGGATTTGATCGGAACCAACTTATCGTCTTTTTTGGGTAATTCCACTGATTTCTCGACATCTGCAGCAACAGCTACGGGAGAGGGAGTAGGCATCGCATTCACAGGAGCATGTGGAATAATCAGCGGGGCCACGGACGCCTGGTTTCCAAATTCTTTTTTTATTTCAATCTTCATATTCTCAACTTCAATGTTGAAGTGAGAGATCTTAGCGTCTTCGACGATCTCGATGAGTCGTTTAATTTCTTTTAAATCCATTGTTTGCACCTCTGTCACGGACCAAACTGTATTGGAATTTTTCACGAAGGTCAAATTTATCTCGAACATATCCGGGATCTCGGTGCAGGGTAATCTTTCGAAGGTCACCTCTAAAATTTCGGACAAAGATTTCAAATTATTTATGTATTAAAACTCGGTGACGTTGCGTCTGCGCATACCGCCAATCCCTTCAAAATCAAGATTGGATCGTAGTGATCCAACTTTAGTTGATCCTTCACCGGTAACAATCCGTTCCCCGTCCCCACGACCACGACCGATGGGTCCATCATCCTGAAATCCTCTATCAACCCGTTGATGAGGTGGATCGTTCCCCGGTACAAACCAATTTGCACCGCTTCCTTGGTTGTCTTTCCCACTAATCCGGTCACGGGAGACACTCGAATTAACGGAATTTTTGCAGTAAATAATGCAAGTGCCTGCGACGAGATCCCCATCCCCGGCAAAATGATCCCGCCCTCGTAGCTGCCGTCTCGATCAATATAACAAAACGTAGTCGCGGTCCCAGAATCGACCACTAGACAACTTTGGTTATGGGTCCGAAATGCCCCCAATGCATTTACGATACGGTCAGATCCAACCTGACTAGTTTTCTTGAGATTAATCGTCAAATACGGAATGGTCCGATAGTCGATTAACTCAACCGCAGAATACCGCCTTAACAGCCGATCAACTTGGGGAACCACAGAGGAGACGAGCACCCGATCAACCACGGCAAACGGGTCCATCGACAGCCAGTCTTGGGCCTTGGCAGTCGGGAACCGTCGAGACCGTCCAATAACCCCATTGGAATAGATAGCGTATTCAATCGAGGAATTTCCAATATCCACCAATAAAGCATGCTGCCTATTCAAACCCATCCGAATACCCCCACCGCCACTAAGGTCGGGCCCAATGCCCCCAAAGTAACCCATACAGGAGAAATCTCTTCATCCTCAAAAGACGGTTTAAGTACCGCAAACGCGATGGGGTTCGGCGCATTCGCAATAACGGTAAGTCCTCCACCGACCAATGCACCGGACACCAGCGCATACTGCGACACAGCGTCCAAGTTCGACACCAGTCCACCAATATAGGTCACGGCTGCGTTGTCCGTTATCGCAGATAGACCGATGGCCCCGATAAACAGCTGGAGGGGGCTACGACCGCTAATAATAGCGGTAACCCACTCGCGCTGCTCCGCGCCCAAAATAATGATTCCGGTTAAAAAAATGCCGATAAGGGCCCCTTGTCGCCATTGTATCCGCGACTGATATTGCCGGGTCATCGCAACAACCGCAGCAAAAACCAGCGCAACCCCGATAATTGCACTGACGTGATGTGCCCCGCCGACCAAAATTCCGACAATGGCCAAGTGAACGACTATGACCCATCCCGGAATATCGTTACCGTGTTCGGGCATCTGCCAATTCAAGAGACACAATTCGCGTCTTAATACCCAAGCAACACCGATTGTCACACTCACAACCACTAGAATGGACCGCCATCCGAACAAAGTCATCATTGTCAAAAAATCCCACCCCCACTGGCTCGCGACCATCACAATCGGTGGTGCCGCATACGGCGTGAGCGCCCCGCCAACCGACACGTTCAGCAACAATAGCCCCAACGTTAGATACTGGGCCTTTCGAGACAGTCCCAATTTATAAAAATGCGTCATGAGCAACGCGGCTGTAACCGTCATCGCTGCAGGCTCAGTTATTACGCTCCCCAATAGCGGACCGACAATCAGACAAGTGACATAATACGCAAGTTGGGGTGGCCCCGGAATCCATCGTGAGATCGTCAAAATGACCCATTCAGCGCTCCTCAAAATAGGCCGAGTTGCACATACGTTCATCACAACGACGACAAATAGGGGTTCTTCAAAATGAATTCCACCCAGTACGCCCCCCCCAGCTGACAGCCCATGTTGAAAACTATACCCAATCAGCCAAACCAACGCCCACAATCCCATGGCCAGTTCGACTTCCCCCAATACACGTAGCAGAACACCAACAGACGTCGGCCCCGTCCACCGGGCTCCCCAACGATGTATCCAATTGGCAGCGAAAGTATGGACGATCGCCACAGTAAAACATAACGTGCCAAATCCCTCGGAAAGCATCATCTTTATCATGAGAAAATCCTACCACAAATTAGATGTTTGGTCTTGGCGAGCCACGGGAAGAATATGCCGCTAAGGGGGGACGTTCTATGACTATTCCAACACCGGATTCATCGGATTGGGTGCCTGATGACCTCGAGATCAACGCATTGGCACTTCCGTCACACACCGACGATCCATTTGATCTACTCGAATCTGAACTCATGGCACTGGTTGACACACTGGGAGATGTACTCAAAATCCCAAATCAGCAACCGGAAACCTGGCAATTGGCGGATACGGTTCCAACGCTTCACGGACGACGGTTCAGATATTCCGATTTCTGCCAAACCATCAAACCATTCGATCCCACACGCCTACAGGTCAAAATCATCAATGGGGATTAATCGAGATTAAACTTAAACACCTTCACGATGTAAAACGAGGCCGAGTATCCAGACACCGTTCCGGGCTGAAACTTCCAGTTCATGACGGCATTTCGCACGGCCTTCGAAAATCCCCATTGGTCGTCGCCGCTCAGGGCAACAACGGATTCGACACCACCATCTGAATTGACTAAGATTTTCACCTTAACTTCGGTCTCGATATTGTACGCCGCCGCGTGTTTTGGATACACGGGATTGGTTCCCGAAATTAAGACCACACCGCGATCCAATCGATCCCCTGCAACGGGATGCGTTGGAGGTCCCGATGCCCCCTTTCCCACGTTCGCACTCGCCTTTCCCTCTGACGGCTTTGCAGCAACCGGGAGTTTATCATCGGCTACTTTCTTAGATTTCGCACTAACGGTGGTCTTTTGAGCATCATCTGCTGACTGCGCTTCAGAATCCGCATTAACCGCTGAAGCCTCGGTGGTTCCGATCTCGGAATCCGGTGCGAGAGATACAATTTCAACGGAGGGAAGTCCGCGCAGCGGCTGGGTTGGCGGCACCGGCTGTAGAATCAAAAAGAAAATAATGATTGCCTCTAAACACGCTGCAATCGCCAGTGATCGAATCATTTTTTTGAAATAGCCTTTAATGCCCCCAATGAAAATTTGGTCCCGCCTGCTTCACGACACCAATCCATCACATGGTACAAATATTCAGTTTGAGTCGCTTTGTCAGTGCGAATATGAATGACCATATTGGCATCCGCTTCTAAGGTTTTTTGGACCACATCTTTGATCTCATCTTCCCCCACTGACTCCCGACCAAAAAACGTGTCCCCATTTGCGTTAATATCCAACTCCAGGACCTTGGGGGGTATCGCCGCAGCGGTCGTGCTTTCAGGTTGATTTAACGCGATTCCAGCCTTGGAAAAGGTCGTTGTGCCAATCAAAAAAATCATCAATACAATCATGATATCGATGAAATTGGTCACATCCCACAGATGCTTAATGCGAGGGGTTTGAACGATATACAAATCGTCTTCAAACATCCGCCTTCCCTTCCTTTCGAACCATAGCGATATGATGCAACGTTACAGTTGTACGCTTTAACCCCATCATTAAACGGTCCGACATCGACACTAAAAAATTATGCAAAAACATGACTGGAATCGCACCCGCCAATCCGGTTTCAGTTGCGATTAGTGCCTCAGAAATACCACGTGCCATCACAGAGGGGTCGCCTAGCCCAATCTGAGAAAGTCCACCAAAAATATGAACCATCCCCATAACCGATCCCAACAGCCCCAACATCGGCATAATCGCCCCTAAAATTTGAATCGTCGGAAGAAATTTTTGAAGATGCTGCGCTTCTTCGTAAAATGCGACCTTTAATGCATTATCCAACAATTCTTGGTTGGCATCGATGTTTGAAATACCGGTACGTAATACCGTTGGAATGGGCCCGGCAAATGCTTCTAACTTTCGTCGTGCTTCGGCCAAATCTGAACGCGAAATCGCATCTGCTACGGGTTCAATTAATGCAATATGTTTGGTGTAGGACCGTAACGTAAAAATTCGCTCCACAATCATTGTGAGCGCAACAAAAATACCAATCAATAATGGAATCATGACGATGCCACCCTGTTGGACAAAATGAAGAATTGTATGGGCCATTTGACGGTCTCCTTAAGGTTCGGAAATCAACCGACTATATCATCGGTCATGTGATGCAGAATCGACAGAATGAATCGTTTGGGTTACGGAAGTCCACCCTATTGTAATGACACTGACCAATCCCATCAACGCTGCAGGTATCAATAAAATCAAATGTGTTATCAGCGCGACGGCAAACGCTGGGGATGCAGGGACCCCCAAGGGGCCGAAGGCCACAGTCACTAAATACTCGTGAGCCCCCACCCCGCCGGGCGTCGACAACAGAATCCCACCAAAACTCACAACCCCCATGACCAAAATCCCCATCCACTCCGAGCCCGGCAAGGCCAGCGCATGCTGAACGGCCCAAAACACACCTCCCTCAGTTATCCAATTCAAAATCGACAACCCGAGAATCGTCAGCATTCGTGGAACAGTTTGCATCTTGACCCACTCGGTTCGTCCAGATTCTAAGTCCGCAAACTTGCTCAGTGCGGGATATCGGTAGGACAACCGAACCAAAACTGTAGTTAACCGGTGACTGCGGGATACCACGGCCGCCATGATCGCCACGCCCCCAAACAACCCGAATCCGGCCATCCATGCCCCCATAATCACGGGCGGGGTAGACGGAGTCATGACAAGAGCCACCCCCATTACGATCGCTAAACCCAATCCATCCACCACCCGGTCCATCGCAATCGCGACTGTCGACTTAACCGCCTTAACTCCGGTAAAACGGGAAATTAATACTAACTTCGCAATTTCGCCCAATTTACCTGGCAACATATTGTTGAACAAATACCCCACGTACAGCGGCCGCAAGGTGTCCATAGGCGTCGCCTCCGGTGCAACCCACAAAAAGACGCGATGCCATCGGATGCTTCGAACGGCAAGCGACACCATCATGCACACAACGGCAACCGTTATCCACATGCCTTGCGCATTCCGGATCAACTGCCAGCACTGATTCCAATCGATTCCGAGCGACACCCACCATAAACATCCAATTGCCAATCCAATTGCGAGACTTGCCTTCAGCATTTTCATTGGAGCGCCTTAATCATAACCGGTTCGCTGACACCAATAACACGACGCCCAGATACCAACTGAACCTGAACCGATTGTGTTCGATTCGCAGGTGTTCGGAGAAACACCGACAACCAATGGGCCTTGCCGCCGCCGAGCGGAGGGCATGCCGGAACCGTCACTTCAATATCGGGGGCCATCGGAACCAGCATTATCGAATAGTCCGTCAGGGTTTCCGAGGTGGTCGGTATCCGAATACGGCATTCGATCATCCGATCCGCCAACGGGTGCATTGGCACCTCACGAACAGACACATCGAGTCGCAGTTGCGTCGGTGACGACTTCCACAAATAGGTCCCGGCAACAACGATGATGACCGCGACACCCCCCACAACCCACTTATTTACCCCCATATTCCGCCATATATCTCACCGTCCCATCGGCAACTGCCTTTGCAATTTTTTGCCGAGTTTCAGGCTCCGCCATCCGTCCATATTCCAACGGATTCGTAATAAATCCAGGTTCCACCAACATCGCGGGCATCCGAGTATTCCGCAACACATACAAACGAGCCCGCTTGAGTCCGTTGTCACGGAATCCCAATGCCTTGACAATCTCTTGATGGACATAAAAGGCCAGCGGCTTATCAGTTGGTTTGTAATAATATGTTTCAGATCCACTCGCAAACGGGTGAAAAAACGAATTGATGTGAATACTCAATAGCAAGTCCGCATTGTTAAAATTGGCCACATCACATCGATCCTGCAAACTGGGGTTTTCATCGCGTTGTCGACACATAATAACTGTTGCTCCGGCTTCTTGGAGCAGGGCCTTTAATCGATTTGAAATATCAATCGTAAGGGCTTTTTCATAACTGCCATTCGCCGCAATCGCACCCGGATCGTTGCCCCCATGGCCGGGATCAACAACAATAATTTTTCGATACAAAGGGCGATGATGACTCGGCTTTTGAAGGGTGGGTTCCCGTCGGGTATGTACGGGCACCGGTGCGGCCGAAAGCCCTTTGACAATGGCAGAGGACGACACCCGCATGTCTCGCGTGGGAATAGGGGTATTTAAAGTGGGGGCGCCTAGATCTCCAACTCGCATCGGGAACACGATATCAAACACAGATGGACTAACTGACCGAACGGTATAAGGCGCTGTGCTTACCATGTCCAATACGATGCGCGTGCTGGCAGGGTCAATTTTAAATTGTGACGTTCGGATCATTTGATAAGGACTGTGGGTGGGTGCCCGAATGACCATTGGCAACATCGAATAACTATTGTCGATATCAACGACCAGGGCGGTCGATGGAGATGGAATTCGCCATACTTTTGGCACAAACGAGCCGATACCGGATACCCGGACAATCCATTCGTTATGGGTCGCAAATTCCGAAATGGACGTAATGCGGTTACTCAGTATCATTTCCCCACCCGTGGAAAGCGGGAGAACCGGAGAAAATCCGACAGTCGGCTTCATCATTACTTTGAGGCGAACGCGGGTATCCGAAATCGAACGCACCTCCAGTCGGCTGACAATCGGATCGTTACTGTCCACATGTCCGGGAAGGCAGCCCAGCTGGACATCCAATAGATCCACCGAAAATCCGCCGTCTTTGTCCACGGATACGGGGGGCAACGCGATCAACGGACGCGATGCCGATAGCACCACCTTCAGCACCCCACCCTTACGAATAATCGACACCTGCTGCAATCGATTCACGAGCTGAATACGTCGACTTTGACGATCCCACGAAATCCCATAGTTCAACGCGGTAGCCAATGCCTTAATCGATAAGTAGGGAGTTCCATTTTGGATGATCAACGGCCATCCCACATTGCGGTATTCAGTCTGATTACCGGAGGTCATCCGGACATCGTTCACCTGGGTAAAAAATCGATACGTCCGCCCCCCGACAATCAGCTCGACCGCATCCGCCCGTTTAACAACCTGAACACCCTCTTTAACCAAGATAGATTCCAAATCCGCATATACGGTGTCTTTTTGCATCATGAATCGGCCAGCCAGTGGATACACCTTGGCGCCAAACGCGATCGCAAGCGGCTGCCCGGTGGGCATCACAGGCAAATCGACATCCCCTTTTGTCTCTTGCGCACGGGTGGTCATAATCACCGCATTGTCCTTCGCCATGCTTACTGAAGGGGTAGCAGCAACGATCGGAGGCGTTGATTTCGCCTTCATTGTCGGAGACGGGACTAACGGCTGGCGCTTGGCAGTTTCCGTCGCCACGTTGGGCGGAGGCGGAACGGCCGGTGCTATCGAGGCACGATTTAACCCGCCACTACGAATCACAAATCCCGTTTTTTCCCGGGTCACCGAATAGTGAATTGCCTTAAAAAATTCATCGAACGGGACATAAAACTGGCCATCTTTATAAAACGTTTTTTTTGAAAAAAATCCTTGCGTCCCACCAATCCAAATTTCAGCGGAATTGGGGGCAACCACAATCGGCGTACTGAGCGTTGGCAATTGCACCTGGAAGGCATCATCCTTACGCAAATACATCGTCTTACCATTTAGACCCTTAACAATGGCTCGCAACGGCACAAACACCGTAGATCCAACCTGTACGAGGGGGGAATCCATCGTGACCCGTGTCTGATTTATGGTAACCGCAAGTCCTGGGAGCGGGGTGACTTCAATCGGCTGAGCGCTAATGTGCGTTACGCAACACCAAAGACCAATGAGGAGCCGGCTCCACCACTTCATCGTGCACGGGGGGCAGGCATAATAGATCGCACCACAAATCGCCCGTTCGTGTTCACCAATTCGATACAAGTCAACGGCATCAGTTCAGGCTGCCAGTCATGTTGCAAATACTGCCGCAACAAGTTCACCGCCGTTTCTAATTCAACAACGACCCCTAAGCGCTCGCAATCTGATCGATCCAGGTAGTTCCAGTCGACCACCGAAACGATATCCGGCTTTCGTCGTACAATGTTTTTTTTGCGCATGGATGCGGCGATATACCGTGCCGACGGGCAATCGACGCCGGCCACCCCAAATACCCGTAGGCCCATCCGCTTCATCTGACGTACAGCGCTGAGGTACTCCGACTTTTGACTTCGCCCCAATTCACTCTCCACCGGGACTTCGGGGGCAATAACAATAATCAGGGAGTTAAGCGTCATGATGATTGGAAAATGGTGCGGGAGAAGGGACTTGAACCCCCATGCCGTAAGGCGCTAGATCCTAAGTCTAGTGCGTCTACCAGTTTCGCCACTCCCGCAAAGTTGGAACACGCCGCTCGAAATTCAAATCAGTCGAGGGTCGCCGAAGTTTACCAGGGTCAAAGCTCTATGTACAATGCCCGTTATGAATTTATTTACTCCATTTGGCGTCTCCGAATTCTTGCCCGAAGAAGCGGCACGTCACAATCAACTCACACAGCAGATTTCTCAATTCTTTGAATCCGAAGGATTTTTACCCATCCGAACACCGGTCGTTGAATATTTTGATGCGTTGTCGAAAGGACTCGATCCTCAGCTAGTCGCGCAATCCATTCGGTTTTTCGACTCGTCCGGGCACCTGATGATCTTACGGCCTGACCATACCACCCCGATCGCCCGGATGGTTGCCAGCCGACTATCCGATCGACCTGGCCCATTCCAGTTTTATTACATTTCGCCGGTATTTCGAAACACCCATGCCGAAGACACGCCAATGGAATTATTTCAGGCGGGCGTCGAGTGGATCGGCACTTCGAGCCCTCAATCAGATGCACAGGTCATCCGACACTGCGTCGAACTATTACGCACAACCGGATTCAAGGAGATTCGTGTTGACATCGGGCACCCCGCACTAGCGGCAGGACTCAAGGATGCAGACCGCGATGCATTGATTCGAAATGACTATGTTCGACTCGGGCGCCTTCCTGAACGTGGGCCGATCGCAGTGGCCGCCCACATCCCCGAATTGGTCGCATTGGACACTGAACTGCACGCGTTAAACCTTGGCGACGTAATTCGATATAACACAGGCCTTATTCGGGAATTTGATTATTACACGGGACCGCATTTTGAAGTTTATGCGCAGGGGATTCGTCAGATGGTTGCCTGTGGGGGACGATATGATCGGCTGATCTCGAAGTTTGGGCACGATTGCCCAGCCGTCGGATTTGCATTGAATTTAAGTTTGATTCAGGAGGCCTTAGCACAATGCTAACACTGGCTATCGCCAAGGGATATTTAATGAGCGAAGCGTTAGCCCGCTTCGCCAACATTGGCATTCGGTTTGAAGACGATCTCACCGTATCACGCAAACTTTTCACGGTGGACACCTCCGGCCAGTACCGAATTTTGCAGGTCCGCCCCTGGGATGTTCCTGTCTATGTGGCACGCGGAGCAGCAGATGTCGGGGTATCCGGCTTTGATGTGCTCGAAGAAAAACAAGACGCTGTCATTCGTCTCATAGATCTTGGATTCGGGGCCTGTCGGCTCATCATTGCGGGAGCAAAAGAGCGACCATTTAACACTCTTTTTCATGACATCCGGGTCGCAACAAAGTATCCAAATGCCACCACAGCCCATTTTCAAAAAATCGGGATCAAGGCCCATATCATCAAACTTTATGGGGCCATAGAACTGGCACCGATTACGGGACTATCGGACGTTATCGTGGATCTCACAGCAACAGGGAAGACCTTGGAAGAAAACGAATTGACGATCATGGATACGATTTTCCATTCAACGGCCCAACTCATCACCAACGCCTCGAGCTTTTGTTTAAAAGACTACGAAATCCGGACATTAACCGACAGACTGCTACAAGGATCCCGTTCATGATCTACGCGAGCCAATTGCGGCTAATTCGCTCACTGCTCAGTCCAAATCTGGTCTGCAGTTCAATTCATGACATCCCGCTTGAGCAATTAATGAAGTCTGGATACACCTCCTTGTGGCTGGATGTCGATAATACTTTGGTTGGGGTCACCCAACGCGAAGCGACGTTACGCACCCTCAATTGGATCCAGGCCGCCAAATCACTTGGATATAGCGTCTTTATTGTATCGAACAACCGTAGCCAATTACGGGTAGATCGGATCTGCACCCAACTGGGCGTCGATGGCATTTATCGGGCAATGAAGCCGCTTCCTCATTCTCTGAAAGATTTTGCCCAATCCCGCAAAATTGATCTTCGACGCGGCATCATTGTTGGGGATCAATTATTTACCGATATCATCGTGGGAAACTGGGTACGTGGATTCAGCGTGCTTGTCGATCCGCTGGACAAAAAACTCTCGTTATTCAAAACCGTCCAACGCGAACTGGAGCTCTTTTTCTTAGAGCGAGTAGCCGGCTCTTCCCGGTCAATCCGCAAGCGGGCCGACCGGTAGCACCCCCCTGAAGTCTTAAGACGACATATCATCCATATCGAAGTCGAGGTCTTCCATATTGTCAGAAGTTGGTAATTCGAGATCTTGGTAGTCGTACATCAAACTCTTTGAAAGATCTTCTTTTACCAGATTTAATTCTTCATTAATTTTTTCGGCCGTTTTTTCTTTGCATAAATTACAGGTGATACTAATCATCCCGTGAATGCAATACAATAATTTTTGGGTTTCCGTTGCCATGCCTTTACTCCTCTTCGATCGACTGTTCTAATTCTTTTAAACCATTCAACACGATGACCGCCCCGTTGTCATCCATTAATACTTCGCCAATTTCGGTACCAAAAATGGACTCAAGGTGGCCCACAAGCTCCCTACTCACTGTCGACAACGCCACTTCTTTAAGCCGCTCCTTTAACCGACGTTGTTGGCCCTCATCCGCAACGACCAGGGTCATTTCCACCATATCCAACCCTAACCCCTTTAACGCCTCCAACTGAGCAATACTCGGCTGGATCACCTGAATTGATGCCAACGAGGACGCAAGGGGATTGGGCAGTTGCACACCTTGCATCTTCTGCATCGACACAGGCCCCTTAATATTAAAGGCGTCTAAAACGGTTTGGATCGCGGTACTACGGATTGGCTGACCGTGTTGGTTTTGAGTCCGCCCTACCGACGACATCCCTGGTGGTGTCACCCCCGAAACATCAAAGCTCATGAGTGCGTTCCCTTGGTGGATACAGATACAGTAACAAGCTCGTATTCTTGGACGTTATCGAGCATGTACCCCCCCAACCGAATCATTAATTTTTTGTCTTGGTTGGTGCCTTCTTTACCATTTACCGTAATTTTTCCTGACTTACGGTCATAGACATAGGTCGTCCCACGATCCAACGGATGTTTGTGATACAACACAATTTTATCGTCATTTTCCGCATAAATGATCTTGCTTCCATCGGGAAGTGTGCGGCCTTCGTCAGCGAATTGGACAATTCTCGCCTTTTCGTTGCCTTTTCGTAATGCCATAAGGGACGTGCTCCTTAGTGAATAACCCTAGGTCTTGGACGGCGAATTATAGGTCATCCTCGGCATCCAAGCCAACTCGAATTTTCGCTAAAATCTCTTTGACCACCGCTTCATTTCGAAGCGCCGCTAACGCGTTGGTCATTTTTTGCTCCACGACCGCCTGGGTTACAATCACAATTTCAGCCGCACCATTCACACGATCTTTTTGCATAATCTTCGAAATACTAATGCCCCCGTGCCCAAAAATAGTCGCAATTTTCGCAAGGGTGCCTGGGGTATCCGCCGCAAGCAAGCGTAAATAGAACTGGGACGACGTCGCAGAAATTGGGACCAAATTCACTGGCTCGAATTCATACTCCAAATTACGGGCGGACACATTGTGAGTTTCATCAAACGCGATATCGATTAAATCGGATACAATTGCAGATCCGGTTGGAGAACTACCTGCCCCCCGACCGGACAACAACGACTCGCCCACTGCATTACCAACGATAAACACCGCATTAAACTCGTTACGCACCCCGGCCAATGGGTGATTCAGCGGCACCATTGTAGGGTGCACCTTTAACGATAGTCTGTTACCCGACAACATCCGCCCAACAGCTAAAAGCCGAACGGTGTACCCAAGCTCGCGCGCCACCATCATGTCTTTTAGAGAGATGGATTCGATACCTTCGTAGGTGATATTCGCTACCGGCACATCCGCCTTGAATGCAACTGCAGCCAAAATACTAAGTTTGTATGCGGTATCGAGACCGGAAACATCCATTGTCGGATCAGCCTCAGCAAATCCAAGATCTTGAGCATCTTTCAATACTGTCTCGAATTCTTTTCCGTCTTCGGCCACCTTGGTCAAAATATAGTTCGTGGTGCCATTTACAATCCCAAATAGCGCCTCAATTCGATTGGCAGCCAGCCCGACTTTCAAGGTCCGGATAAGGGGAATCCCGCCCCCCACCGCCGCCTCAAAATAAATATCGGACCGATGGGACTTGGCCAACTCAAAAAACGTCTTTTTATGCTTCGAGATTACTTCTTTATTCGCTGTAACGACATATTTCCCTCGTCGCAACGCATCACAAATATAATCATACGCAGGGTATTCCCCTCCCATAACCTCTACAATAACTTGAATTTCGGGATCTGCGATCATTGCTGCCGCATCCGTTGTCACAGAAATACCGGCCACGGCCACCGTTCGCGCCTTCGACGGATCCCTCACCACAACAGTTTTTACCTCTATATTTTTGCCAGTCCGTCTACGGATTAGCTCCCGGTTCTCGTCTAGAATCTGGATAACCCCACTTCCGACGTTCCCCAATCCCAGCACACCAATTTTAATCGTTTTTTTTGTCGTCATTTGGGTATGAAAATTAACCCACCCCAACATGATTTGCAACTCCTCTATGGCCGATGCCAAAAATGGGGTATAATCCCGCCCTCTAATTTTAGTAATCGTGAGGAGTTAACGGTACCTATGAACCTCAACCGCCCCGTAATTTTAAGCCCTGATATCGAACATCGATTCCAGACCTTTATTATTTTTGAACCTGCGTCGTCTCGAATTCATGATTTTGACATCCTGGTTTCGGGCCCAAAGGTCAGAGAATTGTATGACCAGCTCATCGACGGATTGAACGCTGACTATTCGTTAAAGACCCAGATTATATTGAATCGCGTTTCAAAAATCGGGCAAATGCTAGATCTACTAAAGAGCTACGACCATGTCCTCATTTCGAAATTTTTTGACCGAGTATGGCGTCGGTATTCTTATATCAGCAACATTGGCGAGCCATTTTTGGACCTACCCAATTTCTTGAAGTTTTTCCCTGAATACAACGAGGACCGCCAAGCATTATTGGCGCAACGCATCGACGACGAAGATGACGAGTTTTCAGATGGCAGCAGTGGTGGCGGCTCAGGCGCAGAAACAGATTCTGACGGGGTTGAAATCGAAAGTCTCGATGCTCAACCAGAAGATGTATAAATGACACTATCCATTGGAATCGTCGGATTACCAAACGTCGGGAAATCAACATTATTTAATGCCATAACCAACGCCTGCGTCGACGCTCAAAACTATCCGTTTTGCACGATCGAACCCAATAGCGGCATCGTACCGGTTCCCGATGTGCGGATTGAAACCCTATCAAAAATAAGCGGTACCGAGAAATTGATCTATGCGACCATTGAATTTGTTGACATCGCCGGGTTGGTAAAAGGGGCATCTAAAGGCGAAGGGTTGGGCAATAAATTTCTCGCAAATATCCGGGAAACCTCTGCTATTGCCCATGTAGTGCGATGCTTTAACGACGACAACATCATTCACGTCCATGGCAAAGTTGACCCCATCAGTGACATTGAAACGATTGAACTCGAGCTCATTCTTGCGGATCTAGATGTTGCTCAAAAGGCGATGGATAACCAACAGAAACGAACCAAGACCAATCAAAAAGAGGAAGTCAAAAAACTCGATCTTCTGAAACGCGTCGTTGATGCCTTGAGCCAAAACACTCCCGTTCGTGCCGTCGAATTCGACGACGACGATGCGATAACCATCCGCCAGTATCAGTTCTTGACTGCAAAGCCCGTCATTTATGTCGGCAATGTTGATGAAGATCACTTGGATGGCACTGGATTAGACGCTGTTCAAAAACTACGAGATTACGCCAAGGCAACTCGGTCGGAATGCATTGTTATTTGCGCCAAATTGGAATCTGAATTGGCCACAATGTCGGCCGCCGAAAAAAAGGAATTTCTAGGCGAACTTGGGATTAACGAATCGGGACTCGATCAATTATCGCGGGCATGTTTTAACCTGCTGGGATTGCAAACGTACCTCACGACCGGAGTGAAAGAAACCCGGGCATGGACCATTCGGATCGGGGATACCGCACCCAAAGCGGCCGGGGTCATTCATACCGATTTTGAAAAAGGATTTATTCGCGCCAATATCGTCGACTACACGACGTTTGTGGAGTGTGGGGGATGGAAGGTGGCAAAAGAAAAAGGCCTCGTCCGCCAAGAAGGCAAAGAGTACGTTATGAAAGACGGTGATGTGGTGGAGTTTTTGTTTAACGTCTAGCCCAGCCGTCGTTTCATTTTTCGTTGCAACGTTCGGCGGTGCAGCCCCAGCTGTTCCGCCGTCTTTGTCACATTAAATTGGTTATCGGCCAAGGTTCGCTGGATTAATTCCTGCTCAATTCCGGCTATCCCTGTGATGGCATGCTCATCCAATCGAACAGTATCGGGTTGGGCGGTATGATCAAACGCGGCAACAATATCCTGAAATCGACTCGGCTTCTGGAGCAGATATACCGCCCCCAATTTAACGGCTTCGATACCACTGTGAACACTGGCATATCCAGTGAGAATAACAATTTTACATCCGGGATTGAGGCTCAAAATTTGAGGCATTAATGTCAGACCATTTTGGGTATTAAGGTTCAAATCTAATAGACAGTGTGAAAACACCACTCCTCCAGATAACGCATACTCCGCATCACGTACGGAACCGGCCGTCGTTACCTGCCATTGCAACTCGGTCCATTTGGCGGCCAACAAGTCGCGAAACTCGGCGTCATCTTCAACAATTAAAATGTGATTCATTCGGACAAATCCACCATTTCAGCAGGAAATCGAACGCACACCGATACCCCAGGCGGCCCCACAACACTCACGGCACCCGACAAACTATCAATAACCAACCGAGCCAGAAAAAGACCAATTCCGAAATGGGGTGCATCCCGTTTGGTTGACACGCCTAATGTCATCAATTCATGAAAATCAGTGGGTAATGGGGGGCCATTATTCGCCACTATGAGCACCAATTCGTCGGAGAGGCGATCCACCGATATCGTCGCTTTGGAGGCTCCGGCCTCCGCTGCATTTTCGACTAAAATCTCGGTTAACAACCCCACCAGTTCAGTCCCAGATCCTCGCATTTCCGCTTCATTATTCAGACAAACGTCAATGGTCAAGTCGGGGTACTGGGTGGTTATTCGTAACACCAATTCTTGAAGTATCACCCGTAACGTGGCGGTGGAGTCTTGATCGGATTCAATCCGACCCAACCGGTCAAATAGGTGGGATAAATACCGTTTCGCACGATCAACTTGCGACAATATCGCAGCTTTGCTCTGGTCTACGGTGGGCCCCGACAAATCCTCGGTCATGATTGCGATCATATTCAGAGGGGTTCCCATTTTATGGGCGATCTGGGCCGAAAATGCGCCAGCCGCGACCAATCCTTGGTGAGACGATACCTGCCGCTCTCGCAGCCTCAGATTATGCACAATTCGGACCACCACCCAGGCGATAACCAAAAGGGTAAGTACATGATTAACTACCATCCCCCATAAATGCAGCGCCATCCATCGATGGTGATCATTCGCGGTGTTATTCATGAGCAACAGGACGCTATAGCCCCCCCCCGTCAACGCTAGCATGATCCACATCTTAACGCGCGACACCAACAATGCGGCCAGCAAAGCTTGAATCAAAAACAGCCCCGAAAAGGGGTTGGCTAGCCCTCCCGAATTCACCACAAATACAGTAAGTGCTGCAAAATCGAATAGGAGGTGAATAAACACGTAGTCCTCGGACCGATGAGGCGTACGACTAACGCCCCATGCGGTTACCGCATTCACCCCGATCTGAATTACTAACGACCCGACGACAACTCCCATATTAACGGGCAACTGCCATCGCCATGCGCCAATCAAGGCAATTCCTTGCATCACGATCGCCGCCCAGCGCAGCGCTACCAACAATCGAACATCCCGTATCACACGCAAAATGGTATCAAATTTTGTCACGCACAGCACTGCGACAAAATGCCATATCGCACCCGTATCCCCTCATTTATATGATAAGTCCATCAACAAAACTTGGAGTATCGCTATGCCACGTTCAGTTAAGTTTCCGGTTACTCTTGCCGCAATGGTCGGCGTATTCAGTATGGCCACCGCTGTTTCAGCCTCATGCACGGCTGCCTCTTGTCCCATTCAATCCCCGATCACTCCGGTCGCAGGAAAATGGGAATTATCTCTCGATTATTCATACATCGGACAATCGACATTAATGACAGGTAGCGACGTTAAAGACCCCAATACAAGTACCATGCACCATACCGAACTTGAAACTTATACCCGAACATTCGCGGCACGGATCGGATATCAAATCGACGCTCAATGGAGCATATCCGTCTCCCTCCCCTACGTATGGCGGAAACACGCCCATACCCACCACCACCAAGGCCAAAGCATCCATGACGAGTGGGACATTTCCGGCCTCGGCGACACCTGGATCGAGGGGTCCTACACCGAAAACAACTCGATTATTTTCGGCAACAGCCTCGTCACTGAAATGGGGATTAAGTTGGCAACGGGCCTACCCCGAATGAAAAACAGTGGCGGGGATGAAGCCGAAATTCCCATTCAACCCGGCTCCGGTGCAACCGACTATCGGTTTGGATTTCGAACCCAATTCCCGATCGCCATTCTCGAAAATTGGGACGGACAACACACCGAGTTGCCAGCAAAATTCGTCACACGATATACCCTTACCGGGATCGGTAGCGATGGGTGGCGTGCAGGCGATGAGATTTTTGCCGGCGTTCACACCGACTGGTCACTGACCCGTTCCATCAGTGTGATCGGTGGATTCAGTGGTATTTATCGAATGAAAGCCGAAGCGGGGACTACCAAGGAGGATATCAATTCCACTGGCGGCCAATCATTGCTCGCCGACCTCGGACTCGTAATAACGCTCGCACCAAGAACCCAGTGGTCGATCTCAGGATGCGTGCCCCTGTATCAAAATGTGAATGGCGAGCAGTTGGGCGTTCAATCGATTGCGCAAACGCGACTCAGTATCCAACTGTAGTCGTCAATAGTGAGTCGCCCCACTCTCGGATGTCGGGAGTGGGGCACTCTGGAACCCCAGCAGCATCTATCGCGACAGCCGCGGCAAATCGTGAGGAGATCCGTAAGGGCAGCACCCACGCCGCTCCCCGACCGTCCACAACAACCTGAGCCGGCGACGACAACGCGTCTAAGACCGATATTTGTTTGACCTGAAAGATACTGTCTCCCAACCACTTGGTCACCGCTTCTTTGCGAACCCAGATGTCATAAAAAAATCGGGCCCGATTGCCTGCCGGAACAGACTCCAATACCGCCAACTCGTCCGGATGAAACACATGGCGTGCGATGGCGTTTAAGTTACGGCGGTCCGACAAGCCTTCGATATCAACACCGATGTACGCCGACGAGGCAACGGCTACCAGCCCAAAATCCCCGGAATGGCTGATATTAAATCCCCACGGCGCCCCGGGAAGTTCCGGCTTCCCTGACGCGCCGTACTTCCAACGAAAATCCGTGGGGGCACATTGCATTTTATGTGAGAGCACGGTTCGCAACACCGTTCGGCAAGCGACAAAACGATCTTGTGCAATGGGTGACGTGATTTGGGTCAGTCGCGCTGTTTCATCGGCATCCAACCACGTCTGCCCCACCGAGATCAAATGGCGTGACACGGGGAAGGTGACAACCCATATTTCCACCATCATCCGTTAGGAATTTTCCAGAAGGGCTTGAATGGCTTCCAATTGGTCAACGGCGCGGACCACGCCCACCAACGGCGGGCGAAATGGCGCAACCAACGCGGCCCGGCCCAAATCAATACCCCCAATCGCAACGTACGGAATCGACAAATGCTGTGCTGCTTCGCCCAAATAAGCCAATCCAATCCCCTCACGTCCAGGCTTTGACGGCGTTTCCCAGATTGGGCCAACACTCACGTAATCCGCACCGTCTGCTTGAGCAGCAATCCCCTGTTCAAGCGAGTGGGTTGTCCGACCAATCAATCGATGAGGCCCCATCAGTCGGCGTTGTTGGGAAATCGGCATTTCATCTTGCCCCCCATGAACACCATCAGCACCTACCGCCAAGGCAATATCCACGTAATCGTTGATGATTACCGGTACGGAAGGATCACGGAGCGCCATAAGTCGGGTTGCCTGGTCGAATAGGTCTGCCTTCGAGTTCGCTTTGTCACGCAACTGGATCATAACGGCACCCCGATTTGCCGCATCAATCAACACATCAACATCGCTAGAAATCACGTAGATGCCACGACGAATGGTCGGCTTGAGCAACCCCAAGAGTAATTCTTTTTCTAATTCGTACATCGTATACCGACACCGGTTATACCGGGGATCGCCTGTATACTCCTCTAGTACCCGCAATCCCTCCGTCACACGACGACAGTTTGCCTGGAGCAATGCAACGATCGACTCTCTGCGCTGCGGAATTTCACCAGCACGGGCATCGGTATGGGTATCACGGGACATTAATTGGTCAGGCCAACCGGGATTGTGTGTGGCAATATCATGCCGCAATCGACTTAACCGCTCCGACATCTCACGGTGCCCCGCGACAAATCGGGCATATTCTTCGATGACTCGTAGTCCTTCAGCCACACGGTTAATATTCGCATCGATGACTTGGGCAAACATCCCTGCAGTGTACCGGAGATCCATTAAAAGCCAAACTCTAATGAATTTCTAATTTTTTTTTAAGCCGAGGTTAACGTGAGGCTGATATAGTTTGGACCTAATCGCAAATTGAGGGAGGTGACTATCCAAATGAAAAAGTTTTTTCTAGCACTAGTTGCAGTTGTATTCGCGGCATCAGCTGCATTCGCAACTGCGCCAAAAGCTGAAGCTAAAGTAGAAGCTAAAGCAGCTAAGGTTGAAGCCAAAGCAGCTAAAGTAGAAGCTAAAACTGAAGCCAAAGCGGCTAAGGTAGAAGCTAAAGCAGCTAAAACTGAAGCCAAAGCGGCTAAAGTAGAAGCTAAAGCAGCTAAAGTAGAAGCCAAAGCGGCTAAAGCTGAAGCAAAACCTGCAGACCAACACGGTGTAAAGGTGACCACTTCTAAAAAAGCAGCTCACTAATCGTGACGCTAACCCCTTGAAGTCTATCTTCAGGGGGTTTTTTTTTACCTTTTCACCGAGTTAAGTAACGAAAATCGAACTTTTTGTTAGTTAGCCATTTTTAAGTATCGCCCCCCCGTTATTCTCGATTCCAACCGGTTAACGAACGGTGATCGATTGGTGAACCAAATCCCCCGACTGCTTATAGTAAATTACTTCAAGGTCAACGAATTGGGTGCCGTCTGGCATATCGTCCAAATTGACCCGCCATTCAGCGGCTCTAACAACCGTCACATCCGTTATAACCGCAGCGGTGCCCAGTTGCCCCTCCGAAATCGCGACGCCATTACCATTTCGGTAAACCAACCGCCCACTAATGGTCGCAGTCGTAAACTGGAAGCTGACGGGATCGTCGCTATGGGTATTTACGGAAATCATAATATTTTTTGAAGCCAAATTAATGGCCGCATCCCAATCCATACTCCGAGCATCAACATTAATCAGTGGCGCCTTCATCGACTCCGGCTGGGTCAAGGATGTCGCTTGGCCGCACCCTGTCAAAACACTTAAACCGATTCCCAATGCAATGGCCAGAATATGTTGTTTCATACCCCCTTATCGGAAAGTTATAAAAAAAATTGCACAAATGTTTAAACACGATCCGTGTCGGGAAATGCATACCTTCAACGGAGGGGGGGATCTCCGAGACAAGGTAGGGGCTGCCATGCAGCCCTTGAACCTTAAAAGAACGCATTTCGTTTTCGTCATCCATCTCCTACAATCTACATCATGAATCTTGCCAAGCTAGGGGAACGAATTCGACGTCGTCGTGAAGCTATGAAGTTAAGCCAAGTGCAGTTGGCCCATTCGCTCCACATCAGCCCGCAAGCTGTATCCAAGTGGGAACGCGGAATCAATGCACCGGATTTGTCCGTCATGCCCCTCTTGAGCAGTGTCTTACAAATCAGCCTAGACGACCTCATTAGTGGTCAGTCGGCAGCCCCGACAACATTTCCCGCCGCTGTATTAACCACAAGTATACGGGGATTTGCACGCCGCGCCGCTCAGTTGTTACCCAATGAAGTCGCTTTGATTTTAAATTCCATTTTTCAACCACTCACCCAAACCGTCTTAGCCCACAAAGGCGTCCCCGTTAAATATCTGGGAGACGGGTTTCTTGCCTATTTTTCGGGCCCCAACCATACACACCGTGCAATCCAAGCATTACAGCAGATATTGAAACTCACAATCGATTCTCAACTCGTCATTAGCGTATCGGAAGGCCCCATTTACCTCGGACCAATCGGGGAGGGTGATTACGCCCGTCCTGACATCATTGGGGACTCGGTCAATCTGGCATTCCTGCTGAACCAATGGGCGGCAGAGACAACCACGTTGTCCCACGTATTAACGATTCCAGACGCACTGCGCCCCCCATCGATCTCAACGCCCCCCCAACTTATACAGATTGGGGATCGTTCGGTCATGATTCAAACAATCGTCCCACTCCCGGTCCAGTAATAGCCCCCAGTTCCATCCGAAGGGGATCAGGAAACGGCCCATCGTATCGAATGCGAATACGCTCCCGTTTCCATTTAAAATTGAGCCCCACCGCAGACAGATAAATACGATCCGCACTTGGACCGCCGTACATGGTATCCCCGACGATTGGCCCAATCGTGCTCGCCGCATGAATTCGGATTTGATGCCGTCGTCCGGTAACAGGAACTGCGGACACCAGATCCGGCGAACTCAAATTTCTCAAAAAAATTGTCCGACTGGGTTTACCCTGATCCGTTAAAAATGCTTTTTTTCCAAAATCAATGGGCCGATTTACCGACACATATTGGGATGGCCTATCCGATTCGTTGCACCTAATTGCAATCGTTGCGCGATATAATTTCCGAATGCGGTGGCCTTGCATCATCGCAAATAACTGCCGCTCTGCGTCTTTGTGCTTGGGAAAGACCACAATCCCCTGAACCATAAGGTCCAATCTCGAAATTGCGGTCGGCACATATCGAATACCCTTTTTTTTCAAATACGCACCAACTGCCGCCGTCAGGTTAAATCGGTCACATGCGCGATCCGGCACCGTGGATAGGCCCGCAGGTTTTACAACGACAATATAGTCCTTGGTTTCGGCCACAATATCTTCGTCGGCAAGGTGATAGGACACCAATTGGGTCGGTGAGATATAAACTCGTAACAACGCACCAGCGGGCACCCGATCGGTTACAGAACGGACACGCTGTGTCCCGAGCCACACCCCGCCAGCCTCAATCGCCGCAAGATACGGCACATCTCCTTTTTTAAAATATCGGCTCAATGCCCCTTTAACCGTCGTTTCTGTTGGGGCCGTGACGTGGTATGCCCGAGCGTTTCCGTAGATAAAGATCACCTTTACTTTTGATTTTGTTGGTGTTAACTTTAACTCATCCTCAAGCGAATTCAATATTTCTGGTCCAAATCTGTGATTGCAAGATCTCAAGACAGACCAAAAGAGTTGAGGAAAAAAGGAAGCTCTCGGAGATCCCCCCCCTATCTGAGAGCTTCCTTTTTTTTTGGCGATTCGATGATTTTAGGCGAAATCAATATCACCACATCGGTACTCGATCTTTCTTCAGACTCACCTGAAAACAAGTTCCCCACGAGTGGAACATCCGATAATCCAGGAATCCTAGCATGACTGCGCTTTTCTTGATCATCGAGTAACCCGGCGATCACCAAGGTATGTCCGTCTGGAATATCGACCGTTGTCTGTGCCAAGCGATGGGTCACAATCGGATATTGTCCGCCCGCCAATTCTCGGTATCGTTTAATGTTATCAATTGCGGCTTTGACCTCCAGATGAATCACACCATCCGGGACAATCTGCGGTAGAACTTCAAGTTCGACACCGGTATCCACCTGATTCACCTGGACAGATGTTGTTCGGTCTGAAATCACCGTCGTTAAATAAGGCACCCGATCCCCTACCTTGATCACCGCTTTTTGGTTGTCGTTGGTTGTAATGGTCGGCTTCGAGCGCATCGTCGCTTGCCCAGACACACGCAAGGCCCCAATAAACCCGTCGATATCAGCCGCAGGCACAATCGCCAATTGGCTCAAATTCACCGTCCAATGGATCCCCCGATTCCCATCGGCCAACCAGGCCTCCAACTGCTTACGCCATTCCCCACTGCTTTCGACGACCTGGACATCGACTTGAATTTGCCGGGGCGGCACATCCACCACTTCGAGAACACGCTGAATGGATGTACGATCAGCCTGAGGCGCCCAATAAACCAGTTTGCGGTTGCGGACATCCACGGCCCATTTTGAACCCATATAAAGTTCAGACAGCAATTGCTTCAAATCCATGGGGTGGACATACTTCACGGCATAGTAATCCAAGACCATCGGGCTATCGGGGCTTGGTGTCGGCCCCGCCTCGGTCGGCACGCGTACTTGTGAAGGCCCCCCAGCCCCAACAACCGCCCGAAGCTGACCCAAATCGTAGGGCCCCTTGTAGAGGGCAGTCACCGGACTCGCACTGCAAAATCCGATTATCATTGCAACAATATATTTAATGCGGTTCACCGGCATTATTGCATCCCTTCGCCCGCAACAGCAGCACATACCGAGCCGGCGCCGCCGTCAAAATAAGTTGATCCAACTCGACTTCCGGCGGCGCCATGGCCAACCGACGAATCCATTCGTCCGGATCATTCCCCTCGATTACCCAGCCATTGTGCGTGGCCGTTACCTCAGTTTCATTCCCCATCTCCGCCTTCAATCGGGCGGTTTGATCGTTCTGGCTCGTCGGATGGTCCATCGCATTCGTGATGGTCGCTTGGAGGGACTGATAGGTCGTCCACGGAATTCCCACGCAAAATCCGATAACTATAATCCCGATCACAACCGATATGCCGATCCGAGTTAATGGCCAGTCTAAAGAAAACGGATCAGTCCAATTTCGACGCATAAACGGACACCCATCCATCCGCAATTGGGTTCATATCGACATCGGCAGAGTCAGTAGCTGTGCCAAAGGCATCGACGTGGCAAACACTTGCGACGGATGCATTGCGGGACCCGACCTCGAGCCGCAGAACAACACCCTCACGGGTACGCACCCAGTCCACCCCTCGTTTTAAGCGCCCAATCATCGCCGAATTCGCATTACGGATATGCAGTCGATTGAGTTCCGCTTGGTCTCGTTTGATGAGGGCGCGCTGCGCTATTCCTCGGGACAAAATCGTTTGACGATGAATCCATCCCCCAACCCCAATTCCGGCCAAACACATCGCGACCACCACGGCATCTGCCCATCGAATCCATCGATAAAACGGATCAATACCGGCAATTGACACGCTCCGAATTTGAATTCCCTGACCGAGAACATAATCGATAAATGGAAGGTATATCAGGGGATCTGGCTCATAATGGGTAATCGTCAATCCCAACCATTGGACACGATTCGCCTGACAGATATCCGAATTCACCATAATCCGGAGCCCCCGAGACCCAATCACATGGCAAAACTGGGCCTGGACATCCCTATTTCTGAGCAACCCAGCCAACTCAAATGACTGCCAATTTTCGGTCAACACGACATGGGACCTCGACAATTCCAACTCAACACACTTTTTCATGTGTATTTTTTACACTATACATTTTTATTTATCAAATATTATTAAATAAATCATATGCTTGGCCCAACCAAATTGGGCTATGCTATGATTGGCCCGATTTTAAATTTTTTGGTTCAAGGAGTTCCTATGAAATCTGCATTGCTCCTCAGCGCTGCGTTGGTAACCGCGACGCCGCTTCTTGCCGAAACCACGCCCACATCAGTGACTCAAGCGTCCCCGTCGACCAACGTTTCCGCCACCTCCTTTAACACGGATATCGAAAAGCGCAGCTACGCGATTGGCATGACAATCGCAGATTCATTTAAAACCCGAACCGAATTTGATGGCATTGCAATAGCCAATGGGTTTCGTGACGCCATTAAAGGCAAAACCTTATTAACTGACGACGAAAAACAGGAGATTATCGTGACGTATCAAAATGAAATCCAAGCCCGGCGTGAAAAAGAGTTCCAATCAACAGGCGACAAAAATGCCGAAGAAGGAAAGGCCTTTTTGGCAGCCAACAAAGGCAAACCCGATGTCATTACAACGGCCAGTGGCCTCCAGTACAAAGTAGTCACCACGGGCACCGGTAAAGTCCGCAAATCCCCCAAAGCAACCGACACCGTCACAGTTCACTACAAAGGGACATTGATTGACGGTACCGAATTCGATAGCTCATACAAGCGTAACCAACCTGCCAGTTTCCCATTAAGTGGCGTTATTAAGGGCTGGACGGAAGGGCTTCAAAAAATGAAAACCGGAGACAAATTCATCTTTTATATCCCATCGGAGCTTGCCTATGGCACAAGTTCAGCGGGATTAATCGGACCGAATTCAACCCTTATCTTCGAAGTGGAATTACTAAGCATCGGGACCAAGTAATTTTCATGTTACTGTCAAAACGATGTGGGTGGGTGATCTCGGCAATCGCGCTTTTATTGTCGGGATGTGCGGCGCTAAGTCCCAGTACGGAATCGAGCCTGGACACCATTTTTACAATCTCGATTGGTGGGAACTCGAGCACACAGATTATTCCGCTGTCGG
>Ga0214917_10000528_pt1 | contig 50496 bp, 72 predicted proteins | sample LL_1208_BB_MetaG_FD_177983 | JGI IMG/M metagenome (GOLD analysis project Ga0214917, IMG submission 177983) | Freshwater microbial communities from Lake Lanier, Atlanta, Georgia, United States - LL_1208_BB | ecosystem: Environmental > Aquatic > Freshwater > Lake | place: USA: Georgia | collected... | reverse complement strand
TTTTACACAAAAATTTAAACCATTGCGCTTTAGACCGGACGATACAACACCGATAGCGCAGCTTGTGCCAATTCACAGACAATCTTTTACATCTGAATGGGTGATGAATGAAAAAATGATAAATTCTGATGATTCTGATGCAAAAGAAGCGTCAAATTTTTACATTCAATATAATGTTAATAAATTTGCTTCAGGTGGAAATAACACTATAAGCGATTATGATAAAAAAGACAGTACAACATTTGTTAAACAAAAACAAAAGAATTTAAACAAAGATGGCTCATGCAAGAAAAGAGAAATTCCTGCAAGAGCCAAGAAAAAATTATTAAAAATTAAACGAAAAGAGCTTGGCGACAAACAGTAATAGCAGGCAACCATGCACTGAAAACAGAACTGCATTGATTGTTGTAATTAATTTTAGGACAATTAGGCGGAAATTGTCTGATAGTAACATTAGTGGTTGTCCCATCAGATTTTAAACATTGGAAAGTATTAGTAAGTACATTATTCATATTTTTATCCTCCTTAAATATTTAGTATTATTTTCTTATTTTGTTAAAAAGTTGAATATTTGATTTCATTATTTCCAAATTTCTTTTATTTTTTTCTACAAGACTTTTAATTGTAAGAGATCCTTTGTGACCGATGAAACTTCTGTAAGAAACAGCAATGTTATATTCTGCATTCTTTAACTTGAAACAAAAAGCTTCATCTTCAAACCATGCCAGAGGAAATTCTGGCACTCCATGACATGCAAGCCAAGATGCCAAATCAAGTATGCAGCCATACATAGGAATAAAATCATTTTTTAAAATAATAGGATTTTCATCGACAACAGACTTTCTCAATAAAATTTTTTCATTTACTTGAGGGTTATCGCTTATTGCAGACATCATAGCCACATTATTATTTCTAAGACTAATAAAATCATTGTACAAATTGTGCAAAGACTTTTTATCAGACAAGTAAGAATCACTGTGCATAATGATTACTGTTAATTTTTCTGCATTTTTTATTCCCAGATTAACACCACCGCCAAATCCTAAATTTACTTCACTTCTAACAATTTTTATTTTTGGGTGGTCGCTATACATTAAAGCAAATTCTTTATTTTCTGAACCGTTATCAACTAGAATTAATTTGTTTAATATATCAGAAGAATACATAAAAATTGTTTTTACCAAATTGCTTACTGCTTGATAACAACCATGAAAAGGAACAATAATATCAAATATTTTTTCTTTCGGCGGATATACTTTTACTAAAGTATCAAAAGATTTTTGTTCAGTTGTCATTTTCTAGCTCTATATTCCAATATGTTTCATTGAGCCATTGGTTCCAACTAGGATAAAAAGTATGCATTTTCATTTCTCTATATTTCGGTCTTTTAGGTTCTTTTAATAACCGCATACCATGCGGGAATTTATAATGTCTTACTTCTTCAGGAAGTCTGCCACCTTTGATTTTGTTACAATCTGGACAACAAATTACACAGTTTTCCCAAGTGGTCATACCACCTTTGCAACGAGGCAACACATGATCAATTGTTAGTTCTTCAGATCCGGGTTTAATTCCACAATATTGGCACTGATAATTATCTCGTCTGTACAAATTATGCCTGCAAAAAACAACTCGTTGTTGCGGCATTTTATCGTAACTATGAAGTCTTATAACTTGAGGTATTCTAAATGAACATGAAACAGTATTAATGGTTTCTTCATTTTCTGTCGGGTTTAAAAGACTCCATTGTTCCCAAGTATATGGAACACAATCAATATCAATGATTTCAGCTTTATGTTTGTTTTTTGTGTTGTTGAATATCAAATTAAACGCTTTATAAAGCGGTGTAGTCCCTACAGCAATCCAATGCTTGTTGAGTACAAGTACTGGTTTGGTTAACTTTTGGTCCATCTCTTTATTTACGGACCAATCATATCTTTTATTCTTGTTTTTATTTTTTGTATTGTTAGAAGTCGTATTCACTTGAATCTGCTTTCCAAACGAGATCGTTTTTGCCATTCAAACGATTTATTGTTCTAGCAAGGCTAAAATAATAATCACTTAATCTGTTGAATAAAACTTGAATCAACTCATTAGTTTCAGATATATTGTCTTGATATGACATATATTCACAAATTAATCTTTCAACTCCTCTAGCTTTAGAGCGACATATATGTGCGAATGATGCAGCTTGAGTGCCATGAGGCAAAATGAAATTTTTTATAGGTTGATTCTTTTTCTCCTGATCGTCAATATGATATTCAATTGTGGAAACAGCCTTCTCTAAAACTTCTTTTTTTATTGGAGAATTGTAGCCAAGAAAAGCACCAATATGAAACAACAAAGATTGAATCCTGTTTTGAAAAATAGCATACTCAGCTTGATGAAATTTCTTTTCAAGCAAATAAACTAAATAGCCGATATGACTGTTGAAATCATCTATTTCGCCAATCAGGCAAATTAGTTTATCATGTTTAGGAGTTTTGGGGTTGCGCTTAGTAAAAGTACAACCTTTGTCTCCGTAGCCAGTGTAAAGTTTAGTTGTCATTTTTAGCTCTTAATTTTGTTTTGTTTTTGTGAAATGGCTTTTTGTTTCTAGGAACATAAGTGTTTTTGATAAATCTGTCACCACACTTATCACAAAGATATTTTGATGGAGAATTTTGACCACCAAATTCAGCGTGAATCATGCCTCCGCAACAACATTTGCGTGGATATCCGTTGAGACACTCATCACAAGAAGATTGACCAACTTGATGCTTGGAACTACCGATGTTGATAAAGCTCATGTTATAACTCCTTAATCGGCTTTGTTATTGTTATTTAAATGAAATTAATATTCCACATCATCATCAATATAATCATCATGATCAAAATCATTATTATCAATTTGATCAATATGAACAAAAGCTCGATCAAAAATCATAACTTGATAACTTTCAACAAGAGATAACGCCTCTTGTCTTGAGAAACCGTTTTCAATCAAATTTTTAAAATAACTGCCAATGAAGTTGGCAAATGGCTTCATCATAGAACTTGCTTGTTCAAATTCTTGGATCAATTTGATGTAGTTTTTGTCCACGCCATTGCCCTCCATAAAGATCAAGTGTTCTGCACTTACATCTTTAATAGATTGAGCAAATACAAGTTTTATCGACCAACGATCAAACCATTTTTAATTTCACCAAAAACAGGAATTTTAATTTCTTCTTGTTTTTTCAATGACATTTTTAAAGAAGCATTTTCATTTTTTAATTGTTCAATAATTACAAGATTTTTTTTATCTGGTGGAGGATCTCTAAGAACAATACCCAGACCAAGAAAAATACCAAACAAAAACAACCCAACACTTTTGGCTAAACCAATTATAAAGCTGGCAAAGCTAAAAATTCTTTGATATGATCGTTCTTGAGGAGTATTTGGCGCATCTACTGTACTGGTTGTTTCAATAGACATAATTTCACCTCTAGTTATCAAATTGCCGATATTTTTCTGATTATGCAATATAACATATTTATTATTTCTAATTAATTTTTTCACAAATTTTTACTCAACCATTTTTTTTGATTATTGTTAAATTCTTGAATAGCAATTTTTTTATAATCAGTTATGTTGTCAAAACAATCGCCCAGATTTGAATGATAATCAAGATTTCTAGCAATAAAAATTGGAGGAATATTGGGATATTTTTTAACAAATGCATCAAACATTTCACGCTTAGTTTTAGAATGATTTGGCATTGCCACACCCCTTGTAAATCTTAGTAAGAATCTTTTTTGCTTGATTCTTATACTCAATAAGCCTACTAAATCTAATTATTCTTTTTAAAAGCCAAATTTTTGTTTTTATTAAATCATTATCTAAAATGCACAAAGACTTGCTATCACTTAAACCACATATTATTAAAAACTTATCAACAGAAATATTTTTGTAATTGGGGGGATTGATTTGTTTAGTATTTTCAACAAAACTTAAGAGCAAAAAAATAAAATGTTTGACAGTATTTTGGCAAAGAGTTCCTTCAGGAAATCTAAATTCAATTGTTTTTCTTTTAAATTTAGTTTTTGTTGCAGCATAAAAATTCAACAAATTAAGAGAAAATCTTTTTTCAGAAGGGTTCCTAATATTAATTGTTTTTGGTCTGTACATTTCCCATATTTTATTACTGTCTTTTATTGATCTTAATGCTGCGTCAAAACACTTGTTTTTTATTTTAACTTTTTTGCAATAACGATTAACTGTCCTTCTGAAAGGAACTGCATTAAAAATAACATCTTCTATTAAAATCCAATAACTAATCAGTTTACCCATTTGCTCTTCAGAAAAATCCGAAGTGTTGACATGAATATGAAAGCCACAATTATTATTTGCCCTAACACCATTCTTTTTCAGGTCGTGAGCAACATTTGCTATTTTTTTTATGTCTTCGACACCAGAAGCAACAAACGAAGCAATTTCATAACCACCTTCGTTGATACCATTGCTTTTAATTTTTTTACCACAAGATGCATCTGTTTTTACAACCCAATGAGAATTATTCACGGATTGAGTATAGTTTGATATATTGACTTTCATATTAGTTGAATTTTTTATTATTCCTGATATGAAGCTTCTTGGATACTCATTGCCAACTTCAAGTTCCACACCAAAATTGCGTGTAGAATGAAATTTTTTGTAAATAACACGCATAATTGAATCCCATTATAATCAACCTAATAGAGCGTGTTTAAATTTTTTAAAGATCCTCTAAATTTCTTGGTCGATAACCTAAAAACATAGCCAAATTTATTAAATTTTTTTGCATATCTGAAATCATGTCAACTATTTTTTGATCATTCTCAGTTAATGACTGTACAACTTTCTCATCATTTTCGTTAACAACTTTAACAATATTTTCATGATCTTCTAAATTTTTTTCAAAATTTTTATTCACAAATTCCACAAGCATTTTAAAAGCTTCAGCATTATCTTTCAAAACTAAATACTGATATCTTAAAAAATAAAAAACTATTCCAAATAAAATTGTGTTAACAATTGTAATTGAAACTAACAAATATTCTGTTGGCAATTTTATGCTCCCACTGACATGATTAAGTACGGACTTGATAACCACGCCTCTGATTGAAACAAGCCAATCCTGTCATTAATATTAGAAGAGTTAATGAAAGAAGAATTATTTATTTGTGTTGTTAGAGTATTCAAATTAAGATTTACATTAAATTTAAATTTACTAGCATCAAACTGTGGGCATATATAACTACTCAAAAGATAAATTATAACATTTGTTTCCTTATCAACGAAACCAACTGTGGATCTTTTAATATTTAAATTTAATATCCAATTGTATCTGTTTGCAAATTGATTTTTTTCTCCTGTGCAATAAAGGTTGAAAGTAATATTCCATACTTCATTCGCATTCACGAATGAAGACAGACCAGAAAGTCTGATGTTTCCAGAATATTGTGAAATTTTTTCATTGTAAATTAACGAAATTATAGAAGGTAACGATAAATTGTTTCTATAAACAAATCTAGTTAACTCACTCATCTTGTCTAAATTATGTCTTAATTGTATTTGATATGGTACATTTTTGCAATCACATATGGTTTCACGGGAAGACAAAGCAGATCCAGTCAAACTGCTACCATCTACATTTTTTAATATTGGGGTGACTTTTAATATTGATATATCAGCACCAGCCTCTACAACAATAGAACCTTGATCAGATGACCAAACCTCTGCTGATCCAGAAGCATCAAATCCTCCATTAGCTGTATAAGCGGTTCCATCTATACCGCCAATTTGAGATGCATTAGCAATTCCTGATAATTCGAAATAACCATCTGAAATGTATTTATTTCTACTGCAATAAACTGTTGCGCTTCCAGTTAAATCAGCGCCTCCAGAACCAAATATTTCGTCATTACTTGATGTAGCAAATGCTATTGCTGATATTGTGACGGTGGAATTTACAGTAAGACAAAAATCAACACAATCCGCATTGTCGCAAAAATTTTCTATTTTTACATAAGTTCCATAAGTATCTCTGCCGGGATCTCCACCACCATATTGACCCACTAAATTATTTGACCATTCAGATATAGATTTTATACTTGGAAAAAAGTATATTGATTTTAATATTTTGCAAACTTCATTAACATCTCTAGCCCATATTTGCTGAACCATGCTCCTCAACTTGTGTTCAGGATCAGGTATCACAATTTGACTTTTTGGATCATCTTCATAAAAATTATATGATTCTACCTGATATCCTTTCAATGGCAAAGTTCCAAGATTAAAATTAATATTTAAGCTTTTTTCAAAATCGCCAAATGAACCTAAAGTGTAAAGAGCATATATGTCCCAACCAGAAATAGCTGTGTTATAAATTCTAAAATCATCAATTAAAGCGTCTTGGCACAAATAAGGACTACCTGAAACTAATGTGGTCCCATCCCAACCAAGATAAAATTTTCCTGCTGTAGAAGAACTTCTAATTGCTACTATTTCACCAAAAATAACGCCATTCAGAAAAAATGTATATCTTCCATGTTGAGAATTATAAACTATGCCAAAATGATTCCAGTCAGTCAAAACAGATGAAATTTCAATCGATGAACCTGTAAGAGTTCCATCGTCTACTTTAAATATGTTTTTACCATCATAACCAAATTGCAAAATATTGTTATCAAATGATGTAAGTATAGAAATGATGCTGATTTGATTTATTATTTCCGGCAAAGGATTAGATAATCTTTTTGCCCAAAATGAGATGGAATAACTAGCACCAGCATTACCCAAAATATTACCAATATATGATGTATACCCATAATAGTCATAGCCAAGGTAACTATTTAAAGAATAAGTATTTCCTATTTGCAATGCATTGCCATAATTTCCTTCAACAATTGAACTTGTCCCCCCAGAAACACTATAAGTAACTATTGATAAATTGGCATTGCCGCTCTGATCTGACAAAAAGTTGTCAAAAGGATAATAATGCGTGGGATTGTCCCACAAATTTGCTTCATCGCCACCTTGTATTTCTTGTGGCTTACCGCTGTTGTAAACATAACTAATTTCTTCACTGTTAAGAGGACTAAAATAAAATCTCACATCGTCTAAGAATAAAGCAGAATATTTTGTTGGTGAAAGAACATCTAAATCAGTAGCAATAACTGAATTAAATCTTATTGGATTATAATTGTAAGTGTATGTTGTTGGACTTTGGTTATTTAGCTGAACATAAACATTTGAACCAATTTTTTTGATACAAACAAAATACCAAACAGTACCTGATAAAACGGTAGAAGAAATTGGGTTGCTTAATGTATTGAAATATATTTTCTTTGATGAAAAAGAATATTTTATTATCAAATCTTGATCTGGACTGCTTAGGTGAAATATGTTTTGATCTTTTGTAGTAGTTCCAATTTCAAACCACAAACACAAAGTAAAAGAATTGCCACTGAAAAAAGCACCATTTGATGCAGCATTGCCCTCAACTTTTGAAAATTTAGAAGTTAATACAGATTTGTTTATTATTCCTGCTTGATACTGGTTTGTACCGACTAAATCGAAAAAACCAAAACTATCAAGATTGTTATCATTAAATTTGTAATAATGTAAAATGTGAGACAAATTATCAGAAGAACCCGATAAAGTTAAACTTCCAGAAGTCGAATATCGATAAGTAAGAGCCATTTTCAGATTCTTTCAACAATCGAAGATATCAGCGGATGCCTTACGATTGAAGAATCTGGCAAATCAACAATGCCAATACCTTTTACATCTTTGAGTTTGTCCACTATCTCCAGTAAAGCAATCTTTCCCGGCAAATCAGATTGTTTAGGATCACCCGTGATAATCAGCTTGCCATTTTGTCCGATTCTTGTCAAAAACAATTTAATTTGTGTATAAGTACAGTTTTGCGCTTCATCTAAAATAAAAACTGAATTTTTCACGGTTCTTCCACGAAGATACCCTATAGGAGCAACTTCAAGAGACTTATTTAAGAAAGTACGCTGTGCGCCATCTCTGCCAACCAAATCATCGAAAGTATCATAAATTGGCAACATATATGGATGAAGCTTTTCATCCGCCGATCCCGGTAAAAAACCAATGCTTGCGCCTGCCTCTACAGTTGGTCTTGTAATCATGATTTTTTGAGTCTGTTTTTTCAACAATTGAAAAACAGCATAAGCAGTTGAGATGAAAGTTTTACCACTGCCAGCACTACCAAGTAAGAAGGTAATGTCGTTGTTTTCTAATGTTTCCCAACACTTTTTTTGCATAGGATTGAGAAACTCAATATGAAAAACGGATTTTGCCTTTTGTGAGGCATGAACTGGTTTCTGAATTTCTTCAGGCTTGGTTTTTTTTCTTCTTTTCATAATCATATATAGAGCATGAGAAGTTTTATTATGTTCTTAGAACAAAAATCAGAGGAAGAAAAAAATCTTCATAAAACTATTAACAAGCTTCCTAAAAGATATCAAAAATTACTGAAAAATTTTAGCATTAAATTAACTTGTAAAAACACACTTAACGGCGACAGAAAACATATTGGGATAATACACAAATTTGATATTGAAGTGGCTGCACCTTGGAACTACGGAAGAGAATTCACATTCTTACATGAAGTGGCTCATTTAATTTGGGAAAAAATTATTACAAGTAAACAAAAAAGTGAATGGAAAAGGCTTGCCAAATTGTATAAAGGCAAGCCCAAAATGAATGAAGAAGAACTTTTTTGTATGTTTTTTGCTTCTACATACGCCAATCATCACATAGAAACATACAACCATCCAAAATTGATGGCTTTTATTAAAAATCTAGATTAACAACAACCACCCTTTTTACAACATTTTTTTTCAGTAATTTCTTTCTTGACACCACATTGATCTGGTGAAAGGCATTGCGTCTTTTTTCTGCCTAAAAGGTAAAGAATGGTTTCACCAATTACTTCATAATTTTCAACAGTATAAACACTCAGTGTATCTGTTTCGTGTTCAACTAGCATTTCCATGTCATTTTCATTTTCCATCAAAGTGTTAAGAATAATTTTTCTCAATTTTCCTGTCGTAAGTCGATGGTTATAATCATCTGCTGTCCACAATTGAATGGATGCGTATGATTCTTCTCTATCAACTCCACCACAATCCTTAAACTTTTTAAATACTGTTGCAGCTTCTGTTACATGAAAATGTAAAGGCAAAATCTTACAATCAGGTGTCTTAAAAATGATATTGAAACTGTCGGATATTGAATCAAGAGACTTGAAAAATTCACTAACTTTCATACACTCTCCTTAAATAGATCTGCTTTGTGCTTGACTAACAATTTTTGGCAATAAAGCCATAGCTTCTTCTGACAACTTTTCAAAAGTATTCACATCAATCGCAAAAACTTTGTAGTGATGAAGAATGTTATTTTTCATCACTTGTGGTTTGAAACCTTCTTGCTGCGCTCTTAGTGTCGTGATAAATGCGTTGCCAACTAAAGGTAATTGTTCTGGAAAACCGTGAATTTTCTCAAAACATTGCCTTGTCATTAACACACACCACTCTTGTACATATTCTGCTTTTTGATTTCCAATTAAATAAGATCCAGATTCTACGCCAACCAAACCACTCTTATTGGCTTCAGCAACATTAATTAACAAATCAATCCAAGCAGGATTTAAAATAACTACATCACAGTGCATGAAAATAATATACTTACTATTTTTATCTGCATGTCTGAATCCATAATTAGCGGCAGCACTAAAATACAAATTTTTATCTGATCTGACAACTTTTACATCTTTTTCTAAATCATCTAAAAACATTTGTGTGTCAGATCCACTAGCATTATCAACAACAACAATTTCATAATTGTTGTTAATAGAATTTACTGCTATGGATTGTAAAGCTATATTTAAATACTCTGGCTTATCTTTGTGAACAATTACAATAGACACGGAATCTTGCACATTAGCCTTGGCAAGATCTATTTTAATCTCGTTTTTAACTTCGTTTGCATTAGATTGCATTTTAACCCTCAATTTCTATTTCTTGGACATTCCGTTCACACCAACAACTGATTGTTGATGTTTCAGTTTTTATTTGTTCAGGATAGCTTTTTGGAACACTATCCATGTATTTTTGTGCTGCTTCAACAGTTGCAAATGCTTTTTCCAATTTAACGGCAGTTATTCTGCCTTCAATTTCGGTGGCAACACCAACGATAATGTATACTTTCACTTCACTTGACCCCAGTTGACCCAAATCCACCTGCACCACGCTCTGTCTGATTTAATGAAGTAACTTGAACAAATTCTGTATCAATATTCTTTTCAAAAAACATTTGAGCTATTCTAGTCTTGTTTTCTAAATTGTATGGAAATTTACCAATATTGGTTAACAAAACACAAATGTCAGAACGGTAGTCAGAATCAATGATCCCCGGAGCATTGGTGACAACAATACCCTTGCTTGACATGCCACTTCTGGAAACAATCTTGGCATGATATCCATGTGGAATAGCCATGCAAAATCCAGCTTTAATCTTAACTGTTTCAAGCGGATTCAGCATCATCTCATCTGCATCTAACTTTGCTTTCAAATCCAATCCGAGAGAACCCGATGTTGCCCTAACAGGCATAAACTCTTTGTCTTCACAGACAATTTCAACTTGGAGAGGACTCATCTTTAAACTCCTTTCTAGATTGCTCCGAAAGACTGCTTCTCAAAGCAATTATGTCTTTGATAGTAACCTCTTTGGCAATTTTAATCAAATCATTTTTTTCTTTTTTTGGAGACATTTCAGATATTACTGTTGCAATTTTTTTATCAATATTATCTAAAAAATTTTGTAATGCGCCATCAGGACATTTTTTCAATTTTAAAAGTAAATTTTCTTTGATGTTTACATCGTTTATTGAATCTTTTATGAATTTTGCAACCATATCATGTGTTAAATATTTTGGCTTTGGCGTATTTCTTAATAAAGAATTCCTATCTGATAAATTTGGTTTTTTTGATTGATTATTTAAATCAAAATTATGATTTTCTATTGACATGGTGAAATCCTTATAAAATTACATACATATTAATATAGGGTGAAAAATGATCGGATTCAAAAAATTCATAGAAAACATGTCTATGTTTCCCGGCGCTATGGTCACAAGCAGTGATACAGGATCACAAGCTGTTTCCACTTTTGGATATACTGGTCGCCCAAACCATTTACCAGATTTAGACATGGCAATAAATGACGGAATTTTTGATATTCCTACAATTAAAAAAGAAGGTATAGTAAAAAGACTTTCAGATAAAACAAAAATTATTGAAGCAGAACTAGAAGACGGGACCAAATTGTTTTTCTCCCCTACACAATATCGTGCAATCAAGGGAGAAACACCTTTGGTCCCCAAATACACCAAGCTAAAAGTCATTTTCCAAAGACATGGAAAAGATATTAGCAGTGATTCGTCAAATATAATTGATATAGAAGCGTCATTTTGTGGTCCTGATTACCTACGCCCTATGTATAAGATAAAAAATGTCACTTACAGACCAGTACAGCTTTAATAGCTGTAGGGTCAACAAGAACTTTTTCTCTTTCAGATTCTGGACCGTATTCAGGTGCTGGTACAGCATTTCCAGAAATAACAACACGATCACCAACTTGGAATCCATAAGACTCAAAATTAACTTGTGGTCCTATAGCTAAAACTATAGCTTGGTATTCTGCTCCCATTCTCTTGCTATTATTATTGAGAATAAGTTTGGTATTAGCCATTTCTTGAGTGGTCAAAAGTTCAATCAAAACCTGATTGCCACAAGGCTTGCAGCCTACAACCTTACCGACTTCGCTCATTTTTTAATCCTCTTGTTTATCATGCCTTTAAACGCATGTACAATTTAAACTAGTTAGCAACTTTAGTTTTTTGTGGAGCCAAACGACAAATTAATTTAGATCCCTCAAATTTAGGTTGTAATTCCACCACAGCAAGTTCTTTACACTTTTCTAAAATTTGATTAATTTTTTCAAAGCCAACATCCTTATGTTGCATTTCTCTAGAACGAAATTTCATAAAAATTTGAACTTTTTTATCATTAGCAATAAATTCGAAAATATGTTTGATTTTAATATCAAGATCATGTTGACCAATAGAAGGAGATAATCTTATTTCCTTGACAATTTGAACCATTTCTCTTTGCTTTTTCATATGTTCTTTATGCTTGACTTTTTGTTCATACTTATATTTTGAATAGTCAAGAATATGACACACAGGAGGATGAGCGTTTGGAACCATTTCGACTAAATCTAAACCTTGATCATAAGCAATATTCCTTGCTTTATCGGTAGGCATAATGCCTAGCTGTTCTCCATTTTGAATCACTCTTACTTGTGGAATCCTAATTTGAAAATTGACACGCAAACGATTATTATCTAGCAAAATTAACACTCCGCTGTTGGACTACTAGTAACTTCAATCACAAAACCCTCTTTGTCATTGGGGAATCTTCTTGCCCATTCGACACCAAGACCCAGTTCACAATGGTAATTGATCTCACTTACTGGAGTGATACTAATTGTTGAAAAGTCTATAGAATCTAAATTAGTCAAAAGATTCATCTTCAAAACTTTGAACTCAAAGTAATATTTCCCAATGAAGCAAACATCTTCAGGTTTCCATTCATAAATTAGTGTACTTCTTTGTAAAACATTTAAAGTAGTAGTTCCGTCAATATTTTCTCTATCATAATAAGTCAATTCAGATGATGCTGGAGAATTGAAAAACCTTAATATTTTCACAGAAGAGCCTTTTGCCCAAGGTCTAATTGTGGTGTCACAAGCTCCTCTATTTACTTCAATCACTTTATTGACATCATCAAATCCAACAATTGTCATCCTCTCAAAATCTCTTCCATTAGAAACATGTAGAATAGCATTCGTTCCAACGCTATCATAGCCAATATTGTCAGCAAATTTAATCAAATTATCGGCAATCGTTATGGCTGATTTCAACTTTGCATTTGTCCACATAGCTGCTTCAACAACTAAATCTTTCAAATCATATGGTTCCCCATTACAATCAGTAACATCAACCTTAAACGGAGGATAAGTACTGTGTTGTTTAACAACATAAATTGGCATTTCAGCGATAGCAGTACTGCAACCACAACTAGTTGAAGTTAAAGAATTAGATAAATATCTGCAATTAACCATGTTTCTTCCTATGTTTATGTTTCTTAGGTTTGTGCTTTCCGTCAGTAGTACCAAACTCATCTATCATTTTGTTCATGATGTCTGGAGGAGGTGTACTGTGAGACATAAAATCTGCTCTAAGTGGGTACGAACCCATTCTGCCCCAACCTAATCGTTGCCGAGTCATAGGAGATGATTCATTCATTTTGCGCCAAGCATCATACTTTATTAACATTTTCTTCTCCTAAATCTTTTATTTTTATTTTTCCCTGATCTAAATCTCTCAAAATATTGAAATTTAAATCTTTTTTGGCATTATTATATATTGATAATAAATTTTTAAATTTATAATGCTGCTTATACAAAAAAGAAGGAGAAACTCTATAACCTGTGTGATCTTGAAAATAATAAATATTATCTTCTCCCATCACATAAAAATACTCCATAGCCAGTTTTTGTATTCTGTTTTTGAAATATTTATAAAGAAAAGCATGCTCTTTAGCAGGTTTTCTGCTTATGAAATCTGAATTTAGCCAAAGTAAATTATAATCTTCAAAAGCTGCCATTTGATTTATTTATGCTTGTTGTATAGGAAAATAAATAAATTTAACCATCAGCAACAAAAACCCTCCAATAAATCTTTTTGGGATCTTCATTCCGTGTAAATGCCTAATTAATTCAATCACTTTTAGCACATCAGAAGAAGGTAAAGATTCTGAATCATCTCTAAAATATGTTGTTTCTTGATAATCCAAGTGTTTATTTAAAAGACTGTAAATTAAATCCATAGAATTTTCAATAGTACATTTTTCTACAACCTGAATATAAGATTTTTTAAAAACTATTTTGTTGGTGATAGGAGAACCATTAACATCGTTTAAATTTTCAAAAACTTTGTAAAAAGTTTTTTCTAAATTTTCTTCATCAAGATAAAAATCAAAGTTTTCTTCTTCGGAAACATCATAAAAACAAACATCGTCAAGTCTGTGCATCACGCTTAACCTCGCAAATCCTTTTACTGAGGAGATGACGCATTTTAACGACAATGTCAATTCTTGTCAATCTTTTTTAATGTCATACCCAACAACTAAGCAAGTAAATATTGGATAACCTTCACAATTATCACCTTTTGGCATGCTCAAACTTTTACCAGAATTGTTTTTAACTTCTTGATCTATTTCTTTTTTAAAACTTGATTTTTTCAAACAATGGTAAACACGCCCATCGACATCTTCAGAAAGATAGCGACAACATTTGCCATCTGGATCTGTTGCCAAACAAACATCATAAACTTGAGCCAAACTAAGAGGCATTATTCGCAATCCTCATGTGCTGTTGGAGTACTATTTGGAGTTTGTTCTTCTAAATATTGGTTGTAAAAATATTCAACTAAGTAGTCAGATTTTTGCTTAAACCAAGCATTTAAATAAGCTTTATCTCCACGCTTATCTCTTGGCACATCTAAGACAATTCTTGAAACTGTCATATCTTCATTGAAATAATCGTTGACAAACTTCTTCATGTAATCAGAAATCTTTTGCCCTTTAGACAAAGCAACATCATTGATTTTGCTGTGAAAAGATTCTGGAACTCCAAAAGTAATTACTTTTTGTTTTTCTGACATGACTTTTCTTTCTTCTTTACAGGGAAGCTTTCACGCATTTGATTCTTTAGAATAGTTACTTCTTTCTCTCTAGCCTTGCGTCTTTTCTTTTGTGCAGGACTTTCGTAAGTTTCACGCAAACGATATTCCCTGAGAATACCAGCCTTGTTAACTGCTTGACGAAAAGCACTTAAAAGAGACTTAAATGATTTTTCTCTATTATCATCGTAACCATTGTCCTTAGAAACTACACGAACATTAGCTTTGCGTGACATTTTAATCCCCAATAATTTTCTTGTTTAAACCGATGAATTTTGGTTGCAACTTTTTAATTTTCTTGCTAACAGTCGCATCAAGATCAATGTTGTAATTCAAACTATTTACATCAATCTTAGTTTCACCCAATTCATCAATTTGACAAACTAATTTATCTATGAAAAACAATTTTTTATCAATTAAATTATAATTCAACTCAAAAAATGAAAAGAGTTTATGATCAATAATCTTATCGTTCATGCACAATTCCAAATCATTTGCATTTGAAACAACATGCATATTTCTCTCTACAACCGTAACACTACGACAACCACAATAAATTGCCAAACAATTTAATCCAGCAAACAAATCAACATACATGCCAGTAGAAAGCATATAAGACATCACTAAAAACCAATCATCTTCTTGTACAAAAATATTGTTCGGATCATCTACAAAATCTTTAGACAAATCAAATGTTAAATAATTCTTAAGAATTACACATTTGAAACCTTTTTTGTTCAAAGAGTTTATTGTGTTGGCATAAAATGTAGAAGAAATTTTGTAATTATTGACTTTACCTAAATTCCATTGTCGCAAGAATTTAAATGGAATCAAGAAAACTTTTTTTTCACCTAAGCCAACAATTTGATTAATGATTTTTTGATTCAAATAGTTGATATTAGGCAAATTATTTTTAATTATTTCGACATTTTTATTCTTAATATTGTCCAGTTTGAATCCGAAATGAAACTGATTTGAGAATTTTGCTGGATCAACCACATTCCTAAAATATTCATTTAAACTACGAAAAACAACATTTAAGCTATCAGACTTGTTTGTAAATCCTTCACTCTTTTCGTAAAATCTATCAACATTATCATTGTTTTGCAAAGACCAAACTTCATCTGCTTGAGAAAAAAACTTATTAAAACCTTTCCAAGTTACAATGATAATGTATTTGTCTTTTAAATTGATATCTTTCCTCATTGCAGGGAATATGTAATTTGCAAAAACTAGAATGTGAGAAATATCACCGAAAATAGGGATGACAATAATTTTCTGCATATTGTCTGGTACATTTTTAGAATCAAATTTTTCTCTATAAAAATTGCCTCTTGTAACAGCAGCTTGTAATATTTCAGAAATATCTAATTGTGTTACCATAATCTTTTCATGCCACTTTCTTGTAAAGAAGATGCAAAACTATTTGGTCGTAAAAACAAATCATGAGATTTTTTTTCTTTTATAAGTTCTTGTACAGCTTGTTCCATCAAATCAATCGATTCATTTGTGTTTTCTGCAACATCCAAATAATTAGCTAATACAATCTTTTTATTATTATAGTTTTTTGTCATCAAAGACAATCTAATACCTTCTTGACCTCTTCCATATATTTGATCAACTGATTCGAACAAAATAAAAGGTTTATTCAATATACTACTTATGCGACTAGAAGCTGTAAAAAACTGCAAAGAAAAAACACACCGATTGACTATCGCAAAGGCAGCTTCCAAATTACCTGCAAATTCATGATCCATAAAATTAATAATTTTATTGTTTTTCAAATTATAAGAAGAAACGCTTTCTCCTAAAAGCACAATATTGTATCCCAAAGATATTAATCTATCTATTGTTTTTTCATAATGATCAAAAGAAAGATTTCTTCCATATGTTTTTCTGTTTCTAGCAAACAAAGCAACAGTATTATCTGGAATATAACCATCAGCAAAATCAATAAATTCTTTTCTAATATTGGGCAAGGGTGCTGCATATTTTTTATAAATTTTTGATCCTTGAAATAAAGATTTTTCTATATTTTCTGAATAACATTTAGCGCAATAAATATCACCACGGTCTGCTTCAAATTCAAAAGAACATTTTTTGCATCTAGCTTTGACACACAATTTACCTATTTTGGTTCCATCAATAACGATCCCAAGTGGGAGCAACCTCTTGTAAAGGCTTTTCAGTTCAATTGAAGTGTTTTCAAATGCATAAGAAACATTTTTTAAAACCATATGTTTAGGATCTAATTCCCAATATTCATCACACAATTCACGATACAAATATTCTCTATTGCTCCAGCCAATAATAATTTTTCTATATTCAGGAAAATTAGCAGAAACCCTTGGTATCAAAAATGTCGGCAATAAAGTTTCACAACCAAATTCACCAAATGATAAAAAAAACATTTTCTTTTTAAATTCGTTATCTTCAACAAACACATGTTTGTTGAAAACTAATTCATTGAATTGAATTTTAGAAATGTCTTTTTTTAATATTACTTTACGGCGCACTTTTTTTAATCCGCAACATCTTGGCAGGGCGACCACATTTCGGACATTTAAATTGACGAGGACTACCACAATTCATACATGTTCGTGGAATTTCAGTAAGATGCGTCAAATCAGAAGAAATGCCGGTGGATGTTTCTGCCCACCGGCATTTCAAACAACGAATCATGAAAGGTTTGGGTAAATCAGCCATAATAATGATTGGTCTTGTAATCGCCAGCAAATTTATCGCTTAAATCAGCGATGTCACTATTTAATCTAGTAAATTGCTTTTGCATTTTTTTTGCTTTTACTTCATCCAGACCATCTGGATCACTCATCTTACATTCTAGATCGTAAAGCTTCTTTTTTAGATCTTCTAATTTTCTCATGTTGGGATCTTCAGTCCAACCAGCAGAAACTCTAGTCTTACCACTCTTGGCAGAACCATCCCTGCCATAAGTATGAGAATCAACTTTATTGGGAATATTAGCTAATTTTTTAACTTTGGGCACAAGATCAGTATCTGTAGCATCTGGCTCTTCAATACTAGATTTCAAATTCACATATTTGAAAGCATCAGGATTGAGCAAATCATAAGGATTCTTGTTTGGTTTATTCTCCTTCATGACTGCTTTTTTAAATGAAGAAGATTTTTTTTTCTTACTTACTTTTTTTTTAGGTTTTTTTTTGGCAGCTTCATTGAGAAGGCTACCATCGCCATCTTCTGAAAAAAATTTTGACTTATGCTTGAAAATTCTATCCCAATCATCTTGATAATTAGAACTAGTATAATCAAAAGACTCTTTAAGCGTACAATATGCCTTGTTTTCAAAAACTTCGTTGCTATTAATTACTTTTTTTTTCTTGGATTTTTCCCAAGTATTACAAAGATCTTTAATGAAATTTTTTTGTTTTTCCCATTCTGAAATTTCAGACATATTCGCCTCCATCCATATATATACTGTTTACAATTTCTTTTTTAATAACTTCTCACACTCTTCCTTGCTCTTATTTTTAAATTCTTTAAACCAAGAATTTTTCTTACCATAATATTTAGTATTTCCCGAAAAGAAAAGATAAAAAGCATTATATGTTTTTTTCAAATATGATGATTTTGTAACAAGAGAAAATAAAGACAAATCATTTGATATTCTACAACCTGCCCGAATCAACAATGTCAATAAACTAAATTTTATTTTTGATTTCCAAAAATTACTCAATTTTACAAAAAATATATTTTTTCTTTGCGTGATGCAAACTTTTGTTCTTTTTAAAATGTTTAATTCGCTTTCAATGAATTCAAACAATTTAATTAATCTTGTTTTTTTGTAAGAAGGAATACAAACTAATAAATTACTCGCAATAGGAAAGTCTTCATGAAAAATTTCTCTACAATTATAAAATTGTTCTGCTACAAAAAAACCATTTCTTTTAGCCGTAGCAACACTAAGACTATTGTTAATTTCTTTATAAGGAATTAAAATTTTAACTAAATCTTCCACCTTGATCACACAAAATATATTAATTACATTATATACGCAAGACAATCTAGTCCATTAAGACAATTCTAAAATCCATATTTGTTGATGGCAACAAATACCTCTTGTGCTTTGGAGGTGAATTCAAGCTATAAGTCGAAAAACCATTTGATGGTGGTTTGACCTGTATAGATAAACAATTATTAACCTCAAGTAAATGTCTAAAAACAGCATAATCATCTTCCCACACATTGATTCTTTCAGCCTTAAATTGACTGTCCATACCAAGTATTTGACAATAAGGCTTGCCAGCTTTAGAAAGTCTCTTATTCACATCTAAAACTTCAATCTGAACCATATGCTTGGTCGCACCCATAGTGTGGGATTTAATCACACTGTCAAATGTCAAGTTATCATTATATGATTTCATATTTTTCAACCTACAAGTAAACTGAAAACCATAATACTTTCTTTCAGCCACACAAATATCGCTCAACTCAAGTAAAACCTCCTTATCATCAATCACCATGTCATCATCATCGAAATCTTCATAACTAATATCAATAGTTGCAACTTCTTTGCTATTCATCCTAGACCACTTTTTATAAAGTTTTTCCACATCAGAAGTTTTATTTATAGTCCTAAGAATTCCAAACAATTCTTCAGACAATTCCAAATTCCAATACTTTTCTGGCAAGTAAGAAAGTACTGTTTTCTTTAATTCTAAGTAAGACTTATTCGCTCTTTTATTCTTGTCAACAACTTTCTTGTTCTTTGACATAAATGCTTGCCAATAATTATGTGCTTTAACTGCATCCTCACCAAATACTTTTAATGGAATCAAAGCTTTTAACACACTAGAATCTGTACCAAACCTACGAAGAAAATCATCAACATCTTTGAAAGGTTGCAATGCAACAATCTTGTCAGCCGTATCTTTACCTATTCCTTTTATATTACCAAAACCAATATAAATCACATTGTCATGTATTGAAAAACTAGACTTGCTTATATTTAAATCAACACTCTTCACCTCAATTCCATGATTCTGTGCATCAGTAATATATATCCTTCTCTTCTCCTCACTGGGTTCCAACATCAACAAAGCTGTAAAAAACTCCAATGGATAATATGTCTTTAAATAAAGCTGTCTACTTGAGATATAAGTGTAAGCTGTGGCATGACTTAGGTTAAATCCGTAAGCAGAGAAGTATTCAAGGTTTTGCCAAATTTCAGCAACTTCTTCTCTAGTGACCTGTAAGACTTTTATGCCGTTTTCAATAAATTTTTCTTTATACTTGATGAAGCTTGATATCTTTTTCTTTGAAATAGCTTTGCGGATTGTTTCGCAATCTTTAAGAGGGATCTTGCCTACAACATTGAGCAAACGCATAACTTGTTCTTGATAAACAATGATACCATAAGTAGATTTAAGAATAGGCTCAAGGACTGGATTGATTGTGTATTCTTCTTGTCCTGTTTTACGCTTAATAAATACTTGATCCATCTCTGCATTAAGGGGACCGGGGCGATAAAGACTAACAATAGCAACTAAGTCATCAAAGCTGTTAATACCAGATGCCTTAACAACTTCTCTAATGCCATTGCTATCATACTGAAATATGCCTATCAAATCTGCTTCATTGGCATAAGAAATTGCTTTTGGATCATTTAAATAATCTACATTATCCCAATCGTGCGTAGTTCCTGAAATTACCTTAATATCATGCCTTTGCTTTATTAGTTTTGCTGCATGAGCCATTTGCTCTAATGCAGACACAACTAGGAGGTCAAACTTAACCAGACCAATAGGTCCAAGTTCTTGATTGGCAAGTCCTTCAACAAATTGTGAAACTAAAAAATCACCACCAGTTGTTTTCATCAATGGCACAAATTTATTTATTTGATCCTTAGCTACAATAACACCGCCAGCATGTTTGCCAGTATTGCGGACACGATGAATAAGCTTTTGTACAGCTAATGCTAATTCTGGATACTTCTCTAAATATGCTTTCAGTTCTGGATATAACTCAACAGCCTCTTCGTATGTTAATTCATCTCCATCTTCATCCTTCATTCTTAGATTGGTTGTGATATTAAGAACTTCTTGGCGATCATAACCAAATATTCGTGCCATATCAATCATGGCACTCTTTAATGCATATCTACCATATGTTCCGATAGAACATGTGTTTTCAGGTTTATATTCATTAGGTGCGAATTCATTTTTTAGATAATCCCTGACATCTGCTAGGAAGTCTATGTCAACATCAGGGAATTCGTTTGTCTTTGTTTTTGGCATTTGCTCAATGTCATATTCATTGCAAATTCCTAGCAAAACTGGTACAAGAAGGTTGTTTTCGTTAGGAAATTTCTTTTTTTGTTTGACTAAATCAATAAAATAATCACAACAATTTTGTGTTTCTATTTCAAGAAGTTCATATCTGAGACGAAATTGGTATCTTGGATCTTCGTGGAATGGGAATTTTTTGAATTGGTTATTTATAATGCGATTGAAATTTTCGACAGATATGTTGCTCATGGTTAGATTTTATATTGCATCGTCAAAAAAATCAAGAAAAAACCTAAATACAGACAGAGGTGAAACATGGCTAAGAAGATTAAAACATTGGAACAATACAAAAAAGATTTAGAGATTAGTGACTCCCAGAAAAAATTGCAAGACATTATGAAAGCATATGCTTTTCCTCAACCAGAAGGTCCAGCAGATACTGGTGTTAAGGGCAAGCATTATAGCTTTCCTTTGCAGGGTAAAAAAGGTTTGCCATATCGTGCTAAAGGTTATAACACCGACAAACCATTTGGCGATCAAGGAACACCAAATGTAGACTTCTCTAAAGGAAGTAGCTTTGATGACTATGAAGTTAGCCATTTGGATTGATTATGATTAATATTTGTTTTAAAGAATGGTTACATCTAACAGAAAAAATTTTCCTTGAAGGATTCAATGAAAAAAAACAACAATTTATATCTCAAGGAATTGAAGAGGTAATTGTTGATAGATATCTTGATTGGTTCAAGGAAATAAAAGATAAAAATTACAAACAGTTAAGAGATAATATTCATGGAGTGACTGTACCTGAAAACAAAAGAAATGATATTGATGCTTATCCTGACTTTCATCAATTAGAAATTTTAGTTGATTATGTTAGAGGACAAGTAGATGTAAAAGGCGCACAATTTAAAGAAATCAAAGTTGATGCTGAACCAATATTTCAAAACGATAAAGTGCAAATATTTTATGCTGATACTCCAAGGGCTTGTATAACATATAAAGGAAATATACCATATAGTTGGTGTGTAGCAAGAAGTGATAGTTCTAATTTATTTTATGCTTATCGTTACAAACAACATGAACCAGCGTTTTACTTTGTGAAAAGTAAAGAAAGAACCCAAAAGGAATTTCAATTTTGGAATTCCGAAGGAAACAAATTTACTGGTCAATTCAAAGACAAGTATCACTTTATTGTTATTCAAGTTATTTTAGGTGCTAAATCTAATGATCTTAATGCTAAACAATATGTTGTAACAAGTGCTATGAATGATGGCGATATACCAATGTCATGGAATGAAATATTAAGAATAATGCCAGAGTTATCTGGACTAGAGAGTAAAATTGCTCATGTGCCAATTTCTGATGAAGACAGAGCATTTTACAATAAATACAAGTATGGAATTTCTGATGAAGATTTTGCTAAACTGGATTATGCTCAAAAAAGTAAATTCATGGATGTTTTTGTTGGATTAGACGAAGGCTTGAGTGATAATCAATTTGCTGTTTTACCTAATGATTTGAAAAATAAATATATTGGATTTAGTGTTGGTTTGACTGATGAACAATATAAATTAATTGAATCTGATCGTAAATTATTAAAAAGATATGAAGATGTAACATTAGAAAAAATTAAATCAAAAATAGATTTTAAATTAAAACCATCTGAAATTAAAATTTTTTTAAAACACCCAGAACTTATAAACGAATTAACTGATGCAAGTGTATCTAATTTGCTTAAATACGCAACAAATAAAGATGAGATAATAAATATAATTATAAATTATAAAAAAGAATTAAGTGATGATAATATACATGATTTATTGGAAAATGCTTCAGAAGCAGATATACATAAAATTCAAAATATAATTTTAAATTACAAAGAATTAAATTATAATACCATGTTAAGCTTGTTGCGTTTTAGTGGTAAAAATAAAACGGAAATAGCAGATGAAATTATAAATCGTAAAAAAGAATTAACTAGTAAGGAAGTTGAAGTATTACTTAATTCTATGTTTAATGCAGATGAAGACACACTTGATATATCAAAAAAAATCATAAAAAATAAAAAAGAACTAACTAATATGGATGTTGAAGTTTTGATTTATAATTCAAGCAATAAATACGAAACAGCAAAATTAATTATAAATAATAAAAAGGAATTAACTGATAATAATGTGTATTTTTTGCTTGAAATTGAGGAAAACAAAGATGAAATAAAAAGATTGTTGAGAGAAAAAGGCATCACTGTTGACTAAACTTTAGCACAGCTTGAGAGCCTCTATTTTCAGAAAGGAATCTGGAAAACAGCAATTCATGTTTTATGGGGTCAACATCAGTAACACCCAACAAATAAAGCACAAGAGAACCAGCACCTGAACCTCTACCGGGACCGACAGCATAGATACCATCCAAGCCAGTGAGTTCTTGACATTTTTTTCTAGCTTCATCTGTAAAACTCTTCACAATTAAGAAGTAAGAAGCAAATTGCTTCCTAAAAATAAGATCCAATTCTTCCGCAATACGCCTAGTATAAACCCTATTTGACTTAGATATTCCTCTGTATACCATTCCTTTCAATACCAATTCCTTTAATACCTCTTCGTCATCATTCAATCTAGGCAACTTTACACTTCTGTCTAACTTAACACCAGATGCCATTCTGCATATCTTAACTGTGTTCATCTTCGCTTGTTCATAAATCTCCAAAGGAATGACATCAGAATATTTCTCTGCCCACTTTTGATTTAATTCATCTTCAGACTTCATCCACAAATTTCTATCTTGCAATTCAAATACATCAGCATTCTCTGCCTTTAATTTTTCAATTTCAGCCAATGTGCGCTTTGTATTAACCAACATCATCAATGTTTGATACTTGCTATCTTCTTGAAATGCATAATGCACATCATTAGTAATGATCATCGGTATGTTATGCTTAATGTGCATTTCAACTAAAAATTTATCATATTCATGCTGATACTCAAAATCTAATAACATCATCTCAAGATAAAAGTTTTCACCAAACATTTCTTTATATTTCAACACAGTTGCTTCAGCTATTTCTTTACCACGAACACGCAAAGCCCTAGCAGCTTCTGAAGCACAGCAACAACTGGTAAAAACAATACCTTCTCGATATTGTTTTAATATGTTGTGATTAACTCTAGGCTTACGATAAAACCCTTGACTCCAACCAAGACTGCAAATCTTTGTTAGGTTTTCATAACCTTTATTGGTGACTGCAATTGCCAGAATATGACTAGATACTTTAAATTCTTCAAATTCTTGTGGCGACAAGTTCTTGATAAACTTGTCCCTAGCTTCTTCATTTTCTGTAGGTTCATTATGAATTGGATTAGTGTAAAGCTCGCAGCCAAAAATTGGATTAAATTTCTTTTTTTCAAAATTTTCTGTAGTTGAAATCAATGATGGTATTGCACCCATAAGCCCGTGATCGGTGACACAAATATAATCACCATAATCCTGCCATCTTTGGCAGAGTTCAGAAATTGAAGACAACCCGTCCAAAATTGAATATTCTGTGTCAGCTAGTGCAGATGAAGATGTTCAAAACCAACAATCTTCATCTGCTTGTGCTGCCCTCCTTCCTTGTTTTGATGTTCCATAGCTGTCTCCACTCCTTTGAGATGCTAGAATAGTACTATGGACTTACGCTTTGCACAAGCATTAATTTATGTTGCTCTTCCAAAACTTTCAATGACTCTCTCAATCTTGCAACTTCCATATTAAGTTTTTCAATCATTGATTGTTGCATTCCATCTAATGATTGCAATTCTTCATTACATTTCATATAAAGTCTAAGTTGTTTGATCAAACGAGGCATTTCATTTCTTGCCATCGCAATAAAAGCAAAATCTTTTGCTTGTTGCCTCCATTCCTCGCCTTCTGGAGAAGATATCTCCCAAGGTCCATCGGTAGATGCATTGATGATTTCTTCCATTTCGTCAAGATCTTGATAGCTAATTTCTTTACTCATCGAAGTCCCTCCGTTTATCTTGATAGGAGAAATAAACAATAAAACCCAAAATTATTGTGATTAGAATCAAAAACAAAATATAATCCAACATTAAAATCGCCATATTAAACTTTGATAATCCCCATCATTCGACCTCGTAGATCACGCCATCCTACCATATTTGGTCCTTCAATTTCAAGATTTCTCAATAATAAAAGACCATTTTGATCTAATATTTTCAGATAATCGTTTATATTAATTCTTTTGCCCATTGCATCCAAATATATTATCTTATATTTTACATTTTTTATTATGTTGAAGTTTAAATTAATATTTTTTCCTATTAAATAGGAATTTTTTTTAACTAATTCATCTAATACCAACGCCTGTGCATCTTTTTCGGTAAAAAATAATGACCAAATATAACTGAATGGTAAGCTGTTGTAATATTCAGGAATTTTATAAAATAAATTTGGTTTATTTTTGAAATAAAATTGCCAGTATTCATCAAACATGTCTTTTATGTTGATTAAATTGAAATCTCTTAAAACCAAATCTTTATATTTTTCACTAAACAAATCTATTTTGCATTCAGAAAATGCGCCTTTTATAAGTAAATTTTCACAATATTTTTTAATGTTGTCTTCAATTAAAGGAAATTCTTCTACCATATTGTTAGACATGAAGATATTGATAAAAACTTTATTTGACAAAATAGATTTGATGAAAAAATTGTTTGATAATGAATTGTCGCCAAATAAAAAATTTTTTACATTTCTTTCTTTTAAGTTTTCATTAAAATGCATGCACCATTTCAAAAATGTAGAATTTGGAAAATTCTGAAACATAAACCTGAAAGTTGGGTGGTTCATAGTTTATTCAAATTTTCCCTTGTAATTGTCTTGGGATCAGCAGCACTATAATCACCATTCATGTCTTGACAATAATAAAAAGCTTCATCTCCATTATGATTCTTTGTTTGCAACACAACCGGCTGTCTGACAAGATAGCAAATAGACTTCATAACTTCATAAGCATAAGGCTTGTAAAGTTCAATACCTTCCCATTTGTGTTCCATAAAAAACATATTACCCTTGAACCGTGGTTCAACAAGTTTAATGTTTGGTAATCCACGATTAATATGTTTTTTCAACAATTCTCTTTTAATCTTCTTGTGATCTCTGCTTTCAATCTTAATCTCACCAGTTGGATAACGCTTATATTCAAAGAATTCATTCTTTTCACAAAAGTCTTTAGTAAAGAATTCATTGATGAATTGATAATCATCATAATTTTTGCAAACTTCAAATACTTTTTGTTTACCAAGTCCGAGTTTGAGATCCCATTTTTCTTTTTCTAAAGGATCGGTACAATTGGCATAATCAGAACCAAACTTGCCTTTATCCCATCTTTCTTCAATATCCATAAGCAACATGAATCCTAATTTGTATGGATTCATGCTATACTTGCCACCAAGAACACCAGCTTTATGAATTGAATATTCAACAATACCTGAATCTTCTGTTTCTTGTCCTAATGATGCATATCCTTGTTTGGCGATAATATGATAATCGCAATAACTGGCAAATCCTTCGTTTGTTACTTTAGTCTTACCTTGTGGACTGAAATAAATTGATTCATTGTAAAGCATTTCAGCGATATCACGCTGCCAAGGTTTAAACGGAGCATTATCTTTAATGTAACCAAATATATCTGGTTCTGGTGCGCCGAATGCATTAAGATCTTTCATGATCTCTTGTTCTTCAATTTTCTTGTTTTGTGCCTCTATAAATTGCGGAGTATTGATCCAGCTTTCCATGTAATCTTGTTTTATTTGAATCCTCTTTGGGAAAACATAATCTTTTTTATCCCTGATTACAACTTCTTTAGCTTTTCTTTCACGCCAAATATTAACAGGATCAATTAATGTCTCAATTCTGAACAAATGATCCATGAATTCAGTTACTGTTTCCCTTCCATAACGAGACATGTACTTTCTGACATTTGAACCGTTATTAGCAAGTTCGTTGTGTGCGTTTGTATTTGTTCTGGAGAAATGAATATTGTTTTTAAAGAAATGGCAATGCCCTAAAGCGTGAGCAATTACAGTAATATTGTCAAGCAGTGTGTTAGAATTAAGACAATAAAGGTAGCAAGGAGAACTGTTGATTACAAGTTCGTATATCCTGTGGTTACCATGAAGATAACCTCGTTGCATTTCTTCATATTCTGCACCAAATTTCCAGTGAGGATATCTTACTGCAAATCCGCCATAACTTGCAATCTCAGACATTTCATCGTGAGATAGCATTTGAACAATAGTTGGGTAAAAGTCTAAACCAAAATCTCTACAAGCTTGAAAGATAGTGGGAATATGTTTGTTGAGTTCTTCGGGGATGGGCACACCGGGGGTAGTGGCTGACCCAAATAGAACTGGAGATCCAAATAAAAATTTGTCCGACATTAAAAAACTCCATTGCCACTTTTAAAAGGAGTTCCCAAGATATCCTTAATAGCTTTCAAAATGGCTTCATTTCTTTTTTCTTCGTTGTTCATCACATCAAAAGGAATCTCGGTAACCATCACATTGTCATCCATAACACCTTCAACAATTTCTTTTTCAACTGCTTCTGCAACACTATTTCTGTAAGAATATGCACCAATTTGAGTAACGGAAACAAGGTTGACTTTATTGGCAGGAAATTCTTTCTTTAACAAACTTGTAAAAACTTCATTGTCATTATCATAATTTTCACCATCGGTAAAATAGAAGAAATAAATATTCCAATTTTTTGGTGGGAATCTATTATCAAATTGTTTTGCAACTAGCTCTAAAGCTGTTGAGCAAGTGGTTCCTCCACCATTTCTAATACGATAAAAATCTTTTGCATCTACTTCATGTGCCTGAACATCATGCCACACATAAAGTCTTTCAACTCTTTCGTAGAAATTTCTGATGTAAATATCAATCCAGTATGCCATGTCAGAAACAACGCCAACTTTGCGATCATCCATTGATCCACTAGCATCTCTGGCGAAAATCACGACTGCATTGCTTGATGGGAAAGTAATTTCTTTGTATTGACGATATCTCTTGTCCGAATTAATCGGATTGATCATTTTAACTTTGTCTTTGATACCGGGAATTTCATATAAATTATTAATTTCTCCAGTACCACAAAGACGCTTCATCGCAGTCAACATTGTGCGTCTTGTATGTCTGAGTGATTCAGGTCCAACCAAGGAAATATTGTTATATTTTATTTTAACATCTTCAAGATTGGCTTGTTCTTTTGGCTTGAGGTCTGGAAGCATCAATTCATCCTTCATAAAATGAAGGATATCTTCCATGTCAATCTGAACGATTACGCCTTCGCTTTCATCCTGACCAGCGCCATTATCTTGGCTCTTGCCCTTGTCTTTGTCTTTACCAACGGTATCACCTTCCTCACCTTCTCCACGACCGACACCATTAGGGTTTTTACCGTGGAGAAAGTGAGGAATATCGATTGCAGGGATCTTTATTGAAACTTTGCCATTTTTACCACGGTGACGAAATATTTCGCCACTTTTGATAAATTTCTTTAAGTTTTTTCTAATTCGACCACTTACTACATCCCTAAAATCTTTGTGGTCTGAATCAATTCTGCGGGGCATGTTTTAACCCTCATTAATCAGCATCGTCTGCCAAATCGCCTCTAGCGAAAATGCTACTCACATAATCCAAGACATCAGTAGCAGACTGATCGTTATAACCATATTTATCTACTAAACGCTGCTTTACAGCATCAATTTTCTTCTGCACATCAGGGTCAACCGTGCTAGCACCGCTTGAGAAAGCACTAAGCTTAATGTGATCCTTAGTATCTTCAAACAACTTGGCTTCTAATGCCTTCTTAAGAAGAGGATTACTATCCCACCTGAATGTCTTGCCCTTAACTGCAAGATCACCGATGAATGCAGCAATCATTCTGCGGAAGTCATCGCAAGTTGATTCTGGCACATCAATTTTTGATTCGATTGATCGCATTAACTTTTCATCAGCCGTTTCTTCTCTACCAGTAATCTTATTAAGAATCTTGGCTTTATTGATATAAGCCATCAAGTTGTCAATGTAATTAGCGCACAATCTGACAATTGCTTCTTCATCACCAACCAAAGCTTTTTGCACCTCATTCTTGAGAATATCATCGAGCTTCTTTGTAGCCAATGTGATGCAATTTTGATACTTACGAACAAGATCCTTGTTTGTAATCAAAGAGTGGTTATCTAGTCCACTCTTAAGTGCATTCAAAACCATGAATGGATTGATGTAATCATGTCTGCTAGACAAAGTGGCTGAAATCTTATCTTGAACATAACGAGCAGACAATCCAATCATACCTTCATTTGGATTTTTGTCTCTAAGTTCCTTGACTCGATCAACAGTCCATCCCGGTAGCATCTTGCCATCATAAAGATCAGCCTTTTCAGTAATGGTAATTTTGTTGTCCCTATCGTCTTCAAGTCTTGTTAACACCGCAAACAATGCAGCAATTTCCAAAGTGTGAGGAGCAATATGCTGCTTAATCTTGTTTGAGTTATAATCTTGTTCAAGAACCTTTAATTCCTTACCCCATTCAAGGAGATAAGGAATCTCAATTCGAACTGTACGATCCTTAAGAGCTTCCATGAACTGGTTGTTCTTTAGCTTTTCGTATTCAGGCATGTTGGTGTGCCCGATAATAGACTCATCAATGCTAATTTGAGAGTACTTCTTAGGCTTGATGCTCTGTTCTTGTGAAGCACCCAGTAGATCATAAAGGAATGCAACTTCAAGCTTTAGCATTTCAATGAATTCGATGATGCCTCTATTAGCGACTTCAAACTCACCATCAAAGTTAAAGCAACGAGGATCACTGTCGCTACCGAATGTTGGTAACAAAGCAAAATTAATGTCGCCAGTTAGTTCGGTGCTATCTTGATTCTTTTCATCTTTTGGTTGGAATGAAGCGATGCCAACACGCTTTGCTTCGTTATATGTTCTGCGAATAACTTCGATGTGATTGGAAATAACTTGTGTCCAATCACCGTTATACTTTTCTAAAAGCTTGTCATAGAAGAACTTGCACTTAGGATTGATTTCTCCACGAACATCGAGTGCATAAAGAGTTGTCCTTTGAGAAGCATCTGCCTGATCCTTGTGGATGGAATTAAGTTCATCAAGAATCTTTTTGCGAACATCGAATGGCAAAAGCTTGAGTGGTTCTTCATTCATTGGGCATTCGCAAACATCTGATGTGTAGATGCCATCGCTACCAGTAGGTAAATTAACCCAACGATAGGTGTACCAAGCACCAGCATCAGTTTCTGAATAATCTTCCATGCTGCGCTTGATTAGTCTGCATATTGTTGACTTGGCAGATCCGACAGGTCCGCATAGAAGAAGAATTCTCTTTTCGGGACCATAGCTACCAGCAGCGCCTTTGTAATGGGCGACTAGGGATTCAAGTTGTTCTTCAATGCCGAAAACTTTAATTTGTTCATGCTTTTCAAAGAAGTTATAAACAGTAACTTTCTTTCGATATTTTTCAATTTCTGAAGTGCCTTGCGACACGATCATGTCATAAATTCTTTGATGTGAATTTCTAACAAGCTTTGGATTTGAATAACACCTGTTGAGATATTCTTCAAATCCAATCACTTCGTTAAGTTTGTTGAAGTTATCAAGCTTGTTTTTGTCGAGAAATTGGCTTAGGGTAACCATGTTATTTGACCTCTCCAAAGTTCCTACCACTGGTGATATCATCTATCGGCATATAAGGGTCTGTTCCCATGTGTGACGCTGCTTGAGCATCTCTGCGAAGGTTTTGTGCTTGTTCCAAATTATAACCAGCCCTATAATTAAAATTATCAAATTTGCTCGTATCTTTTGGTTGAGCAAATTTAATATTAGCATCATTCAATAATTTTTTTTTCTTTTTGGAATTGCAATGAGGACATGAAACACTAGCGTACTTTCCTTTTGGATCGAAAGACGCTAATGTTTCGTAAATTTTGTTGCAATTTTTGCATTCAAAATTGTATGTAGGCAAGATTCGGACCCTTAGATAATATGACATCTGTATGTCATACTGCTATAAATTAGTGTGTAGTTGAAAATTCATTCAGCAATAATTTTTTTTATCTCATCATAAACAATTTTAACTTTTTTCATTCTTGCTGGAATCGACATAAAAGACCACATCCATGATCCTTTACAAATTTTATATGCTTCTTCAACAAGTTTGGCTTGTATCTCTTGTTCTATGAGAACATTTTGTTCCATTTGCATGGCTATCATTTGAGAATCAATAAAATTGTTCTCTTGATCTTCTTTATCATCTTCATCATCGAACTCATCATCGCCATAAGTTTCAAAGTCAAATCTCTTCATGGCGTTCCTCCTGATTTAAAAGAGTTCTTATATTTTTAGCATCATCCCATATAGACTCAAGTTTAATTTGATTTAAACTTTTATCTTTAGAGAATATGCCGATATTATTTATTAGTCTGCCTCTAACTTCTTCAAAATTATTTTTGATATCCCAGAAGCTAACATGACAATATTTATTTTTTTGTATGTCTTCAACCAAAAATTCTGAATTATTAGTATTTTTTGATCTCATAATGATGAAATCGCTATCAAAATTTTTATTTATTTGGAATTTTCTCATGCAGAAAACATTTGAAATAACAATCGCATAAGAATCTTCCCAAATATCAAGATCAATTAGTTGATTAGGATGAAAACAATTGTGAGCATAAAAAACAGGAAAGTTTAATTTTCTTGCCCAAATAGCAAAATCTACAGGAGTATTACCAGCAACTACAATTAAAGGATTCACTTTAGGCAAGAATTTAAAAAATGAAAACCAACACAAAAAGGAAAGAACATCATAAGGTTTGTGAGGTGGGACAATAATGCCTAAATTAAATTTGTTATAATTAGGATTTGGAAACAATATCATTAAATCTTAAATAGTTTTTTCATTTGTTTTTTAGCAGATGCTGGTTGAGGATTTCTATAATTCATCCTTAAAACAGTAAATGAATTATGACGCTTGCCACCATGTCCATTGGCTTCATCCATTTTCAAAAATTCTTTAAAAGTCATGGATTTCCACCCAAGGCAGCATTGACTAGTTGAGAAGCATTTGCGGGTGCGCTTGTTTTAGTTAAATCTTGCATTGCCATTTGAAAATTCGGATCTTTTCTCAATGTATCAACAGCTTCTTTAGTCCTGCCCGTTTGATATAAACGCATAGCTGCTGCATTGTTTTTAGCTGCCATGTCAAGTTTTTGCCTTGTTTGTGGTGAAATATCAGTTGATGTCGAAGTGTTTTTTGTTCCTGCTGGAGTAGTTGTTGCCGATGACGCTGTACCTGTTGTTGGAGCAGTTGGCGTAGTTGCTATTTGCTCTTCCAGTTGATTTATAAATTTTTTAAATGATAACATATCTCTATTTATTATTAAGGAGATAAAAATGAAAACATTTATCACTTTAGCTGTGGCTTTTATTATGGGCTTTTTGATTGGCGTAACAACAACAATTGTTGGGCAATGTCATTATTGCCCATTTATCAAATCAAAAATTAGCCATAAACACAATTGATTCGACATTTAGGCACAAAATCAGTATAATTTTTTTCTGGAAAATTTAAATATGTTTTTTTATCAAAAAATTTTATAGCATAGTAATCAAAATTTTGAGCTGCTTCTTCGGCAGAAGAAAAGCTCCCCAAATGATAAATTTTTCTTTTATATGAAATTCTAGCTTGCCAAGTATTGCCTTTTCTCTTTTTAACTCCTTTGTATTTATTTGGATTTTTATTAATCAATCTAACCTTATCGTTTCTTTTTTCAATTTCACTTTCTGTCTTTATCCTCCCAGTTGCTTTTTGTGCAATTTTTTTCCTAGTGCTTTCAGACACAAATTTGTTTTTATTTTTTTCAGAAATTTTTCTTTTTGTTTCTTCCGAATGTTTAGATCCAGTTTGTCGATTCTTTAATTTTAACTTAAATTCTTCGCTTCTTTTTATTCCCGTTAATGCCAAACTTTGTTTTTTTCTATCTTGTTCAGTCCAAGGTCTTGATTTATTAGCATTGGCAATATTTGTTTTTGCTTTTTCGCTTAATGTTTTTTTGACACCCAAAAAAGATTTCACAAACTTTTGTATATTGTATTGATTGTCAATAGTTTTATCTATCCAATATTTTTCTCGTTCATCCAAAAGTGCTTTATTTTCTACAACTTCCAACATTTCAAAAATGAAATTTTTTTCTCCATGTTTATTCCATGCGTGTTGTAAAAAATTATTGTAATGCGAATCTTTATTTAATAAGGATTTATGTTCTCTCCATCGTAAAACATTACCTCTTTTGAAATTTACTTGACCAATATATACTTTGCCATCAATTACATTTTTAATTTGATATATTCCCTGAAACTTCATTTATTCTCCTTATTTTTTCTGTAGTTGAAATGCCTTCAATATAATCAAAAATGACAACATTTGATATTTTGTTGCCAGCAACATTTTCTTTTTTATAATCGCCCCCTTTTACTATTGTATTAGGAATAATTTTTTCTATAGTTTTAAGAGGGGTGTCTTCTTCAAAAGAAACTATAAAATCTACACTTTCCAAAGAAGAAAGTATATTTATTCTATCTTTTAATGGCAAAATGGGTCTACCATTACCTTTCAATCTAGCTATGCTTGTATCACTATTTAAACCAACAACCAATTTGTCACCTTGCTTCTTGGCAAATTTCAAACATTCTATATGTCCTGATGTTAAACCGAAATCAAAACAGCCATTAGTCCAAACTAAATCAAAATCTCTATTTTTTAAAATTGCTGGATTATTTATCAATTTGTCTTTTGTGAAAAAATCTGAAGGGTTAAGTGGTTTGTTGTATCTGTTAGCCACATAATTAGTTCCTGCTTCAAAAGCAATACTTAAACAATCAAGCAAATCCATATTTACGCCAATTGCCATAGCTAAAAAAGCCATAAAACAATCGCCTGCTCCAATTACAGATTCCGGTTTTGTCAAAACTTTATGCGGTATTACTTTGTAAGTTTTTTGATCATCATCGATTGCAGATACACCATTTCCTGAATTAGTAATGACAACATTTTCGCAATTTAATAAAGCTTGAATCCATCGTAATTGATCTTCAATATTGTTTTTATGTATAAATCTATTTGCTTCAACAGCATTAGGCTTGAAAAGATAACAATTTTCCCATATTTTGAAATTTTTCTTGGGATCAACTAGTGATTTAGATTTTGTCAAAAATTTCTTATGCCAATCTGTTGAAAACAAACCTTTATCATAATCAGAAAATATATTAATATCTGCTTCGGGAATATCAATTTTATTCAAATATTCTGATATGTTTGGCAAACCAAAAAATGGTTGTTCAATATCCCATCTTGTTAGGGCGTGAAAATCTTTATAAAATCTTTTCTTTATTGGATTCTTAATTTTGTCATCTACAATAGAATATTGTGTATTTATTCCGTATGAATCACATATATTTTTTGCTTCAGAATTAATTATAGATATTAAATTTACATCAATATTAAAGTTTTTGAATTGAAAAGCTACATTTGCCGCCCCGCCACATAATTTTTTATTTGGCGATTCTGTTGAAGAATAGTGTACGGGTATGGGAAATTCAGGACTTATCCTTTCTACTTGAACATCAAAATATTCGTCAATTAAGACATCACCTATAACATTAATTTTTAATTTATTGCAAAAAACTTTGTCTAAAAAACAAGAAAAAAAATTATCCATGAAGTAAATATAGTTAACAAAAGGTGAATACAATGAGAAAGTTAAATTCATATAACGAAGCCTCAAGACAAAGCGCCCAAGATCAAATTGCAGGTAATGTTTTCAAAGGTGGAATTGTTCCATTTGATTTGCTGAACAGAGCAGGCGGTGCCATAAGAGGTGCATGGAGAGGTTTAAGAGGATCTGGAACACCAACAGATTGGCTTCAAGCAAAACGAATTTTAATGGATGATTTAATGGATGCATTTACATCATTTCAAAAAAGTTTAGTAAGAATTGGTTATAGTAACAGACAAATAAGAAATATTAGAATTGCTTACGAAAAAAATATAGAGGTTGTAATTGACAAGATCAAGGAAGAAATTGATATAGCAAGACATAGAAATGAAGAAGCATTACGAAGAAGCGGAGGCACAACATGAGGAAATTTAAAGACTATGTACTTGAAAGAACAGAAAACGATGATTCTTTATCTTCAATAAAGTTGTCTCCTAATGCGAAACTTCGTGTTCCTCCTGAACCAACACCTCCTAAAATGCAATCTATGATGATGCCAATACTGCCTTTTACTGGCGGGGCATTACCTTCTCTTGGTGGTGCTATTGGTCGATCAGTAGCGCCTGCTGTTGGCAAAGAAACTGCTAAAGCAGCCGCATCAACTGCTGGCAAAAGTTTAGTAGGCAGAATACTAGGCGGTGGGGCAAATGTTGGTCGCAAAATACTAAGCGGTGGAGCAAATATTGGTCTTGGAATAGCAGGTGGAGCTTTAAGCGGATTAGGATATAGCAGTTTAGGCGATGCAATTTCAAATTTGTTATCGCCAGATGATTCGACAGATGGTGATTTATCAAGTGATGATCACTCAAGAAAAATGAATGAATTAAGAAGAATATTAGACAAAACTGAAACTGGTTTGAAGGAAGATATAAGATTGGCTTTGCAGAAATATAACAATGCCTTGATAAAAGCTACAAAAGAATTGAAAAACAATTTAGATAATATAGTGGATGATTTAACTTCATAAGTGATGAGGAAAAATGAAAAGAAAAAAAACATTTAAAAAATTTCTTGAAGAAAAAAACTTTGATTTTTCAGATATGAATGAGTCAATACTTGGAGGTGTTTGGGGCGGGTTAAAAGGATTTGCTTATGGTGGAGCAACAGACAACATTGAAGAAGCTGAAAGAATTTTAGGCAAAGATATGGAAAGAATATTTGATAAGTTTGCAAACCAACTTCCATCTATTCAATTTTCACCGGAAGAAGTTGAGTTTGTAAAAGAAAATCTTGACTTTAATGTTCATAATATAATTTACAAGACAATGAACATAAAAATCATGAAAATTGGAGGATGGGGAGGCGCACAAATCACAGGTAAAGAAGAACTTTTAATAGATCCAAATGATTCAGGTAGAACACCATGAATAAAAGCTTTATAGAATTCTTACAAGAAAGAGATGAAGAATTATTATTAGATGAAGGTTTGTTTAGAGGCATTGGACGAATTTTTAGTGGAATTGCAGGTGGAATTACAGGAGGTTTAAGAGGTGCAAGTTACAGTAGGAGTTATGAAACTATTCGTGAAGCAGAATATGAATTTGAGAAATTAATAACAATACATACAGAAAAATTTATAAAAAATTTGACAAAATTTGAAGAAGGCGATGAAGACAAATTAGATGAAGAAGAAGCAAACATATGCAGAAGCAAGCTGCCTAGAAATATTATACGAGCATTAAAATTATCTTATTACCAAGGAATGAATCTGGCAAAGGAAGAAATAAGAAAAGAAAAAGAAAAAATAGGAAAAGTGCCTCCAAAAGAATCTCCGACTGATTTTGACGATGCATTTGGACAAAAACAACCCCCTATAGAACCGCAAACTCCTACAGGACAACAAACTCCCACAGAACCGCAAACTCCTACAGGACAACAAACTCCCACAGAACCGCAAACTCCTACAGGACAACAAACTCCCACAGAACCGCAAACTCCTACAGGACAACAACCCCCTACAGGACAACAACCCCCTACAGAACCGCAAACTCCCACAGGACAGCGAAAAGAATATGTGCCAAAAGGTCAGCGAGAATTATTTCCCGAACCAATACTTGTAGGCACAATTAACGATTTTGTAATAAATTTAAATAAATTTACTAAATTTGTTTGCGATAGATTGAAAAATCAAAATGATTTTATTCCATCACAACTACAGTTTCAAACCATTGCATTAATAAGAAGACTTTTGATTAAATACGATCAAGAAACAGAAGATGATCGAGCATCAACGAGAAATCATGAGTTTAATGCAAAATTGCTCGGAGGCAAAAAAAAATGGAAAAATTTAATATTAGATATAGGAAAAACATTTGTAAAAAACAAATGTGATTTTTCAAATACAAAATTTACAGATGAATTAATTAGTGTGTTTAACATGCGATCTGAAGCATCTGGTTGGTATGCAGGGCTATTAGGAGAGATAAAAAGAAGAAGCGAAAATTGGAGATTTTTAAGTACTGCTTTAATTGAAATAAATAAAAACATAGAAAAATTTTGCATATCTAATCCAGATGTATGCGAAAAAAAAGGAAAAGGTAGCGCAAAACTTTTACCAAAATTAAAAGAGAACAAAAACATTAATTTTTCTGATTGGTTATTTATTGAAGAAAATAAACTATTTTAATAATGTTTTATTAAAAAAAATCGGAGAATAAATGAGAACAACATTAGCTGGAATCCTACTTTTTATTCTAAATTTATCATCTTTTGCAATCGATCCACCTCCAATTCCTCAATCACCAGTAGCCTCAATTACCAACAAAGTAGAAGGATTGGAATTACCTGATCCAATTACTGTTGACAGTAACGAAGGATTTTTACTCGTCCAAGCAAAAACAAAGGGACAAGTCAAATGGTTTGTTATATGCAGCAATAAAGTCAAATATGTTGCTAATGAAGCTGCTAATAGTCTTATTGTTTCTGTTCCACAATCTGGCAGTATTAATATTTTTGCCATTGCATTAGTAGATGGTAAGCTTACAGATTTTGTTAGAACGGATGTAACTGTAAAATCAGTTAAACCAGATCCAATTAATCCTACTCCGGTTGATCCAGAAATCGTGCCAGAAAAAGTCACTGAAGGATTACATGTCACATTTTTACTGGATTATAACGAATCAAGTCCTGATTTAGCTTCTGTTCTTAACAGCAAAGAAATTAGAGAAGAAATTACTAAAACAAAAAGTTTTTTCAAAGTTTATGATGTGAATAGCCCTGTTGTAAAAGAGAAGAAGATGGACACGCTTTTGAAGAAAACTGGCAACACCTTGTTTGTTGTGCAAAAAAATGATGGAACTGTTCTCTATTATAGCGCAATACCAAAGACTGATAAAGAAGTTATTGCAATTTTGAACAAGATCACAAAGGGAGAATAAGATGAGTTTCCCATCTATATTTTTTGACGGTTACTACAGAGTTCTTTCGCACACACCAAGCCCAGACGATGGCACACCAATTTTTGGTGATCATTTCAAAAGTTTTGATGCTTCCACTTTAAAAGAAATAGATTTGTCTTGGCAGGGACATAGAATTCTTAATCAAAAATCAACCAGTAGTTGTGTGGCTCATGCTACAACTGCTGGCATGGAAATTATTTATAAGCAGCGTCAGAATACACAAAAAGACTTCAATCCATTCTTCCATTATGCTTTGATAAATGGTGGACAAGATGACGGAGCATACATTTCAGAAAGTATGAAAGCTTTACAACAATATGGAATTTGTGAAACCAATGCCTTTCCATATGATCGTGTTTACTATAAAAGCAGTTTGACCAAATCTGCTTGTGACAATGCAGCACGATTCAAGCTTGATAAGGCTTATCGTTGTACAACATTTGATGAAGTTTGCCAAGCTCTAAATTTGGGATTTGTTGTTAACATTGGCATCTTAGTTGGTAGTAATTTCACCCGTGTAGATTCAGAAGGCATTGCTCCTCTACCAAATGGTGGTGGCGGTGGACACTCAATGCTTGCATGCGGATTAAAGAGACACAATAAATATGGCTGGTTGATTAAACTTCAAAATAGCTGGGGGTCTAGTTTCGGGCAAGGTGGTTATTGTTATACCAGAAAAGAACACTATGAATGCTATAGCAAACTTGATTGCTTTGCATTTCAAGGTGTAACTGAAGACCCTAAAGATACGGATAAAACTGACGATGTACCTGTTGTTAAAACATGAGGAGTTAAACATGAGTGAAGAGACCCGCTTTTCAATGGCGGATATTGAAGGTATGAAAACGGAAGCTGTCAATATGGGCGCTTCCACAGAATTCATTGCAGATTGCCTGAACAAGTATGGTCCAGAAGTTCTCAGCACAGTAACAGAAGGATTGCGTAATGGTTTTTCATTCGCATTTATTCTGGAGTGCTTCCGATTATTTGGTCCGTTTGTTCTTGATTTCTTTATATCTTTAATGTCTAAAAACAAGATGCAAGCCAACATGCTGGAAATTGTCAACCAAAAGAATTTAGGTGCTGCTGCAATCAACAGAGATGACATAAATAATTTTGTTTTAAATCAAAACGATGAAATGATGAGTTCTAATCTCATCAAAGTCTTTATTGAAAAGATTCTTCCTTATGTTGGAAAGAAGTATGGTCCACTTATTATTGAAGCCGTAATTGATGCGATCACCAAAGCTATTGATGAGGAAAAGCTGTGAGATGCGTAATTTTTTCTTTATTACTTTTATTTAGTGCCACTTGCTTTGCGGACGAGTTACCAGTCGTAAGATTTCCGACAAAAAAAGAAATTGAAAAAGCTGAAATCAAAAATTTAATTAAAGCACTTGATGAAAGTAATAAAGCAGACAAAGCCAAAAAAGAAAAACAAGAATCATTACAATCAGATGATTCTCAAAACTTTCTTCCTCGTCAAAATCATCCATCTTCCTCCAAATATTATTTTAAGAAAAACAAATCAAGACTATTGTGTCCAACCTGATTGTAGCAATCCTTTGCTTGGTCTAAGCAAATTATTCTGAAATCATAGAATCAATAACAGAAGTCTTAGTAATAATTACTCTGCCTTTTACATTTTCTGCCAAAGACTTACAAAAAGCTTTCATCTTAACCAACACATTATCATTCTTATCATTTTCTTTAACTGAAAACTTTGGATCAGCTAATCTGATATTCTTATTGTCTTTTACTTCGTAAAATATAACATTGATACCATCTGTTAATTGATTGTCAATAATGGTAATGTCTGGCTTTTTTGAAAGAACCCAATTAACATTATCAAGATATAAGGTTTTATTAGCTAATTGAGTTTGCAATTCTGTCTCAGAAATTTTCTTTCCAGAATTATTTGGAATTTTAGCTGAAACTAAAATCATAACGCCAAGAAAAGTTAAAGAATGCAATCCAAGAAAAACATATCTCCAAAAACTATGACAATTCATAAATTTTTCCTCCAATTTAAATTAGTAGGATTGACTTTATTAAATTAAAACATATATTAAAAAGATGAGCAAAACATATTGTGAAACCAGTTCTGAATTTCTTCCATGTGTTTGTGGACATTTAGAACATCACGCTTACATTGAGATAAGCACTTGGAAAAAAGATGATGTAGCATTAGGATGTGATTGTATAATTTATATTCATTTAGCCCCAATGTCATTCTTTTCCAGATTGTGGCATGCATTAAAATATGTTTTTCAATTTGGCAAACAAGCAGGAAGCTATGATGAAATTATCATCAATCGATCTCAAGCTGTTCGCATAAAAGAATTTATGGAAAAGTACATAAATTTTTATGATGAATTAGAATCCAAAAAAGACAACAAAAATTAATGTTGTTTGCTATTCAATCCTAGCTTTTTAGCTTTATCTTGCCATTCAGCTTGTTCACGCTTGTTATCAGTAGCAATCGGTGGCACTGATAACTGAGAATTATTTTGATTTAAAAATCCAGACAATGCATCGACCTCCAAACTGGTTAATTTCATGGCACCACGAAGTGGATGATATTTATTCCATGCATCAATTGTCCAAGGAACAAGAGGCTCGATTAACTTAAGAATAGCCTCTGCGTAAACTCTGATTTCTAGCTGTGCGTGTGCATCTGCTCTAAGAGACAAGAAATGTAACAGATTATGTAAATCTTGTTTCCAGTACCATTCTGTATAAAGGTTAAGAGGAAGAATCATTCTTGCTTGTTCCCTTGCAACTCCTGCATCTAACATTTGTAAATATGTTGAATAAGCATCTCTACAACCAAGATCTATCTTGTTAGCAAACTCTTGTGCCATATTGTCATCAATAAAACCATCGCTTCCTTGTTTGTTTGATGTAGATTGCTTTCTGATATCTTCAGGTCTAGGAATATAAAATTCGTCTTTCATGACAGAATATCTTCCACTCGTTTCATTCAGCGAAACAGTTCTATGCCGTATTGCTTGTCGAGCAATAAAGATAGGCATTTTCATGTGAAATTTAAAATCAACACCCTCAAACGGAGATGTGTGATTGTGGCGAAGAAGGTAATGAATCAAACCTTTATCTTCATTAACAGACTTTGTTCCTTGCCCATAAGAAACCCTAGCCATTTGAGCAATAGCATAATCGCATGTTTGTCCTTCAGGTATTTCCCTTGGCATTACATCAACAATTTGAACAAATCCTTTGTCCAGACAATCAATTTTAGTGTTTGATAAAAGCGAAAAAGCATCCATCCTACATCTCCCTAGATTGACACATTATATTAGAATATTAGTAAAAAGCAAAAATAAAGCAGGGGTTTTTTTGGAACCCCTGCAAGAAAACCAGACATATGTCAAACTATTAGATTTATTAAATATTTTTATTAGGATTTTAGAACATTATGGAGATCGAAACCTCCATAACTATATATGCTACAACAATTTATTTTTATTATTGAATTTCAAATAAAGGTCGCAATAAAGCTTCACTTTCTTTTATATCGTTATTTATTCTGTAAAAAAGGTTCGCAAGTTTGCCAGTAGTGCCAGTGTTATCAAGTTCTGGTCTTCGTGGATGATTTTTCAAAAAATCAGAAATAGCTTTAAACCCTTTTTCAGTAGCATCACCCATGTTTCTAAAAGCATCAAACACTATTTTATTGTTTGGTTTAGGCTGTTCTTGTGTTGGCATTTGCTGTTGTTGTGGGAATGGAAAAGGTCTTCCCGGCTTAGGTGCATCTTGTTCAGTTAAAAACTGATAAAAGGTTTTCATCATGGCTGAATTTCTCCAATTCTACCCTTTAAAACATTTGGCTTATTAGGTTGATACAACATGCGATAAGTAATATCCAATTCATTTTCCATCTTTTCCAACATGGTTCCGATTCTTTCGCCTTGTGAAGAACCTTTTATAGAAGGATTATTTTTAATAGCATCATAATAATTTTTTAATGCATTTTGTAATTCAAAATATTTTTTTCTAATTTCTTTAAGTTCGATTTGACCATCAATTTGAGCAGGAAAAGTCTGGTTAGGCGCAGGATTGTTTTTTTGCCCTAAAACAGCATTTTTAATTCCTTTGCCAGTTTGTGTTACAATATTTTTAGCACCAGCGCCTAATGTCTTTCCAAATCTTTCTAATTCAGGAGTAATTTCTGATCCTTTAAGAAAACCAGTGACAATTGGATCAACTATAGGATTTTGTTCTATAAAAACATGATTATTGTTTTGCAAGAAATCATAAAAGGTTTTCATTTAAGCCTCTTTTTTGTTCTTATAAAATTTGTATCATGTAAGTTATATGTTTTACCAGCTAAACTACCAAAATTATTTTTCCTGTTTTCACTAACTTTACCACCTTCGCCTTCCCATCGAATTAAATCTAATTCTTTTTCTTTTAAAATTTGTTTTAAACTTTTTACATCAATACCATTATTTTTTAACATTTTTAAAGCATCATCATATTTTCCTTTTAAAGCTTTTTCAAAAACAGATGGATTAAAAATCTTACCTATAGCAGGAATTTTTTCACTAATATTTTTTAAAGCAGAAAGCGCAACATTTAGATTATTCCCACTTAGTGATAAATTTTTGTCCATAATCAATTGTATGATTTTTTCTGGTCCAATATCGTTTGTCATTTCTTTTATAATTTTAGTGAACATACCATTAGATGCTTTGTCAAACAATGTTCCCAAACCATTAATATTATAACTGTTTCCTGCATATGTAGTTAAAAAATCACCAGCAGCATCAGGATTAATTTTTGCTTGATCTTTAAGATGATTAAGCGCAAATTCCATTTGATCAACATATGCTTTACCGGAACCGTTAATAATTTCTACATATTTATTAACATTATATTGAGGATCAAATGCTAAAGTGTTATAAAGAAGCATAGATAAAAAAGGACTTATTGTTGCTGTCGCTGCTGTCGTTGCTGTTGTTGCTGCTGCTGCTGGCAAAACGGCAGGAGCAGATGCGCCAAGCAAACCAATTGCTGGTATAGCAGTAGCGGATTTAAGAAATTCACGACGATTTAAATAATTTTTAGCTTCAATGAATTGCATAAATGTGATCATTTGCGCCTCTTTTTTTTCAGCCCAACATAATCAGTATCAGTTAGTTGTTGCATTGGTCCAGCTAGACCATATTGACCAACACTAAAGAATTGTGGGAATTTTCTAGTAACCATTCCAGCACCAATAGGTAAAGAAAAATGAGCTACATCAGCGGTACTGGTAGAAACTTCATCCATCTGCAACCATTTTTTAAAACTTGTCATGATTTTTTACCCTTTAAAAAATCATTGTATTTTTCTGATCCAGCAAGACCTTGCGTCTTTAAGTAATCAACAAAAGTGGGAGTCACTATGGTATTTAATTTTAATTTTGATGGCATATGGTCTTTGTAAGTCAAATCGCCAAAAACATTTCTGTTTTTCATAACAAAATTTTTACCAACTTTTTTTACATCAAAAGCAGAAGCACCAATTTCATCATCGCCATAAATAGCTTGGGCAAAAACAGAAGGAGATTTTTCTACAGCTTTTTCAGCACTTTTTGGATCGATATTAAAAAGTTTCAAACTTGTCAAAAAGTCTGAATTCTTTCTTTCTTCAGTAATGTATTGAATAAAAGTTTTCACTTAAATATATATTAATGTATGGAAAAAAAATACATTAATAGAAATTATTGCTGTTTTGTTTGCGAACAAAATTATGATCAATTAGACCTTTTAAGATCACATATTATCTCTGAACACAAAGAAGGCGATGATTATGTCATTTGTCCTTCATGTCAAATGCCTACCAGAGATTTATTAGTTCACTACAGATCGAAGCATATTGGAGAATCTATTCCTCCCGGTACTCAATCAAGGGCGCTTATTATTCGTGATATAAAAAAAAAAGGAAGAAAGACCAAAGCAAAGATCACTAAATTCAAACAAGGAAATTTTTATTCTGAAAAGAACCACTGCGACATATTCTTTAGAAGTGGTTTAGAACTTAAATTTATTAAACACTTAGAAAAAAACCCAAAAGTAAAGCGTTATAAAGCTGAGAGCCTGCAAATAGAATATTTCTTTAATGGAAGAGATCACAACTACATTCCTGATATTTTAGTCGAATATACAGATGGCAAAGTAGAGCTTTGGGAAATCAAACCTAAATCACAAACAAAATGGGATAAAAATATTGCTAAATGGAAAGCAGCAAACATTTATTGCAAGAAAAGAAACTGGGAATTTATTGTTATGACTGAAAACGCATTGAAAAAGTTAAAATAATTAATAAATATAAATATGAAAAAATTTATAGAATGGATAAAAATAAATTATCCAAATTTTTTAATTGAACAAGACAATTCTATTAAACCTTGGATAACAAGTCCAATTTATAATCCTATTAATTCATTTCCAATAAATAATTCATTTCCAAAAACTTTAGACAAATGGCATCCAGAAAACTCTTACAAAGCAAATGAAATAATTATTAAAAAACAAATTATTCCTAAAGATTTTATTAGATCAGCACAACCAAATCCAGAAAAATGGGATAAAGATTTTCAAAATTTACAAAAACCGGGAATGGCTCCATCCCAATATCATTTGGGACCACAATGGATGGATATTGGATTTGCAACACATAAAGATTATTTTGACAAACCAATAATAATGTATGTTGTTACAGATGAAGCATTAGAAAGAGTATATCCAGATGCTGGGGCTTATGCTGACTGTAAAGATGGCTGGATAGTAATACCTAAAAAATGTTTTACTGTACTTCCTACTGCCTCATCAGATGGAAAACTTACTCAATGGGGTGGTGAAACACTGGCTCACGAATTAAGACATACAACACAAAAAGGAAATGTACCAAAAGAAAGATGGCTAAATTCTGCTTTACCGGGAAATATAAATGATCGCACTAGTCCAAGAGGTAAAAGATATTATCAACACCCAATGGAAATGGGCGTTCGTCTTGCTGCAATAAAAAATTCACTAGATGAAAATTTAAGACAACAAATAAAAAAAGAATTTAGTAATAATTTTATAGCAAATATTTTAGAAAATTCTAAAGAAGTATTAAAAAGAATTCCATTAGACGATTTTTTAGATGAAGGTATCACAAATGATGAAAGCATTATTTTAAACCCAGAGAAATGGGTCAATATTGCATATAGTGAAATAAAAAGAAAATTAAATGATGGTAATTATTATAATAATCGTGATATCAAATTTATAAAAAATAATATTTTTAATGAAAATCCTGAAATGGCAGAACAACAAAAAAGAAATATGCTTCATAGAGCTAGAGAACGGAAAAATCAATATTTATATAAACAAGAATTGCTAAAATTAGGACAAATTGAACCAAAAAATGAAAAAGAAATGTTAGTATTTATTTTAGACCCTAAAAGATATGCCAATATTAAATTAAAAAATCTTATTACTTCTCAAACTAGTGGAAAAGAAATTTTTAAAATATATAAAGAATTTGAAAGAATTGCTAATTTAGCAAAAAAACAAATATATGGAGAAGACGATCCTGTTTTTAAACATAGTTTTAAAAACAGTGATGCTGCAAGCCTTATAAATTTTTTCAATACACTAAATGATCAACAAAAAGAAAATTATTTAGATGAATTATTAAGATTTTATGACCAAGTTGTAAAAACAGGCAGAATAAATAATCAAATTCAAAACAGTTGAATAATTATTCAAATTTTTGAATAACAAAATAAATTAATTGATTGGTTATTTTCCTTTCTAAAGACAAGATATCACCATCATTTTTTAAATGATAATCAAACATTGGATATTTATCGTCTGAAACAAGTCCTTCAATGCCTTTATCAAGAAAATAATCAGACATTTCTCCCATAGTCTTTTCACTACCGTTTTGATCATTGTTTCTATGTGAAGGTCTGTTAACAAGAATATTAATGCCACCTTTTCGTTTAATCGCATGTGCTTCGTTAATATAACGACCATCGGTCACAACAACATTTGATGCCTTGTTGATCAATTTATCAATCCAAACAGAACACTTAACTTGTCTGAAACCATCACCAATCATTTGCAATGACTGTCTGACATTCATTAAAAAACCGGGAGGTGGTTCTGGATTCCTTTTCCACTGTTCAATAAAGTCAAAATCAACATCAAAATAATCGCAAAATATTTTTTTCACATTATAAGCAAAAGCAACTTTTCTTAACGAAGCTTTATTTTCATCTTTGTGTTGATTGAGCAATGGGATGATCATATCGGCAACTGTATCTTTGCCTGCTGCTGCCTGACCAAATAAACCGATAATGATGTTTTTCATGACTATGTTATAGTCATGAATAAGAAAAAATGCAAAAATTGTTTTTGTTTTGATAAAGAAAAAAGAGTTTGTAAGGTTAATATTCTGCACGAAGGTAAAAACATCAACATGCCTGTAAATGCCAATGACAATTGCCATTACATTGAATTAGGTGTGCCTGTTGAACAAGTAAGATTCTGGGAAGAAGAAATAAAAGGCGAAAAAGTAGTAAAGATGGAATACCCAGAAAACTTTTTTGGAATTCCTAACTCTTAAACACAATTTTATCAATATCGGTTAATTCTGAATAAGGTATTTGATAATTCATGTGATAACCTTTAATGGCTCTTTTAATCTCTCTATTAACTAGCGTTTCTTTATCACACCCACCAACAAAAACAATTGAAGCAATATTAGACTTTTTGTCTTCCATTTCAACATATCCAAAAACATAATAATCATGTTTGATTTCAAGTGGAACAAATTCAGGTCCACGATAATGACCGGCTGTAACTAATCCAGCAGCATACCAAGGCTTTTTAGTGCTTGTTTTTATGTTAATCTTTTTGCCTTCGCAAATAAAATCTTGATCATCTCCACCTTCACGATAAGTTAAATCAACAGGAACTTGGTACAATTTAGAAAAAGCCATTTCACCTAGTTTTCCAGTTCTTTCAGTGCGATAAGGATCATCTTCTGTATTTACCAATCCTTTGCCATATGCACCTTTTTTCTTATTAGCCCACATGTTACGAGAACTTTCAACACACAAATTATATTCTTCAGACTCAATACAAACTTTATAAGCAATTTTTTCTAAATCGTTATGAGTAAATTTAATTAACTTTGGTTTAACCAATTTTCCAGTATAAAACTTTTCTTCTATCATTACATTCTCCAAAAAGCCTTTACTTAATGGAGATGTATTAAACTTTTTTCCGATGAAATCTTTCTTTTAAATCAATAAAGAAATTATTTTCACATTTCCATTGGCAAATTTTTGAAACCATGTTTAAACAAGCACAAATTCTACCAAAATCTTTAACAATTGCTGGTATTAAAGGAGACAAGATTCCTGTCGATCTGTTGTTGAGTAGGCAATAATACAAATAACCATATTTAACAGCAGTTGTTTCTATGAAGTTGTTACCAATTAATTCACGAAGTCTATCTGAGTACTGTCTACAAAAATATTTTTCTTCTTCGCTTATAAAAGATTTAGTATTAGAAGGAACAAGAGAAAGATAATGAGTTACCAGAGAATCCTTCCTCAAGGAACCAGCGAAATAACGAGAAAAATTCTTAACCCAAATATTGAGATCATATGGATCTATGAAAAACAAAACACTTGGAATTCCTAGTTTTCTCAACTTATAAGTATCATTTACAAGTTCAACAAATTTCATTGCGATCAAACGATCTAATGTGTTCTTTAAATATTCTGATTTCAACTTGCCAGAACAAGCACCAAATGTATTACATAAAATATTCCATATTTTATCAAAACTAAGCTTTTTTTCTTTATGTATTAAAGCCAAAATATGACCTGCTAGTTTGTTATATTCAATGTCATCATTTAAAATTAAAAGCTTAGATGTAACATTATCAACTTTTTTATATTCATTCACAAGGCTTATTTTATTATCAGGGAAGAATATGTAAGCATCGCCTTGTTCATCAATTCCTTTCCTACCACTGCGACCAATCATTTGAAATATTTCAGCTTTATCAACGAGTTGTTTACCTCTAATGACACCAGCAATAATGACTCTTCTAGCCGGTAAATTGACACCTGCTGCCAAAGTACTTGTTGCAACAAGTAATTTCAAAGAACCATCTTTAAATTCTTTTTCTAATGATTTTCTTTTGTTGGCAGCAAGATCAGCAGAATGAAACTTTGATTCAAATCCTTTGTCCCCCATATATTTTACAAGTCTTTTACCCAAATTCTTTGAATGCACAAAAACAAGTATTTTATCAGATTCATTCTTTTGACAAATTTTAATTATCGAATCAAACATGTCGATAGGATCGGCTCCTTGATTTAAAGATGTGTCATATTTTCGATAATGAATATTAAGTGGAACTGCTCGATATTTGGAGTTTAGAACCATGGTTTTTCGTTTATTAAGAATTGACAGCCATTCAGCAATTTGATTGGCATTTGGTAATGTACCGCTTAAAAATACAATTTTAGCATTATTCTTACGAGAAAATTCTGTTAATGCGAATTCAAGAGTAGCACCTCTATCATCAGTACCAAGCATATGCGCTTCATCAACCACAATAACTTCAACATCTCCAAAGCAATCAGAATCTGTTCTGATTTTGTGACAAAAACTTTCTATGGTTGCGACAATCAAATTACCTGAAAAAGTTTTTTCCTCATCACCAGACATAAGTCTTATTTTTTTATCACTAAATGGATGAGTATCATCGGACCAAGAAGTATGTTTTTCTGAAGCCAGAGATTTCAAAGGGCACAGATAAACAGCTTTTTTATTTTTGTTTACAAGAGCATCAAACAAGAAAAACTCTGCCATTATTGTTTTGCCACTATTGGTGGCAGAAGCAATGATGAAATTATTTTCAGATTTATAATGTTGAAGAACTGCACTTTGAACAACATTAAATTTATCAAAAGGATATTTGTAGTTTATGAATTCTGAAGTATCTTTTTCTTCTGTTTCTTCAATTTGAATAGTTAACATGTCCATAATTATATTTATGTTTTGATTCATGTCAAATTTCAAAAAAAATAGCCCACCATTTCTAGTGGGCTATTGTCCCAACCCTTGAAATCACCCCCTTATAGCGGGTTTAGAACAGGATCTGCAAGTTTTCTGCGCTTAATCTCAGTAAAAACCAAATTGGTAAGATTTTCTAAATTGGAATGAAAATCGGAAGAACAATCAACATTTGCAAGAAAATTATTAATATCAGAAAACTTCTTATTTATAAACTCAAAAACTTGATATAAATCATCTTGATAGCGATGCAAAAGCCTCGTATAGATGTAAATCAAGTCCTGATCGTTCATGCCAACAAAAAAAGGGCTAACTTTTTTCACAATTAAATCCTCTACACCTTATTGAGAAAAATCACCGAAAACATCGAAAACCCTAAATAAATTAGTGATTAAACAATATTTATGGAACGAATTTTATCACCATTGTTATCAACAAACTTATCATCTAAAACAACGATTTTTTCATTATCTTCACAACGAATACCAATATTATATTTGTCAATAACAGTTGCCCTTAAATCGTTTTTAACAATCACATAACAATAGTTTTCAACTTTTGTAGAATTGCCTGCTTGATCTTCATTTGTTGTGCCAATTTCTAAAATAAAATTATCTGGCAATTGCAATTGAATTGTACCATATTTTTCTAAATGTTTTATCAAAGATGATTGAATCCTGCTGGTAGATGGTTTTTGACTTTGCATATTTGTTCAGCATTTTATTGCTGCTCCAGAGGAATTAATATATTTATACTACTAAACTGCATTATTCAATGAATGATGGCACATCTTTGATAAGATAATAGTCATAATTAAAAAATTTCTTTTCTAAACATGTGCCTTTGTTAGGCTGCAACGACTGACCCTCTTCATCGTACATTTTATTCCAACAATAAATAAACTTATTTGGAGTAAGTATTTGTGTTAAAATCATACCATCTTGGTTGAAAAATGCTAAAGCTATTTTAAAAGAAACTACAAATGGCAAAAAATATAAATCATCTGACCATATTTGTAATGTTTCAATGGTATTTT
>Ga0214917_10000527_pt1 | contig 50539 bp, 54 predicted proteins | sample LL_1208_BB_MetaG_FD_177983 | JGI IMG/M metagenome (GOLD analysis project Ga0214917, IMG submission 177983) | Freshwater microbial communities from Lake Lanier, Atlanta, Georgia, United States - LL_1208_BB | ecosystem: Environmental > Aquatic > Freshwater > Lake | place: USA: Georgia | collected... | reverse complement strand
AATGATATTTGGTTCTATGTAAATTATATTACTATTATCAATGATACCGATATCACAAAAATATAAAATCAAATCAAGGACTCCTTTTTGAAGGTTTTTGTATATGATAATTTTTAAATCTCTATAATTATTGATATTATTTACATAATCTAATAAAATACTCGCTATTCCGCAAAAAGCATGAACAGACGAATGAAAACTTGTAATAAATGGGATGACATTTTCATGAATAATCAGTGAACTATGTGTATTATTTACAATATAATTTTTGATACTTATTAAATCATCAATATTTCTATTTATTAAATATAACCAATCATTGGAGTAATTTATGATTTCATTTTTATCATTTATTGCCAAATTGTTACCACTATTTTTATCAATAAAATAGTACATTTCTATTCTACAACAAGAAAAAAATTGAATGATTTATGAAAAGAAAATGACGAAAGATCATCTCACCAATAACATCCTCCCTCAATAGAACTGAAATTTTCTGGCTTTTCTTCTCGACCCGGTCTGATCCAGTATTCATTCTTGTATCGATCCAAAATCTCTTTTTCTTCGATCTCCCAACGGCCTCCCAGGATGCCGAAAAATATCTGGAGCGCGCCTCCTACATAGATCGCCGATCGTTCTAATTCTTCAAAGATAAATCCACAAATCGGGATACCGTATCCCCCACACGATACCAGGGCGACCTCAAAATCCGATCCTGCTTGTGATTGGAGGATCCTTTCTTTAAAATCCTGGTAATGCTCCCGCCAGTCTTTGCCTCCATGATTTCCGGCCAGGGTGACAGGGGGTTTGACAAAAGAGAATGTACAATCCTGAAACCACTGATAATGCCGACCTGAAAAGATCTTGGACGCGTTCCGTAACTGTTGTTTTATGCTCTCCACAAAAGGACTGATGATGAGGATGGATTTTCCATTTAACTCGTTCATCCAATTCTCTTGCTCAAGAAAATAATACGCCCATAATCCTCGGGCGTACGCCCTCTCACAAGAGGAAGAAATGACTTGTTTCAATAGCGCCTCCTGACCCCTAGAACGACAGTAGCAGTCCCAAGTACAGATCAAGGTACAAATAGAGAAAGCATGACGGCATGTGGTGACATAATCTTGAAAAGATTCGGACGTCGAACAACGGATGCCCGCATTACTTTCTAATAGATTGCCATGGATGGCCAGTCCGACACTATCCACCTCGTTGCCACAAGAGAAACGACCGATAAAAAAGGGACTTTTATTTCTGATATGCTTCAGGATCTTCAGGTTATCCACGTAATAACGCTGCATCATTTCAAAGGTATACATGATTTTTACGATGGTGTTTTTTTTTCGGACGTGGATTTCTTTAGACCGATATCCAAAAATGTATTACGCGTTTTTCGACATCGAGACGATTCTGTCGATAGATATTAATTTGTACAAAAGTATTCATACCAATACTGATACGTCTGGTAATCGTTTGGCGTGCCCCAGCAAAGATAATTGAAGACCGGGAAATTCTTGCACCGGAGTCCTTTCTCGATCAGTGGTTGGATCATGTCATCCACATAGAATTCCCCGTTGGTACGGATATCATTCTCGGTAATGATCCTGTAACCCTCTAAAAAATAACGAGTCTTTCTAAAAAACATGGTTCCGATAATGACATGATGGTTTTTGGCCGGCTCCGGAAACGGTTTCTTGACAGAGACCGCTCTTATGTAGCCGTTTTCGTCGACGTCGAGCCAGGCATACATGTTTGGGTAGAGTGTGCATGTAGGATTCTCTTTTCCAGAAAAAGAAAAGATGATCAGATCGATCGTGTCGTCACCAAGCAGTCTCTCGTAGGCTTCGACATCATAGTAGATGCCGTTATCACATGCCGATATCAGGAGAGGCTTGTCGTCGTCTAGAGGAAAACGATCAAGCGCGATCCTACACGTACACGCCTGTCCCTCCGTGATGCCATCGATCCCAAGTATCTTGGACTCTGGAAACTCTCTCAAGATCGTCGATCGGAGGTCGTACGCTTCCAGATGCTTTTTCTGGCAGATGAAGATCTTGCGGGAGGTCGGTGGAAGACACTCCACGGCGCGCACAATCATGGGTTTTTTTTCTACCCCTAAGAGAGGCTTGGGAACGTCGTAACCTGCCGTAAAAAACCGACTCCCGGCACCGGCCATGGGGAGGACGAGCGTCGTGTCTTGTTGATCCATCATCCCTCGCCAGAAGCCGTCCTTGCGATGGAGGAAATAATTTGACCACACGAGATATTCTTCCAGGTCTTTGGGCGTACCCCACTGAAGCATCTTCTCGATCTCAAAGACCCGTACACAGAGACGATCCTGTTTCATGAGGTTATAGACCATGCTCACATAAAACTCACCATTCACAGTCTGATCTTGGTCGACGAGTTTATGAAAATATGTCTGGCACAATGCTCCCGTCCTGAAATAATAGGTACCGTTAGAGGCGTACTCACTCATTCTGTCATTTGTGAACGGCTGCTTTTCCCGGATCTCGAGCATCTCCATGTCCTGGTGACGGAGGAAAGCATAATTGTCCGTGCCGAGCATGTGCGGGTGAAAACCGATGTAGGCCGCGATCCCACCGTCTGCTTTATGAGATCTCATCTCTTTCAGGAATGCTTCATAATCCCATTTTGTCCCATAATCACAATAGGAGACAATCATCTCTTCTTTTTCTGAGAAAAGCTCAGCGGGCATCCGTAGCACCGCCTCAACCGGGCCGCGACATTCCCCAACAGGCACTTCGACGATGATGGGATCGATAACGATGCTCTCCAGAACCGCTCTCATGGGTGTATCGTGGAGATGAAGGTCGTTGCAGATAAAAACGAATGATATTTCTCCAGGGAACAATCTGCAGACGTGTTCTATTATAGGCTTGCCCTCAATAGATAAGAGCGGTTTGGGGGTATCGTAACCGGCATTGATGAACCGTTTTCCTATCCCTGACATCGGAATCACGATCTTCATTTTACACGCAACCAATAAAATAAAAACGCTTCTACACCTTGAACAAATTGATCTTAAATCAGAATGTGACAAATTATTACACAATGTCAAAAAACCATTGACCATCAAGATTCTGATACACGTTGTCATTATTTCCACGGTAGAACATTATCCATATAGAGCAATTACCGGAGTTACAGATGATGTATTTGCACCGCGACATGATGACGGTAATGGCTAGATAATTTTGGCTAAAGTCGTAATTCTGATTGCTAAAAACCTTATCTACGGTATTATTACATCTTGACATATGTCTGATTTCGTCTCTAAAATAAAATGAATTGTCTGGATAATTTCTCGACATGAAATCCAAAAATTCGGTTTCGTCTGTCTGTATGAGAAATGAAATTTGTCGATTTTTTTCTAAAATAAGATTAGCATATTGGAGATATTCCTCGTAGATACAGAGTTGTGTTTCTCGGCCTTTGTCATTTCCTCTATAAAATAAAACACATAAATTATCGTAATCAAGACTGTATTTTTGTTCCATTTTCTGAATTAGGGACTGTATCTTTAAAGATGGGGAAAAATACTTGGCGACGATTGGAACCAAATGATTATAATCTAAATCTGCAAACGGTCTGAATTGATCATCATGATGATATTTAATTAAATCTCTATTATTTTTAAGCATATCTTTGTCTTGATAATGTTCAAAATAAACAAATGTTATATCACCTGGTGTGTTTTTGTACCATTCAAATTGTTGAGAACTATCGACGGTCTCTGGTTCTCGTCGATGCATATTGATAAAATTGACAATCTCGTACAATTTGACGCTGCAACAAGAAAAGAATCCACCGTTATGAGTACAAATGATGCCGCTCATATTTTATTTTACCAAAACATTTTTAATTTTCTGGTGTATGTTCATTTTTTTGTTGGACGGTTTTGACAAAAAATGCCTTGATGGAATCATCATTTTCTACATGAACTTTCCAGCAATCATAGTCTAGATGAAGATGTTTTATATCACCGCCTATGGATCGATAATTCATATTATTAAGATAAAACAGTATTCCTGACTGATACCTTTCAAATTTCTCGGATTCCAATCGTGTGGTAACGATCTCGTTTTTCATAATCTCATAATACGTTTCGAGCCTGGAATGATGTAGTATAAACGAATTACACCAACACAAATTAAATTCATTTGTCCTATCCGATACATGAATCGATCTGAGTATCCTTTGACACGTATCATCCGTTTGGTTCCAATTTGTGCAATCCTCCGTAAAATGATTAAGAGCACAAGCAACTATACCATTTTTTTCAAGATCATTAAAGTCAAATTTATTTTTCAAAACAAAGTTATCTTGTGTAAAAATATAATATTTATAGTCAAGTTCATGATCCAAAACATAACGGATCCCTACATTATACGCTCCGGGTTCAAACTTACTGTTTGTTTCGTTCGTTAGAATGACAATATTTTCAAAATCTCCTAGCATGATCCTGATATCCTCCAAATGTTTTGAATTATTATCGACAATGATGATCAGACTGTTTTCATAAAATTTGTTGATATTGTCTATATAGTATTTAAGGAAAGATTTGTAATTTCGGTAATACCTGTGAGCGATGATAAAACACAGATTTTTTTTTTCCATTTCTTATTGTAAGAAAAAAAAAAAATAATGATTGATCCATTGATCTTATTTAATGACCCGGATCACATATTGAAAGAGTATTATCTTTATATCATCAATTTACTAAGACAGGTGAAATCAATCGAGCCTTTGAATATTGTTATTGGTAATTCCCAACACGAATTTGAAAATAGTAATCGAACCATCATTATTCATGTCAATTGTGAACATACCTTGGTAAAAAAACAAGGTCGTAATAGTTTTGGACCGGTGGGAAAAATTAAGGTAATAGACGATGATAACGATCATTACTTGGTCAGGATCTCTAATTACGACACATTGATCCGTTCCGACATTATCATTGACTATTCTACACCGAACCTCGTGAATATCAAAGAAAGTGAGGTTTTTCAAGAATTTTATGAAAAGTGTATTTACATTGCTCCGTTATTATATCCCTTGTATATTATTCGAGAGAATAGAGATATAGAATGTTTAACCACTTTCATAAATACGGAAGAACCGAGAAGAAAAAAATTACTCGAAAAAATGACAAATCATGGTATCCAGCATAGGAATGTCAATGATTGTTTTGATAGGGATTGTTTACAGGCTCTTTATCATACGACCAGGATTATGATTAACATCCACCAGACCGATCACCATCATACGCTGGAAGAATTGCGGGTGCTTCCCGCCCTGTGTTCAGGTATTCTTGTCATCTGTGAGGAGAGTCCTCTCAAAGATTTTGTGGCTTACAGTCCATTTTTGATCTGGAGTCATTACGATGACATGATCGGCACAATCCAGGAAGTCCAGGAAAACTATAATGATTACCACCGTAAGATATTTGATGATCCCCGTTTACGAGATGTTATGGAAAAGTTACAAACAGATAATCGTAATAACCTTGAAAACAAAATACACAGATTTTTCCCTTTATAACCATAATTATACTCTGTATCGTCGGACACGTCTTTTAGGAAGAACTAACCGTTTGTATTTTTTTGGTCATAATTTTTTTCTGAGAATGAAAAAACAAAAGATGTTTACAATACGGACTCAATGTATTTTTTGCGATTCCGATCTGAAAGATACTTTTTTTAAGCATGATTATGAAATGGCCATCCTCAATACATACATTATATTTTAGAAACCCATCTATTGGATGGTCTATTGGATAACAGCGCAAACAAAATAGGAAAAAAACTATACGGCACGAACCTCAAAATCCTACCTTTCAATAAAATCATAGAAGAAAACAAACCATTTACATTAATCATTATCAATGGAGGCGTATTTAACTCTGAGATAAAAACCAAACTTGAGGAAAATAATGAAATAAAATATATCATTCTATGAATGTGCTCGAGGCGCACAGTCTGTTGATTCTTATGTGATAATTACAAAAAAGAATCTTTTATAAAAAATGTCTGTTTTGTTTCATCACACCTCCAAAACATCATATTCTTTGGAATCACACGACATCCTTAAAAAAATCCGGGAATTCCCAACTCACCATTTCTCTGTGGATGGACGGCCCGTGTGGAACGACCTCGTTCGTAAAACAGATTTTATCTGCCATCGCATCAACTCGCTCGATGGGTTGAGAGGTATTGATCCGTTTTTTGGCGTCGAGATCGACCTCCGTGACAATCCGGTCACAGGATCCGTTGTGCTCGCGCATGATCCGTTTACGCAGCCTGGAGCTGTCTCTTTCAGAGAATTCCTCGAATCTTACCACCACAAATTCCTCATCCTCAACATCAAATCCGAAAGGATCGAGCAGCGCTGTCTGGAATTGCTGCGAGAGCACAACATCCAGGACTTTTTTTTTCTGGACTCCTCCGTGCCCATGATCTTTTTCATGAATAGAGAATACGGGATCTCTGATTTTGCCTGTCGCGTATCGGAACTCGAACCCATCGACGCGTTCCTGAAATGTCCTGATCTGTATTCTCACCTGTGGCTAGACTGTTTTCGTGAGATGATCCTGGATAAGACCGTCTCCGATCACGCCTTTCGATTCCACAAGAAGATTTGTCTTGTTTCACCCGAACTCCAGGGAAGACCAGATGACATACAAGTATACAAGGAGCGTCTCCGAGAAATGAATATTTTTCCGGACAAGATCTGCTGCAAAAAAGACAAAATCATTGATTGGATCACATTAATATAAGACCCATTTCTCGGGCAAAAAAGGTCGCGTAAAGATGAAATGGCGTCAAGAACTTTAAGAATATTTCAGTCTCGTGAGACAAATTATGTCGTCTGTCCAGCCCTGATGAAACAAACAACAAACAGGCGCTTGTTGTCATTCCTTTACCATAACAGAGACATAAATAAAAAAAAGATCTCTTTGTAATGCGGGCTGATGAATAGATCGGCATGATCCGTCATGATCTTTTTTGCCTCCATCGGGTACGTCTTTACTGTCTCGCCCGATACATCGATCACGATATCTGTCCCGTCCCAACGATACGAGAACCCGTATTCGATCAGCGGTCGTAGCAACCTGGATACGATCATCGTGTTACGGATACGGACCTGGCATCGGGTAGCATCCTCGTTCTCACTGAAAAATCGGATCAGGATATCCGCGTCCTCTTTTTGGCTCTCTACAAATTTCTCTCGATCTTCCTTGCGTCGTAAGATCTCTCTATCCACCCTGGACGCGTCGTGTCCTCGCTCCCTTGTGTCACGCAACGTTTTCCATTTGCGTTGCAGCGAGGGCTCCGTGTCCATGAATACCTTGAGGTCCATCAGTTCCTTGAGTTGTGCTTCGTAGAAAGTGTGAAGCCCGCACACGATCAGATGGTCGGCAGGTCCGATCTTTTCTTTCTGCGTAAAGCGTCCCGTCTCGTGATCGTAATCCACCTGATAGATTTCGTTCCCAATCTTGAGCTGGAAAACGTCTTTACACATGGTTTCGAGATGATTTGCGTATGGATGGAGGTGCGTGTAGTCTTCGTAATTCTTGTCGTCTCTTTCCCATTTGTGATACCGATCCGTCTCCAGGCATACCTGATTCTCAAAAAGAAGACTGACACACCGCATCAGCGTTGTTTTGCCTGAACCGGAATCTCCCGTAATTCCAATCACGCTGCATCTCGAGATCATGGAACGGAACTCAATCGGAATCGTGTCGTATTCTGATTTTTCCTGCTTCAGAAAAGCATACAAACGAGTATCGAGGTATCCAGGATTGTCCCTGCAAAATCCGAGTAGTTTTCGAAAGATGGACAGGGTCTCTTTTTGGGTGCACATGATAATGGCCTCGCAAATCTTGGATTCCATGTCGCTGAAAGGATTAAGATCAGATTCCGCGAACGATAACACGCCCGGGCGGATGTCACTCCGATCGATCCTTTTCTGTAGCACGGTATCCGATCGTATAATCATGTACATATCTGAGTCCGGGGGGAGCATCGGGATGCCGATCGATAATCGATGAATATAATTCAGACAGTTCTTGTACCTGTCGCCGTCGGGCAGGTCTTTTGTAAAAATAACGGTGTTTGCCTCGATCGGAAGATTGATTGTATCGGTGCGACAAAGGCTCAGCGTAAACGATAGCTCGCAGTCATGATACAACGAACGCAGGTTTGCCATAACAAGGTCGACGCACCGAAATTCTCCACAGATGAGAATCGCGAGTTTCATTTTCTATTTACTAGTAAATATTTTACGGTCGTGATATAATTTCTTATATCGAGTGTGTACGGTGCGTTCAGACCATGATCCAGGAGATCAAAGTCCTCTGGAAAGAACCATACCTCTCTGAATTCTCTGTCGTGCGCAAAACCCGCGACGTCATTATCTGACACGCGGATCAGGTATCGACCGGAATCATGGCTCTTGATTTCACCGATCTTGTCCTTGGATCCGCCTGTCACTATCCGTACGCGGCAATGCATCGGGAGTACGTCTCTTTCCGCATGAACCCGCGTATCATGAGAATAGATTACCTCGGCAACCACTGATTCCAGACAATAGCGGAAGCGTTGGTTGATCTCAAGGAAAAACGGTGAGACGATCACGACCGCCGTGGTCTCCGGGCGGCAAAACACAAGGTTGGCCATCCCCCCGCCAATGCTCCCGCAGACGATGGAAGCGCGAGAAAACACGTGAATCTTTTCATGCGTTTCCATCTGCTCCGTAAAAATCTCTGTGAAACCAATCTTTTCCAGGGCTTCTATCAGCTCGTCCTCGTTCATCATCTTTCTCTTGGTCGTATAATTCGTGCCAATATTACTCCAATCATTATGGATCCAGGTGCGTCGCGATACGTAGACACGGGATAGATCCCTGTACTCGGGACGAACCTTTCTTCGTTTCGCGTTTTCCTTGATCTTGTCGTAGATGATCCGGAATTCCGGGCGTGGGGGCTCATTCGAGAACCCACCGTGTGTGAGCGACGTCGAGATGAATACCGTCTCGTACATGTGATCCGAGGAACATACCACCGTTTCCTCTCTTCCGATCCCGCACAGTTCCAACAATTCCGTATTAAAACGAAAATGCTCCTTTTTGTATTTGTTGGGAAACTGAACGAGTAGACGGAGTTCTGGGAATCTGGCTTTCAGCCAAAAATAAGTGTACAGGATGGGAAGCGTGTCGTACAAGAAATGATAGTAATTCTCCGTATTATACACAAAAAAGAAAACAGGATACGGGATGATCTGTTTCGGGTTTTTTTCTGGAACGGGTTCATATCGATTATCATCATAAAAACTCGATCGCCGTAGGGACATGATCTTCTCGTCATACGGGGACACCAGAATACTGTCCTTCATTTCCTGAAAGAGGACGTTCGGATAAAAGATATCCTTTCCCGTTGCAGATACATTTCTGAGAACGGTATACCCGATCGATCGTCCGGTCGCGTCCGCAGGATGGATCTCCGTGAAATCCACATCTCGAAACGATTGTATTTCTGGCATTTTATCCAGGACAATTTTTCATTCTTTAAGGTTTGATGACATAACAGGTCGGCGCTATCCAATCGGTGCTCTTGAGATCGAGTCTGATGCCGGATTCTTTTATAAACATATCGACTCCACAGGACTCGCTGAATTTATGATATTCGTATTCATCAAACAAAATAACGCCTCCGGGCAAGATCCGATCCCACAAATATTTCAGGGATAAATAAGTAGGTCTCTCGATATCAACGTCGATGTATAACAAAGAGATCCGGAACCCGGGATTTTGGTTAATAAATCTCGGAATCGTGGTTTCCACGTCTCCCTCGATAAGGATGTATTTTTTTTCCAGTCTCATATTATCTAAACGATTCAGACAGCTCTGCAGAGTCCGTTCATCAGAACCTACTTTTGAGAACACCAGCTGCATGCTATTCTGATCGATGATGGAATCTTTGTTCAGTGCCGCGGAAGCGTTTACGGGATCAAACAGATCAAACCCGATGATTTTTTTATTGGAATGATGGCAGTAGATATCCACAAATTTTGAAAACGTAGCGATCCCTGATCCTTTGAAAACCCCAATTTCAACAATGTCACCCGGTAAATCTTTCACTCTGAGGAAAAACTCGAAACGCTTCAATAGTTTTCCCATAAGTTTAATATCTTCCGAGAATATAAAACTATTAAAAATGCTGTATAACTCATCGGACGGCATATTTTTTTTTATTATTGTTACATATATCTTCCAATTCCATTTTATCACGTTATGCGAAAAAAAAACTTTTTAAAAATTTTCATTCATGGCATTTATTCTTGACATTTTTTTCTATACCGTTCCTCTTCTCGTGTCTGAAGTGTCTCTATTCCGTCAATACACCGTGGCATGACCGCGGATTCAACCATGATTGTGTGATACGCGTCCATGATCTCTGATAATGCCTCAAGACCCGACCGCGTACCGGCGCACAAAAACACGGTGTCGGAGACGATCAGGACGGGTGCTTGTCTGATCTCGGACAGATCCGCCGGCAGCCGTAAAACATTGTCGGCAAAAACCGCGAGATCCGGAAAACAATAATGGATCGGTTCAAAAAAACGGGTATGATATTCCGTCGGGCGTACGACCACGGCGTCCGATGTCGTCTCGTGGATTTTTCTGCTGATCCTGTGAGCCATCCGTTCCGGTTCCGCGACCTCATACCTCTCGCACATCCGATCGTACAGATCAAAAACCTCTGCCGTGGTGTCTCCTGTTAGGATGATCCCGTGGTTTTCCAGGATGAGGATCCGCGTCTCTGGTCTCGCACGATCCTTGATGGCTTCGTACAGCGGCAGACCGGGTTCGGTGTACGGGATCTCGAGGATCATCGGATCGTCCAACGAAAGTCTATCCAGAAAAATCGGTATGAAATGGAGGTGGATCGTGTATTTCCTCAGGAGCGTGTGGAATCCGGCTTCCATGGACGGCTTCCCGTTACCGTACAATTTATAGAACGGTTCCTGAGTGCTGCCGATGCAGAAACCATCGTTTGTGGTTGTATTGCCCATGATCCTGCCCGATGATTTGATCAGCATGCTCTCCCCATCCAGCCTTATCGATATATTCCCCCCGGCACCCTGTATATTCATGACGGATTGTCCAAACACGCGAGACAAGAAAACAAACTCTCTCGTTGACTCCATGATCAGCCGGAGATAAGCCAACAGATCAGCAAATCTGCCAAATTTGAGGTGCGCTCCTTTCCATGCGATCCCGTTCGCTGATGGATCAAAATGAAAACACAGCATCCCGCAGTCTAGACCTGGAAAAATATCGTGCTCCATGCTGTCTCCCACCATGACGATGCCTTTTTCTTTGCCCAATTTTTGGAGAATGTCGGTAAACATTTTCGGGTGTGGTTTCTCTTCCCCGCACTCACTGCTCGTGGTCATACACTCGATGTATTCCAGGATCTTTAGGTGTTCGAGTTTGTCGATCTGTTGGTGGAACTGGTTATTGGATATGATCCCAACGGGGATCTTGTTGGTTTTCAGCCATACCAACAGTTCCTTGACACCGTCGTATAGCCGGAGCTCTTGAAAGAATGCCTTTTGAAAGATATCGTGACATTTCTTGATCTCATACAGTGATACTCCTCTGTTTTTTGTGAGTTCTTGGAGGTAAATTATCTTGTTGAATTTTATGGATGGGTTATTGGATTTCTTGATACGCCCACACACTTCTTTGAACCGTTCCGACAGTTCGTTCGCGGGCTCGTTTAGGATGAAACAAAGATGTCTTACCACCGCATCCATACCGGCTCGGTTGCATCGTTCGTAATCATAGAGCGTGTTATCAAAATCAAATAAGACGGCATTAATCATTTATTCTCTCAGATAAAAATGATTCTATTCCAATCATGTTTTTGAGCCATCAACTCATGACCTGTATCCATCCCCGCTGCCGGATCCTCGCCGTCCTGTTCCTCGTTTTCGGCGGTATCCTCACGCTGACGGAAGAGTACCGCGGCCGCTACGACGCCGCCACCAGCGTCCTGCTCACCGTCCATCTCGCTGTCTACGCCGCCTGTCTCGTCCACGTCTCGGCCCTTGTCTGTCTCCACCGCGTCCTCCTCAATAAGGAAGCCTGGGGCTGGCTCGTGCTCATGAACCTCGTCTCCTCCGGCTTCCTGATGGGCTTCTACCGCTCTCTGCTGAAATGGGAGGCCGTCCACATGGTCGTCGGCACCGTCTCCTGCGTCGCCCTCGGCAGCAAGAAGCTCCTCCCGCCACCGGAAGAGCGACCCATCCCGCTGGAGCCCGTCCTCGACCTCGACCAGATCATCTAGGCTTGACGTACCCACGCACGATCTCGATCGTGTAGCTGTACACGACCACCACGGCAAACGCCGCGACCAGGATCGCGTCCTCTCTCGACAACGATGATCGTCTCGTGGCCATCAGCACGCACGTGTACACCATCATGAGCACGAAATAGAATTCCTCCAGGCCGGTCCTGATCGCCCGGACGAGCTCTCGCGTCTCTCGGGTCTGTTTTGTGAAATGGACGACCAGGCTCGCCACGCCGGCCGCGATTACCAGGATTTTCAGACAGATGATGATCAAGACAAGAAACATCCCTTTATTTTATTTCGGGACGACACACACAAACGTGTCCTCGCGGATGCTCGTGCAGAGACAGCCCTCGGCCATCAGGATCTTGGTCTCCATGACCACAAAACCCAGCTCCTGGAGCGCGGCCGTAATCCTGCCCTGCACCGGTTGTCGATCCTCCTCCCGGACGCCGCGGAGGAAATCCGACGTGTGGTAGCGGACGACGGTCCGGTTCTCCATCCGGCGCCGGATCTTCTCCACCAGCCGCCCGATCTGCTCGTTGTACCGGGTCTCGATCGCCCTCGAGGCGACGTCCAGTCCCAGGCACGAGACCACCACCCAGTTGATCGGACAGCCCTCCAGCGTCGTCGTGGCCAGCGGCGCCCGGCACAGCGGGCAGGCGCGGACGGATCGGCTCGGCGGCACGGACAAGAGGTCGACGGTGTGGCCGCACGGCAGCACGCGGGGATCACGGAATTCTTCGAGGCTGATCGGACAGCACAGCGCGTCCGTCGTCATGGATAATTTTTTTCTTACCGCGGTAAAAAAAAATTGAATCCTCGTTTGTCATGAACGTCCGGTTATCAAATGAACCGGATCGTCTCTCTCAGCCTGGCGACCGGTGCCGCGACCGCCGTTGCCTGTTACGGTGCCGAGATCGTGGATCGTTCCCCAGATCTCCTCGTTGCCGTCGCGGCAATCCTCGTCCAATCGGTTCACGATGCCGTCTGTCTCGCGTTCTTTATGCTCTACCTGTCTTGTCTGCGAGATAGCCGGCATCTCGCGGTGCTCAACGCGTTCTACACGCTGCTCATGTTCTCGTTCAGCCTCTGTAAGCGCTGCTTGCTCACGCTCGCGTACAACCGTCTGCTCGGCCTGCCGATGTGCACGCGGTACGTCCCGCTCTGGCAGCGCTTCTACAACTCCACCGCCGCCTCCTGCGCCGACGATCCGCTCCGAGCCACCTACCTGTGGCTCAGCGATCACGTTTTCCAGTCCGGGCTCATGGTCGTCCTCAACCTCGGATCGCTCCTCAGACGACCGAAGCCTCGGTCATGAGGAGCCGTTCCAGCTGCTGCTCGTCCGGTGTCTTGCGGCGGAACGGCGGGCAGCACACGCTCATGCCCATGGTGAAAAGACCGAACAAGAGAAACAGTCCCGTAAAGAGGCAGTACCCACCGAACGAACTGTACCCGGCCTCGCACGAGAAGCGCTCGTCCGCAGACCGGCTCGCGTCCGAGAAGCACCGGAACGCCGGATAGTCGTCCACCATCCCTTTCGCGCAGAGCGCTCCGAGCCCAAAAAATACGCAGCCGACGGCGATGCCTGGATAAAATATTGAACGCTCCATGATGGTAACGATACCGTTCCATCATTCGTCTGATTCATTTTTTTTTTTGAGTCTTGAGAAATGACGGACGCCGTGATCGACCGCGTCAGAGACGTCCTCCTCCAGAGAAAGCCGTGGAACGAGCTCTCCCGTGTCGCCACCTGGCTCCTCACCGCCGCGTCCGCCTGGCTCCGCAAGGATCCAAGACCCGTCCTGACCGGTCTTACGATCGTCGCGGACGAGGCAGACACGCCCGGCACGGCCTCCTACGACGCCGCGACACACACCATCACGATCCACAACCCGATCCTCCTCTCCCGGTCGCTGGGCCTGGAGGGCCTGGCGCGGTTCCTGCTGCCGGATTTCGATAGGGTGGCCGCCGGCATGTTCCTGATCGTCCTCCTCCACGAGCTCGTCCACGCCTACCAGGCGCGGCACGGCTGCCGCGGCGACCGGTGCGACCTCGAGACGCACGCCAACCACGTCGCGTACCGCTTTGCCAAGGAGCACGGCCTCGAGTACGAGTTCTCGTTCGGCCAGTCCGTCCTCGCCCGCTTCCACGACGATTTCCCGGCTTTCTATCGATGCGCCCTCGAACGGAAAGACGATCACGGTTTTGATTGCTGGTGCTGAGCTACGGCGCGTTCAGCAGCCCGCCGATCGCGTGAACCACCCCGTTGCTCAGCACGGCGTCGAACGCCACCACCGGGATCGTAAAATTCAGGATCAGCCCGGCCTCGCGGTCGATCGTGGCATAGATCGAGTAGCCCTTGATCGTCGTTGTCAGCTGCTGGTACGGCGACGTCAGCAGGACGTTGCTCGGGAACGCGCCCGCCATCATGTGGTACTTGACGATCTTTCTCGCCGTGTTCGTGTCCATGTTCAGCAGCGCGCCCTCGTCCAGCGCCTCGTCCGGCGGCGCAAAGACCGTGTACCGCGCCTGAAGGTCCGCCAGCAGCCGATCCAGCCGAGCCCGCTCCACCACAAACGCGAAGCGCGGATGATGCCGCTTGAGGAAGCCCATGATCGTGTCGGGCGGTGCCGCGTCCACGACCCGTGGCGCCGGCCGCAGCACGGCCTCCGGATACGCGAAGCGGTTATCGAAAAACTGGCACGTTCCCTGGTGGCTCACCATTTTATCCGTGACGATTTTTTTTCTTTAGTCCTCGTTGTCGCTGTGTTCCTCGGTGTCCGAATCCTCTTCATCAAAGACGCTAAAGATGACGTCCTCTGAGACCGGATGCCGGCACATCGGACACTTGAGGTGATCCGGATCCATCTTCATGAGGCAGGCCTTGTGGAATGCGTGCCGGCACTCCAGGATCACCCGGTGCGTCTCCTCCTGGCAGATCCCGCAGGTCTGTGCCGCCTGCTTCTCCCGGGCAAAAGCCCGGAAAACGACGCAGTGCTCGCACTCCTGGCCCTTGTTCAGCCGGCAGCAGTCCGGACAGAGACGGAACCGCTCCGCGAACGTCCAGACGTAGCGGATCGCCGCCTCGTAGCCGCGGTGGACGCGGATCCGCGTGTTCGTGTTGCGATTCCCGGGGATGACGTACCGGACGCGCGTCTTGACCAGGTCGTCGCACCCGCCCTCGCCCGTCAGCCTGAACGAGACGAGGTGGTAGCCGGACGCGTCCAGGATCGTGTCCCGCAGGTCGACCTCGTACACCCACGCGGTCTGGCTCTTTTTGCGGACGGCTTTCTCGATGACTCTCCTGATGGATTCCATGCTTGTCGCGGAGAGAGATGGTAAAAGAGGCGTTTCAATTTTTGTTTTATGGATGATTATGCCAGAGGTAGGCAACGCCTGAGACTCCAGAAATCGCATTCCCGTTGCTCAGACCACCCCCACCGCCGCCGGCGCCATAGGTGGTATCGGACTGGGGCTTGCCATCGGGCGAGAACCCATTGTCGTTCGGTCCGCCGATCCCCGCGCCTGAATACGCGCCATCCGTGTTGCCGAGGCCGATCCCCCCACCTCCTCCACCACCAACGTTCTGGAGCGTCGCACCGATGGCAGTCTGTACCGCGACCGGGATGTTGGTCGTAAACGTGGCGTAATTATCATAGACCCACGAGTTTGTCCCGGTCTGACCCGCGGTGCTCGGATTGCTTTTCTGACCCCCCGTGCCACCCGTCTCCGACAGACCCACGACACTCGTAAAACCGCTCGCAGCACCGGATTCGGTGGCCACACCCGCATATCCCGGAGTCGGTGTGGTGCTGAAATAACTGAAACCACCATAGCCGCCTCCGGCCGTCATATTGTAGGACTGATAGGTCACACCCGTCGCGCTCGCGTTATTGCCGTCGTTTTTACCATCCGGTCTCAAGCCACCGACTCCGACGGTGAGCAACAGAGCAGCCGTCTGGGGGAGACCCATCTGCGCGGTGAGGGCGGCACCGCCTCCACCCCCACCGCCAGACGAGTTAGCGGAACCGTTCCCGCCCGAGCCGCCGCCTCCGACAAGGATCATGCCACCGGTGATGCCGGCGGCCGCATTGACCGTGATCGTAAAAGCTGCCGGAGACGCGCCGGGATCTTCCGGTTTCACAGAATCAAACCGGTACAAGATGTAGCCCGTAATACCCGCCTTGGAGTAATAACCCGTCGGGCTCGTCCTCGTGATCGTCAGGGTCGGCAGTGCGGCCAGGGGCTCAAAGAATTCGTTCAGATCCGTGCTGTTGACACGGAAACCGGTGACCGGTGCTTTGGTAGCACCGGTCAGCGGAGCAAAGAAAAGATTGAGATCCTGTCCGTTATCGTCGTAACCGGTCGACGATGCCGTCGTCACACCCGTTAGCGGCTCAAAGATCTGCGACAGATCAACGCCCTGAGCATAATAATTCATCTTTTAGACAAGCGCTATAAAAATTTCTCATTTTAAATATCGGATCATGTATAAACGAAAGCATGTTGTCGGGCTACCGAGTAAACGGTGTCGATCTTGACAGCATTTTTCAGGCCATCGGCGGAGCCACACCGGGTTCAACGGCAACAAACTACAAAACACCCGACGGCAAAGACCTTAACCAGCGATATATGCCCTACAGCTCGGGAACTCCGGCAAGCGTTACGAATTATAAGGTGTTGAACACGGATCTGAATGTCTTTTTTGCTCCATTCTCTGCCGCTCCGCCCTTTACGGCCACCGGGGGCGGCAATACTTACCAGGTCAGCGGGAGCTCTTATCTTATCACGTTTACGTCCGGTTCGGGTAGTCTGGTTCTCAGCCAGGCACCCACGGCCTCGGGACTGCTCGTTCTCGGTGGTGCTGGCGGCGGTGGCATCAATGCCGGAGGTGGCGGTGGAGCGGGCGGGTTTTTTTATGTCTCCAGCGGAGCCGGTGTCACCACGGGAAGGACGTACGCGATCCAGGCAGGTGCGGCCGGTTCTGGTGCCGTCATCTACAACGTCTCGGCTCAAGCGAATAACAAGGGCTCGACCTACGGCGGTACCTCGTATTTCTCGTTTACGGGAACGACTTATGCCGCGGGCGGTGGTGGCGGCGGGGGCTGCAGAGATTGTACGAATCTTTCTGGACAGCAATGGCCCGGTTTGCCGGGGCTCGCCGGATCTTCCGCGGGGAACCAGGGACAGGGTGGTGGTGGTGGCGGGAAAACCATCAACACGAGTGGTGGTTCGGGCTTTTTCAGCGGCGGTTCCGGCAACGATTCCGGAACCAGCTCGGCCGGCGGTGGCGGTGGCGGCATGAACGCGGCCGGTAATAATGCCGGCAGCGGCAACGGTGGCAACGGCGGTAACGGCAAACAGTTTACGCTGGGTTCGTTCACGATTGGTTATGTGGGCGGGGGTGGCGGCGGGTCGCTGACTCAGGGCGGTGGAACCATTGGAACCGCAGGTCTCGGTGGTGGCGGTGACGGCAATTTTGCGGATGCCTCCACGATCGCTAACGGCTTTGCCGGGACAACCTACGGAGCGGGCGGTGGTGCCGGTTATCAGCCGTATAACAACGGCGTTACCCCCGGTTCCACACCCGCCTACGGCGGCACGGGAGCCGCAGGAGCCGTGTTTGTCTACCTGGCGTTCTAAGAGCATTTTTTTCTAGAGAAATGCGTATCTTCTGTCTGCGGCACGGCGCCACGGATGCCTGCGAGAGCACCGACAAGGCTCTAAATAAAGACGTCTCCCTCAACGTGGCCGGCATCGAGCAGGTGCTCGCCACGCACCGGCTCTTCCGGGATCGGCTCCGCGGCGTCCGGCTCGTCCTCGTCAGTCCCACCCGTCGGACCGAAGAGTCCGCCGCGCTCCTCCGTCTCCCCTCCCCGCTCCTCCACGACGCCCGCCTCCACAACAAGAAACACTCCGACGAGGAGTACGCGGCCGATCTCGTCTCGCTCATGAGCGAGCTCGTCTCGCGCGGCGAGGACGTCCTGCTCTGCACCCACGGCCGCATCGTCAAGATGCTGTACTCGATCCTTACCCGCGGCGCGTTCCGCCAGGAAGTCATCGACGCGCTGCGCCTCGACTACGGCACCATGACCGTCTTTCGGATCGACGGCGGAGAGACGCGGTGCGAGGTCTTTGGCAACGGACCGCTTCAGAACGAGTAGAACCCGAAGCGCTGCCGCCCACCGCCCTGCCGCCGGCGTGCCTTCCGAATAAAACCATCCTCGGCCTCCGTCAGGAGCGACCGGTAGACGTCCGGTGACAGCGCTTTCACGGACGGCAGGTAGACGAAGTTGTTCTCGGAGTACGGCACCAGGTAAAAGTCGTACGGCCGCTTCTGGATGTATTCCAGGAGCTTCGGCCCGATCACGCTCTCGATCATGACGATCCTACCGAGATCTCGGTTTGCCACGACCGTGAGCCGCTCCAGGAAACGCGTAAAGACGCCGTGCGTCCGGAAGAGCGCGCTCGTCTTGACCTGGACGACGTCGATCCGTGGCAGCTTCTCGTTGCCGTAACGAAAGGGCACGCGAGACACCCGCAGCTGCGCGTGGATCGCCGGTGTCCTGACGTCGACGTACGGCCTGGCGTTCCGGAGACGATCCAGGAGCTCCTTCTGCGACGGCACGGCCGCCGTGGAAGCGTGATCCTGAAGGTTCTGTCGGCACACGAGATCCAGGCTCTGCCACTTCTGAAAAGCCGACAGTGCCTGGAAGCGCTCCCTCGTCTGCGCCTGCTGCTGCCTGAATTCTTTCCGCGCAAAAGCGGTGAGCCGTGACCACAGCTCTTCTTCCGATTGCTCCTGTGCCATTTTTTTCCACACAGAAAAAAATTCACGGTTCGTCGAGAAAGAGATCTAAAAATTTTTATTTCTGGCCGAATAAATGTCCTGGAACGACACCAGCTCCAACATCAACTACATGGCCAACGTCGGCTGGGAGGACACCTCCGCGAGCGTCCCCGGGATCGACACGCTCTTTTCGGAACAAAACATTGCCTCGCTGAGCGAGGCCGTTACGCGGGCGCTGGACGGCGTGGATCCTAAAGGCCGGCGGATCGTCGTTCCGCGCGATAACATTGTCGAGGTGCTCTCCAGCGTGTACCGCTTCGGCACGCGCCAGAACATCGGCGACATCTACACACGGTACATTATCCCACAGGCCGAGGCGCGGTGCGACCTGCGCTCCATCAACAACCAGGCCATCAACATCATCGTCAGCGGCCTCACCGATGCCATCCAGATGGAGGAGAACAACAAGAAGCTGACGGTCTGGACGACGCTGCTCGGGGATTTCAACCGCGAGGGCCTGCGCTCGCACGCGCCCATCAAGATCCGGCGGCGGCACCCGCAGTACATGGCCTTCAACATGAACTACTGAGCGCGCGTGTAGAAACAGGTCTGATGCAGGACATCAAAAAACGTAAATCCCAATTTTCTAAAGAGCTCAGAAAGTTCCATGTGTCGTCGATCTAGGAATGGGATCGGATCGATTTTTTGGTCTTGTCGGATCAGGACAAAATGATAACAATGATATCCTGTCCTTTTGGGTGGATTAGGACCGACGTAGGGAAAGATACAATCTCCGGTATTGTTTACGCTGTGATTGACAATCAGCCAATGGATTTTATTTCCGTGGACGGCATCCGGATCGAACAGGAGAAAAGTATAGTTTCGATCGGGTTTCATGGTAAAAAATGTTATCGAGGGTGGCCGAGAGCACTGTTCGGATGAAAGGATCGTACCATCACACAGAATGCTGCGAGGACCGTATCGTATATCCATTTTCTTTTGGAGAGAAAAAAGTTAGGCGCTGACGAATGTCGTGATGAGCGGGAACACCGGCCGGATGGCCTCGGCGCACGCGAGCGCGAGCGCGCGGTGTTCTTTCTGCGTGCCGGGATCGCTCCGGAGCTCAATGTAGTGGATCCACGAGCGGAGCGTGCCGTTGACGTAGAGCCGCGATGCCGTGTTGCCTTCCGGGAGCACCGCACGAGCCTGCTCCCGCGCGATCCCGTTCTCGAGCGCCCACTCGTAGGTCTCGCGCGCGACGCGGCTCACCTCCTCCTGGCGCGCCGTCCACTCGCGTCTCAGCGGCTCGTCGTCGGTCTCGAGGCTGTTCTGGCGGTTCGTGTGATCCTGGAGCCGCGCCTCCCGGACGACCGGCGGCTCGGTGACCGCCGCGTACCGCTGCGAGAACTCCTGGAACGAGAACGAGCGGTGCCGCAGGAGCTGTCGGGCGATATCCCGCGTCGTCTCGACCTCCAGGCAGAGGCTGGTCATCTCGAACGGCGACCAGTGTCTGTGCTCGATCAGGTAGCGGATGAGGCGGTGGTTGTTCAGGTTCGCGTGCTGGCTCGCCGGATTGGAGACGCGGGCGCAGTACACGATCCCGTCCTCCATGCTCCCGCCGTCGACGAGCGCGGAATGACTGATGAGCCTGGCGGTCGTCATGTTTGGAGACGGACGAGAGACGGCTCGGTCGGTTTCATTTTTTTTTTTCGCAGAGGAAAAAAAAATGCTGCCGCCCGAGATCGTCCGTCTCGTGTCCGAGTACCTCGGCCTACGGTGCCACGTCTGCCGCGTCCGCGTGGAGCCGTGTCGCTTCGTGCGGCATCCGAGGTTTTTTTTCTGCAGCCGCCGGTGCTACGAGGCCGTCTAGTACGGCGTAGAACGGAATGCCTCGGATCTCCTCTGTGAGAGGATCGGGCCGTACGGCTCTCTCCGGGTCCGGTACGCGCTTTTCGGGAGCAGTTCTTCTCGGCGGTGATATTTCAGGAGGTTGGCGTAGCAGAGCGCCTTGTAAGCCGGCGAGTAGCGATCCTCCTCCGACACCATGTGTTGTCGGAGAGCCTTGGTTCGATCCGTATCGAAAACGGAAAGATTCCTGTACACCAGGTACCACCTGTCGGTACGGTTCTCGTAACGGGTCAGGTCCTCGGATTCATACATATTTTTCACGATCTCGGGGTTGATTTTGGTGTGGAGGTACGAGTACACGTTGAGCAGGTCTTGCGAGTACCGCTTGTCAAAGACACGGCGCGCCTGCCGCAGGACGATCCCGTCTTCTTCCTCGTCCTCGGGAGGATACACGTACCCGGCTCCGTCGAGGAAACAGCCCAGCAGTGATCGGAATGCCGTGAACAGCGTCAAGAATTGTTCACGATGACGATCGATTTGCTGTCTCTGGACGGCGGTGCAGGACAAGTTTTTGATGTCGATAAGGCTCGCGTACTCCCCCTCTCTGACCACGCGAAAGATGGATTCGTTGTCCAAAAAAGGCCGGAGCACGTCTCGGACGGTCTGAGCGCTGCAACCGAGCCTCGTCAGGAACGCTTGTTCAGAAATCATTTATTGCTCTGATTTTTTTTTTTAGCACTCAGTACAATCCGGTCGGCACGGGGTTCCGGTGCCTGTACTTTGGTTCTAATGGCAGCCGCTCGATTCTCAGCAGCAGCCGGTAGGCCATGAGCCGTTCGAGCGTCGACGACGTGTCCGAAAGATTCGAGGTGGATCTGAGACAGCGTTTACGGAGGTCATCGCAGTACGTGCCTCGCTTTTCCGGCAGGTTGTGAGTGATGTTGTAATAGAAATAGCCGAGGCTGCGCGTCATGAACTCGACCCGGGACGGAAAGATCACCGGATCCCAGAAAGTCGTATCTCTGAACAGGAATACCAGCACGGCCAGCATGTCCCTGATCAGCTTGCCGGGCGGCATCAGCCGCCTGGCATGATCAAGAATGATGGCTTCCTCGAGCGCCCTCGCACTGAATTCCGCTTCCTGGTCATTGATGTAGCACCCGAGGAAAAGCAAGAGTCCTTTCAGGACGAGGTTTTTCGGCTCCGCCGGCAGCGCCCTGATCATGCTGGCCTGCTCTGGCGTGAGTGGGTCGATGTTGTCCACACAAAAACGGTCTACGCCCTCCGGTTTATCCGGGAGCGCGAGCGCTCGCCAGAACTCCGTCATGATGGCCGATGCACCGGCGTAGGTGTAACCAGGATCCCAGTGATGCATGATGTAATGCTCTTCGGCCTCGTCGGCCTCGCCGCCAAAAGTCTTTACCCCGGCAAGGACGGCCGTCCACCCGATCCTGTCTCTCTGTTGCGGCGCTCGCGGCTGCCGGTAGAGCTCCAGCATACGCTCGACGCTGATGTTATCATCTATATCGAGCAGACTCGTACAGGTCTTGGCAAATCTGTCCAGGTCTTGGATGCTTGTGCCGTATCGCTGCCTGACCTGCTGCTGCTTCATCGTTTTCCAGCGTGGTGGGCACAGACCAATATCGTAATGAGCATCGTCTTTCCTGACCAGCAGCCACGCGGGTCTGGTCGGATCGCCGTAGGTATAAAAGTGTGTGAGCATCTCGCGCACGTCAATCACAATGATACAACGATCCGGGTTGAGCCTCGAAAAAGCCGCGATCTCCAGCTCGCCACCCCATTTTTCTGTCTGGCGGATCTGCTTGACATAGGCTTTCTGATCCGTGGGAGTTCCATGCTGGTACATCCTGGCTCGTTGGTTCGCTTTCTGCTGTTGTGTTTGGAGTCTCAGATACGATCGTTCGATCTCTGTCGCGATGTCGTCGCGCATGTTCCTGACGGCGGTGTCGGCCTCCTTGTCCATGGCGAGATCCGTGGACGCATGATCAATCCCGAGCTCGGTGAAAATGGCCATCGCACGGTACAGGCAGTGGTTATCGGCGGCAATGGGCAGGATTTTGATCATCCCGTTGGCAAACCGTTCCTCCACGTCTCCGCTATAGCATGTAATCATGGATTTTACGTTATCCAGAATTTTTTTTTTCGTGGTCTAGATCTTTTTGGCAAAGATTCCGCTCTGGAGCGAGGACATCTCTGGTGGCAGGACGCGGATTTTACCGGTTGTGTACATGTCGAGGAAAAAGCGGCTGCTCGTGATGCAGTTCAGCAGGTCGATCAGGTAGTCCTCCCTGTTGTTCAGGATCTTCTGGTAGGTCTCCGGCCGGCGCGTCTTGAGCGCGTGCGAGATGACCGAGAGCGCCTGGCCGTTCTCCACCGAGTTGTCCGTGCGCCGCGACTTGTGGTCGTAGTCGAACGGGAGCACGTCGTCGCGGAGCAGGAAATCCAGATCCTGGTCACGGCACACCTGCTTCTTGAGGATCTGGAGCTTGGTCTCCAGCGTGAAATTCTTTCGGCGGTCTTCGACGGAGACCGCCCTCGTCTTTTCAACGACCGGTGGCTCGGCAACGATCGGCGGCGGCGCCGCCTCCTCGACGATCAGAACCACACCACCGAGCTCTTCTTTCTTGGGGTGATGGTGGAGCAGCCGGACGAGCTCGCGCTCGTGCGCCGTCTGGAGGTACTCGAGCGTGTACCGGAGGTCGTTCTCCACCGGCACCGATCGCTTGTTGAACTGGATCCCGAGGACGGGATTCAGCCGCTTGCTCGAGCAAAAGACCTCGTGCTTGATGAATGCCGCCAGGTCGTCGTGCCGCGGCCGGCGGAACGTCATGTCGCGGCCCATGACACGGTGGTTCTCGACGATGTCGATCGTGCCGTACGACGGCGTCTGGTCGTCCCTCGGCACGGAAGCGTCCTCGTACGCGACGCTCCGGAAGACCAGCGTGTCCACGGGCCGCATGGAGGCCAGGCACCGCGGGCTGACCTCCGACACGCGCAGGTGGCTGTTGCCGTTCTTGCGCTTCTCCACGAATTCGACCCACTCCAGAACCGACGAGCCGCGCCGCTGGAAAAAATAATTCATGAAGCCCGCCTGATCCTTGTACGCGAGCACCTTGTCCTCCAGCGTGAGCTCCTCCGGCGCCGCAAAGAGCCTCGTGTCTGTACCGTCCGTCAGCACGAACGTGCGCGTCCCGTCCGTGACCTCGAACGTCGTCTCCGGCCGGGCGCTCAGGTAGTAGCGGTAGTGGTACCGGATGTCCGCGTGGAGCCGCGTGACGAGGCTCACCCCCTCCCGCGACTGGAAAAAGAATTCGTTCCGCAGGCTCTCCATCACGAACGTGCTCCCCGTCTCGAACGGGTGATCCTCGCGGTAATCCGACGAAAAGATCTCCGTCACGTCGGGATAGAACCGATCCTTGTCCTCCATGCGATCCCAGTCCGCCACCGCCCGCCAGCAGACACCGGTCTCGCCGTCGCGCGTCAGCAGCACCAGCTTGTTGCCCATGTTGACGGCCGCGCACTTGAACCCGGTCCCGTACTCCCCGATGTCGTTCTGCGCCGACCGCTCGCGGTCGTACGTCCAGCTGAAAATCTGCTGGAGGCGGTCGCGAGCGATCCCGGCCTCGTTGTTGTCGCTGATCAGGATCCGGCTGATCCGCGGGACGCCGTGGTCGTTCTTCTCACGGATCGCGACGCGGATCATTGTCGATCCGGCGTCCAGGGCATTATCCAGGAATTCGAAGAGGCTCGTCCGCAGGTCGTAGCCCGAGTTGCGGGCCTTCTTGATGATGCCCCGCAGCGTCGGCACGCAGGACGACATTTTTCATCGAGAGACAGACGGATGCTTAAACCATCTGAATGGCGGAAAAAAATCTAAGAGTCTCCCGATCGCCAGAGAAAATGATCCGAGACGGCCTTTTCAGGATGGTGCGCTCGATCCTGCCCAAGATCTCCGAGACGGAGCGGATCGCCCTCCGCTCCGGCGGCGCGAGCATCGACCGCGACATCTTTGCCGGCCGGGTAAATCGCGCCCGTCCCGAGCTCGTGCCGAAGCCGTGGACGGCTGATGACCACCGGATGCTCCAGAAGACCGATGGCCTGATCCGCTTTGCCGGGAGCGATCACCTCTATCCGAACCCACGGATCCACGAGATCCTGCAGCGGGTTGGTCAGGACGGCTTTTTCGGCATGATCATCGACCGCGAGCACGGTGGGAGCCGGGTCTCCGTCTCGGCGCAGTCGCGCATCCTGACCAGGATCGCGTCCCACAACCCGAGCCTCGGCGTGGTCGTCATGGTGCCGAACTCGCTCGGCCCGGCCGAGCTCCTGAGCCACTACGGGACCGAGGCGCAGAAACGGCATTTCCTGCCGCGGCTGGCCTCCGGAGAGATGATCCCCTGTTTCGGCCTGACCGGTCCACACAACGGCAGCGACGCCACCGGCGCGATCGACCGTGGCGAGGTCGTGCTCGTCGACGGCATCCCCAAGATCTCGGTACACCTGGACAAGCGCTACATCACGCTGGCGCCGGTCGCCGGCCTGGTCGGCGTGGCTTTTCATCTCAGCGATCCAAACGGGCTGCTCCCGGCCGGCAGGGAGGGCATCACGGTGGCGCTCTTGGAGAGAGGCCATCCCGGTCTCCGTCAGGACACGTACCACAACCCGAACAACGCCGGCTTCCCGAACGGGACGCTGCGCGGCGACGTGATGATCGGTCTCGACCAGATCATCGGCGGGGCGGCGCGCGCCGGCGACGGCTGGAGCATGCTCATGGAGTGCCTGGCCGTCGGCCGCGGGATCAGCCTCCCGGCGAGCGCGAACGCCTCCGCCAAGGCCGTGACGCTCGGTGTCTTTCACTACCTCCGGCATCGGAAACAGTTCCGGATGCCGATCGGAGACATGGAGGCGGTGCGCGAGAAATGCGTCCGGATGTTCTGCAACGCCTGGATCATCAACGCGTCGGTTCACATGACCAACACCATCCTCGACCACGGCGCCGTGCCGTCCGTCCTGACCGCCGTCATGAAGCAGCAGAGCACCGAGCGGGCGCGCGCGGTCCTCCAGGACGGGATGGATCTGTGCGCGGGGAGCGCCATCTGCGTGGGCGAGAACAATTTCTTTACGCGCTTCTACCATTCCGCGCCCGTCGGCATCACCGTCGAGGGCTCCAACACGCTCACCCGTGGGCTCATCATCTTTGGCCAGGGTCTGAACAAGAGCCACCCGCACATCCACGAGATCGTGGACTGCCTGTACTCGGACAAGCGGGCTGATTTCGAGCGGTATTTCTACGCGATGCTCGGGATGGTGATCCGGAACTATGCCGTCGGGATCGTGCCGCTCGGGGATCGGCTCCGCCGGCTCGCCGTCCGGTTCAGCACCGTCGCCAGTTTCGTGGCTCTGCTCGGCGGTCAGATCAAGTCGCGGCAGATGATGTCGGGCGACATGGCCGACGCGCTCTCGGCCATCTACCTGGCCGAGGCCGTGCTCTGGTATCATGAGCATCAGATGAAAGGCTCTGCCTCCGGTGCGACGGCCGTGCGCGACCGGTGCATCGGCCTCCTCTGCGACGAGGCCGAGCAGCGGCTCACCGCCGTGATCAACAACTACCCGGGCGCGCTCCGGGCGCTGCTCCTCCCGTTCCGCTACCGCCCGCGGCCGGTCTCGTACGCGGACACGAATCGTTTCTACCAGGCGCTGCTGGATCATCCGGCGCTCGTGCGGGAGCTGAGCAAGGACGTCTATACGGCGGGGACGATCCTCGAAAAGCTCGAGAGGCTCTCCGCGCTGGACGGGGAGGAGTACCGGGGGCTCGTCGACGAGGTCATCCGTGTCGGGGAATGGCCCGTTACGACATCTCCAGGAGCATCCGGATCAGGATCGGATCCGACAGGATCTCGCTGTGCTTACCGTCCAGGCGCACAAACACGTGGCTGTTGTCGTCCCGCCAGCGGTTCGGGATCATGAGGCTCTCGGACGGGACGAGGCCGTCGCCGTCCCCATACACGTTCCCACCGATCGGATCCAGCCTGCGCACCGTCTCCGTCCCCGAACACACCAGGTGAAAGGTGTTGACGCCGGGCGACTCCTCGATTGTCCAGAGCCGCGGCACGATGTCGCGCTCGTACACGCGCCGATCCTCCTCTCGGAAGAGCATGCTCATGTTGTAGACCGAGTACGACTCTTTCTCCGAGACGAGCAGGACATCCCCGGAGCCGTACCGGTTCGGCAGACACCACTGGAAGCCCGGGAACGTGTGGAGGCCGTGGATGGGGATGCGCAGACGGAGGGTAGGGATCTCCATCGCGAAGCCGTTCAGGACGTGGCCGAGGATGGACACGCTGCCACCAAACGGCACGTTGAGAAAGACGACGCGGTCGATGTGCCGGCGCTTCCACTCTTCTGACACGCGGCTGACCATGAAATGGTGAAACACCAGCCCGCCCAGGCTGTGGCAGAACACGTCCGAACGCCCGAGCGACTCGAGGTACGCCTCCAGTCCCGAGAAGAAGCGAGCCGTGTAGCCGGCCTCACCGATCAGACGGAAATCGTACGAGACGGGTCGCACCTCCCGTCGCTCGGCCAGCGCGTCCATGAGATCCTCGTAGAAGCCGGTGCCCAGGATCTTGCGCGTGAGCGGCGTGGTCAGCGCCGTCCCGCGCGCGTCTCCCGGCGGGTAGACGTGGACAGGCCGTCCTATGACCAGCCTGTCCTGCCAGTCGGTGCCGAGGAAGCTCGGGGGTGACGGCGGCCAGACGCGGCTCCCGTCCGCTCCGAGGAGCACCGAGCCACCAAAGCCGGGGAGGATGACGATCGGGCGGTAGGCCGAAACAAAGAGACACAGTGGAAGCAACAGGAACCACCTCATCTTTTTTCCATGGTCATCCATCCGTGTTAGACCATTCTGATTTTTTTTTTTCTGAGCGAGCCATTCATCCGAAAAACAAATCATGAAATTTTTATCAGACTTAAAGATAGGATGAAAACTTTTTATTATACAAAGGCAGACTTGATTGAATTTTCGACCACTCTTTCTACGAATCAAGTCACGAATGATACTGCTTACAGTGGAATGAATAAATATGTCTTATATCAAGATACAGGTTTAACTAAAATTGTTGGAGAAATATTTTATACTGCGACAGTCTATACATGCACGGATAAGAGCATTGCCTATAATCCATATGTATTGACAGTATTCTTTACAGATAAGAAGAACATCACAGCAACCGGTGCACACGATGATTCCAAAGATATTTTCTTTCCGATCGGCATTGTCGAACGATCGACAGTGACAGACCAGACAGGTTTCGACAGAAAAATAAAATACATCGAGGTCACAGCACTGGATGAAAACGTTAGGAAGCTTTCTCTGATTGGGTGCAGGCATCGAGCGAGCTCCAAGAGAGGACCGCCGCCATGAACACGATGGCTGTTTTCTGGAGCCGGATGTTTTTGGGACTCGTCAGCGCGCGCACGCGCTGATCGAGCCCCCGCGGGAAAACGACCTCGCTGCCGCCGCCGACATAGGCCATGACTGCCCGCCGACCGTCCCGGATCCGTTCCTCGTCCGTACCGACAGCGCGGAGCGCGTACAGGACGTCGCGGGACGAGAGGGAGCGCGATCGCCGGTGCTCCATAAAGAGCAGCGCCATCCGCACGAGCGCCTCCATTATTTTTTTCTTTTCCAGAAAAAAAAATGTATGTGGACTCGACACTCGAAAACATCATTTCGGATCTCCTGCCGCAAGCATCACCGGAGGCGATCCGCGATGTGACGATCCATACGACCCGGCTGGCCGATCAGACGATCAATCCTTTCGGATCACGACGACAGACCGTCCAGCAACGACGGATCCGGCTCCTCGGCCAGATCGCTGCCGTCACCGGCGAAAGAGACATCGATCGGTTCTTGTGGCGCGTCCTCGATGCCTATGCCTACCGAGGAAATACCATCGATCTCTCGGTGCTGATAACGCTGATCGATCCGACCCGTCTGTCGGATGCCGATCGGCAAAATTTCTATTATTTCTGTGCCAGGGTGGGGCGTCTCCACATGGTACGGCTCTCGTCAAACGCGTCTTTCCACGAGGTGCTCGGGATGCTATTGACACACGAGACGCGGGGAGAGGTCTCCCTCCGGTACCTCTTGTTTTTCCTGGAGGGTCAACCGACCGAAAAGCAGCTCTACGATTGGTTCATTGATGAGAGATTTCTTCGACTGGATCATTCTCGGGTGGATACGATCCTCTCCGATCGCTACCCGGACACGGATCCGCTCCTGGTGGCGTTCTTGTACGAGCGTTTCCGGTACGAGCTGGGATCGGTTGCCGTTCCGAGAGAAGAAATCATCGCGGTGGCCGTCCGCACGGCCGCCGCTCTCCGGCAACAGACGCGCCAGCGGCAGAGCCTCCAGCAGGTCGGTCGTTTCCTGTCCATCGACAAGCTGCTTTCGCAGGTCGTCCGGCGATTCCCGCGGCGCTACCACCGGTTATGGAAACTGATCCAGCTGGACAGGCTGAGCCCCGATGAGCGCCGATCCCTTTTCTCCGCGATACCGCTGGATGAGCTGCAGGACATGACAATCCCGTCCACAGAGGTTTTTCGTGATCTCCTGGCGGTTCTGCCCTATCCACCCACGCAAAACCACCTCGATGCGATACGACGGCTGATTGGACGTTTCGTCAAGGAGAGAACCGCACCGTACCGCCGCGGCCAGATGACAGCAGAACACTCGTTTGACGAATCCCGTCTCGTCTTGGATAACTATTATCCATTTCTCCTGGAGTTTTTCTCACCGGAGGTTCGGGAGGAAGACCTCCCGGCGTGGCTGTATTTTCTGTCGGACGTCGACCCGCGTTTTTTCTCCAACGGTCTGACCGAATGGTTTCTGTCCCGGCTTCCGACCGTTCCCATGGACGCCCTCCCGGTGCTCGAGGCGCTCCTCCTCCGCGATTCGGCGACCACGGCTCTCCTGAAAAAGATCAGCCCGACCAGACTCCTAGAACTGTGGCGAGGCACGGCGGTCTCGGGAGACAGGGATCGGATGGATGTTTTCCTCCGTGTCGTGCTCGACTCGCTGTACCGGGTCGAGACGATAGACGCCGGGTTTATGAGCGTATTCCAACAGATCGTCGGTAGCGCGATACAGAGCCAGGCACGCAAGAACATGGCGAGATCCATATCCAAGATCGGTCATTTTCAGAAAAAAGAAAATTATCCGCAGGATACGTAGAAATGGAATCGCTCCCCGCGGAGCTGTGGCGGCTCGTGCTCGAGTTTGATCCCACGTACCGGGAGCTCTTCTCCCGGGACGTCCTCCCGGGCGTCCGGCGGACCGTCTGGCTCTACCACCCCAACGGCCGGCTTTTCTGCCGGTTCCGCACCGATAATGCCGGGCTCCGAGACGGATCGTACACGGAGACGTACCCGTCCGGTCTGCTCCGGCGCACGGCGCGGTACCGCGCGGGCGTGCTGGACGGCGTCGTCCGTGATTTCCATCCCGACGGCACGCTTTTCCGCTTCTCGGTGTTCCGCGACGGCAAGATCCGTGAAAACGCCCTTGATTTTTTTCCCGGGATCAGCGGCGCGTGCTCGCGGTTTTTCTCGTACGACGACGAGTCGCACCCGCACGGCCTGTGCGTGGATTTTTTCCCGGACGGACATCGCATGAAGCAGCGCACGTACCACCACGGCCTGCTCCGCGGCATCTACCGCCTGTACACGGAGGAGGGCGACGTGCTCTCCTCGTTTTATTTTTAGTTGAGCTCGAACCGCGAGCGCTCGGGGAAGCGCTGGTTGAGCACGGTGTGGAGATGCTCGTAGGTATGGAGCGCGTTCTCGGCTCCTGGCGACAGGAGCTCGGAGTTGTTCTGGATGCACAGGAAGCGCTTCGGTGTCGTCAGGATCTCGTCGATCTCGGTCTCCATGCCCGCCTCGTTCCGGATCTCCAGGTAGTGGATCGGATGGACGACCGTCCCGGAGCCGAAGCGGTAGATGCCAAAATATTTCTTAAAGAGGGAGTTCCGCGCGATATTGGTGTTTTTGCGCACGCGCGATCCGACGGTGTGGTGCTGGAGGTCTTTCCGAGTCCTCGTGTCAACCAGGCCGCGGAGAAAGACATCCAGAGCCCTGTGATGACTCTTCCGGTTCGCGCTCGGCACGTGCTGTGACAGCCGTCTTTCTTTTTCCTCCACAAAATAAGCCGAGAGAACGGAATGATTGAAGGCCACCAGCCGCAGGAAATCGTACGGCTTTTTCTTCAGACGGAGCGGATGGAAGCGCGCGTCGTTCGTGTCCTTGCTGACGAACGCGCACTCGGTCTCGATCGGGCGGCCGTTATCGTCGAAAAAATCCGATGGGAACACGTCCCCGAGCAGGATCATGTCGTCGTTGAAATACAGGTAGCGCTCCGAGAGACCGGGGAGCCGGTGGAGCACGGACTCGATCGCGAGTGAATTGAAAGTGGGCAGACAATCCTCGGGCAGGATCCGTGAGTGCGGGACGAGGTGGACACGGGAGGGATCGAGCCAGGACGGCTGCTGCCCGTCCCGGACCACGACGTAGACGCGCCGGATCCACGGCGCGTGGCGCTCGAGCGAGCGCAGCGAGTAGAGGAGTTCCAGGTGATCCACAAACGGATCGATATCCGTAATGCCGTGGGTCTTGAGGTCGCGCACGAGATTCTCATCGATCCCGACCCAGGTGTACACGGCGTCGACGGGTGCTGTACGATGCCGCGACCAATACACGAGAGAGACACAGACGATCGCGATCATGACCAGCACCAGGAGAACAATGAGGATCGTTGCCAGCATTTTTAATGTCAGGGAAAAAACTGTTTTCAGACAAAGAGGGTCGCGTGGGTCGCCGGCAGCGCCGTCGCCTGATCGGCCGGTGCGGCCACACCTCTCCCGATCTGGAAAGACTCGAGCACGGGGCTGCCGGGGACGCAGGCCTGCACGATGTGCTGCTCGAGCAGGTCGTTCATGTTTTTGAACTCGAACGAGCGGATGAGGACACAGAGGTCAATGATGGTCTTGGGCACGGTCACGCCGGGATAGTGTTTCTTGATCCATTTGGGCGTGTTGAGGATCTTGAGGAAATCCTGGCAGGCGCGGATGTGCGTGCCGCAGCCACGGAGCTCGGGAACGAGCACCGACAACCCGAAATCCCACAGCACAAAGAGATGGCCGTGATTGGGCACGCAGTAGTCCCGGCCGCGGATCGTGTATTTCCAGCAACCGCCCGGTGCCACCTTGTGGACGAGGATGTTGCCCCAGTGGAGGTCGTTGTGGATGAAGCCGGTGTAGAACTGGAGGACAAAGATACCGAAAAACACCTGGAGGAAGCAGCTCAGCCACTCGGCCGTCGAGTGCTCCCGCGCGCTCCACGATTTCAGATCCTCGTCCGCGAGCTCGTTGTACAGGTAGAGCGCCGGGTTGTTCCGGGAGACCCGCGGATTGTGCTCGTTATTGGCCGAGAAAGCCGTAAAGAAATGGAGAGGGAGGTGGATGCTTTTCTTGTTCTTGACCAGCCGCGAGCATAACCGGAGCATAAAGACCTCTCGCCATACCGTGCGGCACGAAAAGATGATGGCGCGGTCGAGCGTCTGGCCGAGCATGAGGATCTGGAGATCCTCGAGGCTCAGGTTGACCTTTTTGACACACACCGGTGCAGCATTCTTGTCTGCCGAAACGATCCCGCGGTAGACCTCGCCGTACTGGCTCTCGTTCCCGATCTTTTCTTGAAAAACCGTTTGGGCGAGCAGCGAGGCATCGCGGTTGTAATCGCCGATTTCTCGGAGGAGGAGACGGTAAGCCTCATAGAACATGCTCCGACGAATCCTGTCTTTCGTGGTAATCATTTTGATTCCCCCGGATATTTTTTTTTTCGTCCGAGAGCATGAAAGAAAATAATGAATAAATGGCTATCCGGAGACTCCACCGTGAATATCAGGATCTGTTGGAGAATCCCGTGTATTCGTGCCGAGCCTGGCCTCTTCCCGACAAGGGCATGCTGGAATGGAAAGGAGTGGTCACCGGACCCGCCGACACACCGTATGCCGGCGGCACGTTCGAGCTCTTGATGCATTTCTCTGTCGAGTATCCTTTCAAGCCGCCCAAGGTTGTTTTTGTCACCCGCATCTTTCATCCCAACATCAGCTCAACCGGGGGGATCTGTATGGACATCCTGAAAGACAACTGGAGCCCGGCGCTGACCATCTCCAAGCTCCTCCTCTCGGTGTGCTCGCTCCTGGCGGATCCCAATCCATCCGACCCGCTGGTGCCGGACATTGCCAGGATGCTCCTCGAAGACCCGGAGCGGTTCGAGGCCGAGGCCAGAGCCTTTACGGCACGGCACGCGATGGAGCGTCTTCTAGGCAATGAACCGTCAGCGGTTTCTGACGACCAATACAGTGAAACCGACCCGTGATCCGGGCGACCGTGCCGAGGGGGAGCGGGTGGTACAGCACGAGGTCGTGCGTGGACAGCACGGCGCTGCCGAGGCTCTCCGTCCAGGGCACGCATCCCTCGATCCGATCCACGGGAACGGTGGCTACGACAACGAGTTTTGTGTTCTCCGCAAGGGATCGCAGGAGCTCGATCCGCGTCGGGTGTTCTGGTTTTTCCTGTCGTGTCGTAAGGAGCATCGACGGGGACAGGTCGGAACGACAGGCCGGGCACGTCCACCGGCGGCGCAGCCACTGCAAGAGGCACGAGCCGCAGTAGGCGCTGCCACAGCACCGCGTCAGCACCGGTTCGATGACGCGATCAAGACACACGACACAGTTCTTGTCTGCGGCATCGTCGGCGGTCGACGCTCCACCCATGTACCGCACAACGCGATCCATCGCCAGCCAAAACGAGGCGAGACCGCAGAGCGGCAGGCAGTGGTACGTGGCATACCTGGCCGGGGCGAGGCTCATGGACAGGCAGACGTCTCTTTCCGGGCTTCGCACAACGACGTGTCGCAAGAGCTCTGCGCACAGGCCGGGGACAACGCACGGCTCCGGCCACAGGCACCACGTGAAACCCGTGATCGGCCGCACCGTTTTCTGGACACGGCCATCCAGGACGACGCGCTTCCATGCCAGCCCGCGGGTACACTCGATCAGAGCCGGCAAGAGACCAGCCTGGCAGATGACAACATCGCCGTCGACGCAGACCAGGTCTTTCCGGGTTCGGAGCAGCCGGAAACACAGACCGCTCAGCGCCGTTTCTTTCTCCCACGACCGCAGGCTCGAGCGGTGGCAGACAATCAGCGTCGTCCGGACGCGACGGAGACGCCGCGTCCTCCGCCGGATGACCTGGCCGTCTCCCCACACGTCCTGGATCATCTCCAGGACGTACGGCTCCGCCGTGTCCCACGACCTCCGGTCGCGCGCAACAAGCGTCATGACCGAGCGCCGCCGGCCCGTCCCCCGCCGATCCGCGTAGATCCCGAGCCTGGAAAACAAGACGTCGTTATCTTTCAGCCGCTGGTGCTGCTCTTTCTCCATCTCCTCCATCCTCATCACGGCCGCCTCCTGATGCCGGTACAGCCGTTCCTCCTCCATTTTTTTTTTTCGGTTTTTCTTTTTCGTGCGGCCTCTCACGGTTTCATACTCTTTTAGATCGTTTTACGGCTCATCCGAAGAGCCTCACCGGCGAACGAGTCGCCGACGACCCGGAAACGGAGCTTCTTGTAGGCGCGGAGCGCCGTCTTGTTTTCTTTGCGGACGTGGAGATGGAGGACGGGGAAGAGCGTCCGGACGGCGCGCAGGGTTTCTTTCATGAGGAGCGACATGAGGCCCTGGCGCCGGAAAGAGGGGTCGGTGCAGACGTTCCAGACGGTCGCCGTGCCGAGATCGATGTAGAGGCAGCTCAGGACGCGGCGCCGGTCGTCCTGGAGCCACGCGTGGATCCGCCTCTCGTGGTCAAAGACGGCGGAGCCGCTGTCGGGGAAGCTGGCCCGGTTGACGGCCAGGATTTTTTTCTGGACGGTCGATGCCGGCGAGCCTGTGCAGATCCGGAATCGCAATTTCATTATTTTATCTGAAAGAGTAAAATAATGTCCCTGGACTCACGTAAAGACAGGGTCTTTGTCTCGCTGAGCACGATCCCCTCCCGAGCCAACGATCCGCTCTTTATCCGGCACATCCGCTGGCTTACCCGACAGACCGTGCCGCCAGAAAAGATCTTTGTCATTCTTTGTCGTGCGTACAAGCGGTTTCCCGGTCAGGCGGTTGAGGAGCGCGTGGCCTCCGAGCTCGGCACGATCCCGCGTGTCGAGGTCTGCTGGGCGGACGAGGATCTCGGCCCGGCCACCAAGTTCGTGTTCCCCCTCGAGCACCGTTACGAGGAGATCAAGGACGGCCTGCTCATTGTGATTGACGACGACCGATTCTATCATCCCCGGATGATCGAGATCTACCTCGACGCGCTCGCGGCGCATCCCGGTGCGCACGTCCTGGGCGGAAACCAGGAGTTCTATTTCCAGCGCCGGCTCTACGAGACGCTCGGCGGACGTCCCTCCGTGCGCGCCTCGGACAGCCGCTATGTCGCGGCTTTCATGAGCTTCCTCCTGAACCCGGCGGCCGCGGACTGGCGGCCGCTGGTGGCCTTTACGCGGACGATCCTCCGTGAGGTGCCCGAGAGTTTTTTCCATGACGAGGGGATCCTCCTGAACTACCTCCGCTTCCTCGACCTCCGCGTCCTGTACGTGAATTTTGCTTTTGTTCCCTGGGTGGAAGAGGAGATGGAAAACGCCCTCTGCACGGGCTCTTTTGTGGATCGGCGCGCGTGCGAGCGCCGCATCGAGGAATGGCTCAACGCGTCGCGTTACCTGGGAGTGACGCATCATCATCGCCCGTCTCGTCTTTCGGCGCTCCTGCGGCGGCGTCTCGCGCTCTAGCCGCGCGGAGCATCAGGCAGACGGCCTCGTGCCGGGCGAGGAGCGCCTCGCGTGCCGTAAATCCGGTCACGCCGTGGTGAGCCGCCACGCGCACAATCAGGTTCTCGAACGACTGCGTCACGACGCGTGTCTTTTCGGGATCGAGGATGTTCTCGCGGCACGTCATCATCCCGGTGACGGCATCCAGGAAGCCCAGGTGGAGCGAGAGCGTCGTGCGATCCGTCGTGATCCATGTTTCCGGGAAAGCCTCCCACGGGGGATGCCAGGGGTAGAGCATCGTTACGATCCGATCTTTCTCCGGAAATAGCGCCGAGACGATCCCCCGGTTGGCATGGAGATCCAGGAGGCAGCCCTCGAGGAGCTGCCGCGCCAGCCGGTGCTCCGCGGTGCTCGCCGGTTCCGCCGAGATCCGATCCAGCAGCGTCTCCAGACGTGTCCTGACGAGCCGCGGGTGATCGGACACGCTCCCGGGCACGGCCGGTGGTCTGCCCTCGGCGAGCCACCGCCGGATGCCACCCTCGGTGTGGAGAAGTAGAGAACGAAGCCACGGGGTCTGTGTCTCTTGCCCGAGCGCGCGGAGCGACAGCAGGACGACGTTCTCCATTCTGTTTTTAACGTCCACGAGGAAAAGATTCGTGATTTCAATTTTTTTCTTCTATCGAAAAAAAAATGTGCTGGAACTGGCAGGCCTCGATCGGCATGTTTGTGGCCGGGATGGTTGTCACGACGGCGGTTGTCGCGCTCGCCGTCCGGCAAAAAAAACGGAACGTGGCGGCACTCGCCTGTGCCTGGTATCTCGTGGTTGCCATGCAGCTGTTCGAGTTTTTTGCGTGGCGGGGCGAGCGATCGATCGGCTTTACCGCTGCTTTTTTCTGCGCCAATGTGCTTCAGATCGTTGCCGTCTTTGTCGCGCTGGTCGTCGTGTATGACGACCAGCACCGAGCCGCTCTCGGTGCCGTTGCCGGTGCCGTGGTCGCGGCTTACCTGGTCATTGTGCTGACGACGGTTCTCCACGACACGGGTCGGTCGTTTGATCTCCGCCGGAAAGAGCCGCACCTGGTCTATCCCTGGTGGACGCTGACGGCCGGCCTCTCGTATATGATCGCCCTGGTCATCGTTTTCCTTTGTCTCGGACGGCCGTGGAAATGGTCGCTCCCGACGCTCGCCACGATCCTTCTCGCCCTCCTCGCGAGTTTCTTGTTTTACCGTCGCAGCATCGCGAGCATGTGGTGCTTCTTTGCCGTCTTCCTCCCGATCCTCTTCTACACGTATTCTCTGTGGTGAGGCGACCAGGACAGGCCGTGTCCCGGCCGGAAATACAGGTGCGGCGCGTCTCTCGACGAATCCATCGGCCATAAAGCCAGGGTGGCCAAGATGTGATGCCCCGACCGGTAGCGATCCGGCTGAGGGGTGTGCGTGCCCGGCGAGGCCGTCTGCTTTTCGCGATCCCCGATCACCACGGCGGCCCTGCCGTGCGACGGTCGGATCGTCAGCGCCCCGTCCACGGCAACCACCTCGCTCGTGTACCATTTCCCCTCGATACAGGCCTCGATCACCTCTCCCCGCTCCAGAGTCTTTTCGTAAAACGCGGCATCGGAAAACGATCCGCACGGCGCCATCGCCGGCGAGCCGTGTGCCAGGCACGAGTCCCAGCGCGACGACCATCCGCAGTACGAGACACGGACGCCATCGGCATCCACCGAACGCACGCGCGCCCGGTACCAGACGCCGTCCGGATCCATCCATCACCATCCCCGGGCTCGGTGTGGGCACGTGGAGGCGCTTCCTCGGTCCCAGGTCGAAAATCTTTTTCTCGTCGAGCAGCACCGGATACACGCCCTCTCTGGAAAAAGACCGAATGAGATCGGCAGGATAGCGAAACTCGATCCTTTTCTGCTTGCGCGGAAAATCGTCGAACCGCACCCAGACCAAGAGTCTCGACCGCATCACCCTGATCTTGTCGACCGACGATACTACCCAGTACTCGTGATCTCTCTGAACGATCCTGAACCTGGTTCTGGTCAAAATCTCCCGGCAGAGACCAATCGCCCAATCGGATCCGAGCGCGTACGCCTCTGTAAAACTCAGGTACTCCAGAAAGATCTTGTGGATGATCTCCAGCGGGAGAGGACGCATCTGCCACATCCAGAACGAGGCGTCATGAGCCGTTTGTCTTTTCTTGCCGCACTCCTATCGGTCGAGTCAGTTTTTGTTGGTGGATCCGGCCGCGGCGCTCAGGATCTCCTCGAGCGCGCGCTGCATGACGACGCAGTCCATCCGGTTGTAGGTCTCGAGGACGCGGCAGAGTTCCGCGTCCCGGTTCTTGTAGAAAGCCTCGGCGATCGCGATGCTGGCCTCGCCGTCCTGGCACTCCAGCCCGGCATAACCCTCGTCCAGCCGGTCGTTGACCACGAGCGCCGCGGCGACCGACTTGAGCGAGTAGTCGAGCGCGCCGCGCATCGTGATGCCCGAGCCCCTCATCAGGTGGCAGAGGTCGTGCCACCCCGTGTGGAGGCGGGGGATCGTCTTGTGCCGGTCGCAGAGCGACCGCCACTTGCCGGCCTCGGCGTGCCAGTACCAGACCGTGGCGTTGGCCGGCAGGCCGCGGAGGAATCCGGCCGTCGCCGTGAGCAGCCGGTGCTCGGCCTCCCGATCCAGGGAGTCCGCCCACAGCGCCGTGTACTCGTTGTTGTGGACAACGCCGACGAGGTAGGTGAACTCACGCGTGTACTCGAAATCCAGAAAGACCATGTCGGCACAGTCCGCGGGCGTCTTGTCGCGGAGCTCGTCCCACGCGTCCAGAAATCCGTCCGGCACACGGATCCAGTCGTTGTCGCCGCCGCGGTTGGTCTCCAGGATCCGGGACAGGATCTCTCTCTTGCCGCGATCCACAAAACCAAGGATCTCGGGCGTCAGCCGCGGGTCTTTCCACGACCAGATCCGCTGACGGAACGCGCGCTGCCGGTGGCGGTCGTCGCAGCCCCACAGGCTCGTGATATCGCCGCCGATCGTCTCGTTGACGGCCTTCTTCTCCGGCATCCAGATGTCGCGGTTTTTCATGTTGGGATAAAAGATCGGGTGGATCTCTTTCCCCAGCTCCATGTCCTCCGCCAGCCGGAACGCAAAGCGCACACGACGGATCATGCCGCGGATGGTCTCGGCGCTCTCCGGATCCGTCTCCACGACCTGGAAGCGCCGCGCGCCGTCCTCGCGGTAGGTAACCAGCGCGTAGCCGTTCTCGATCCGGGGATCGACCGAGAGGAACTCCGTCGCGGCGCGGACGGCCGTCTGCTTGTACGCCGACGGCCGCTTGTCCGAGACAAAGACAAACACAAAATCTTTTCCCGGCGGCGCCTCGTAGCCGTACCGGTCTAGGAGCACGTCCCGGTGGCAGAGCGCGTCCACGGAGCCATACACCCGGCGCGCGGGATTGACGATCCGTAGCTGAAAAAAGAAGCGCGCCGTCTCGAGCGCGAGCGGCTCGTTTCGGTAGCCGAGGCACCGGCATTTTATCGCGTCGCGCAGGTGGCATGCCATCTCCATATAGAACAGGTTCTTTTCCTGGCGCGACGAGGCCGTCAGCCTGTCCATCTTCTCGCGGAACAGCCGCTTCTTTTCGGGATCGTCGCCGTGTCTCGCCTGGAGGACGTAGACCAGGTAGTCGTTCATAAAGGCCGGGTAGAGATCCGAGCAGTTCACCATCGGGACGGTGCGTGCCCTCGTCTCGATTTCGTCGGCCGTGCCCATGCTCCGTAATTTCATGATTCCTTGATCCCTGTGGTCGTGTTGTGGGCGCGATTCAGTTTTTGGAGCAAGACCTCCTCGCGGTAGGTCTTGAAGCCGAGCGCCAGATGGAAGAGCACGACCAGGGCCGGGCTCTGCACGCCAAAAGACGACCAGAACCAGTAGCCCAGCGCGAAAGACGTGGCGGCGAGCAGGTAGGCCATCGAGTAGGCGACATCACGGGTCTCGGCAAAAAAAGCCGTCAGGAAGAGAGCCAGCGTATAGTTCAGGTAATTCTGGATGTCCAGCGAGACGCCGCGGAGGAGGGAGAGGAGGACGGAGGCCGCGTACAAGACGCGCATAACGGTGGAATCGATGAAAACGAAGAGCCTCACGATGCGGACGTGGATGAGCCTCCCGATCCAGAGCTTGTCCAGGTAGAGATCCTCGTCGGTCTGCCGGAGGTGGTAGCAGAACGAGTGGAACCAGTGGATGGCGTAGACCACGAGCAGGAGACCGTCCAGCCACAAGGCCTCGCGCAGCAGCGGGTACCGCGTGTACATCCAGAGCATCGAGAAGAGCATCGTTCCTGTCGAGAATCCCTCACCGAAACGATAGATCCACGCGGTCATCGTTTGGGTTGCATTCGTCCATCTTTTTTAGCCTTTTTTTTCATTGGCATGGAGAAAAAAAAAGGATCTTAACGGACAAGCGTTCAGAATGATCCGGTCTACGCGGTAGGGGGAGAACGGGAGACGTACACGCTGCCAGCGCCGAAATCGACAAACATCTCGGTCAGGCCTGAAGACGAGACGAGCAGTGGCGCGGTGGTCCGCGTGATGGACGGATCCATTGTCTGTTTCTGATAGCTGAAGCCGTAGTTGGTCGAATAATACACCCCATCACTGTTCGTTGTCACGACCACATAATTCCCTGTGCTCGCGATCCCGGTCGCGTAGGAACTCCAGGGGACTGTCGTCAGCTGCTGCCACGTGACGCCGTAATCCGACGAGATGAAGAATTTATTGGAGCTTGATGTATCTAATACCCACATGTACTGGCCGGTCGTGGATACCGCCGACGACTGAAAATACCCATTGGAGCTCACCGCGGTCTGAAAAGTGCTCCCATAATCCGACGAGTACAAAAATTCATTCTGCTGATTCGTCGTGGCAACGACGTACTGACCGGTTGCCGAGCACGAGATGGAGAACAGTGTGTCTAGGCTTAAGACTGTATTAAACGTCGTGCCGTAATCACCACTCCGGTAAATATGATTGATACTGCCAAAATCATACCTGTTTGTTATCACAAACCAGTATTTCCCGTTCGTGGATAGGCTTATACGAACCGTGTTTTCATTCACGGGAGTAAAATTAGTATTTTTTTGCCACGTGGAACCGTAATCCTGCGAATACCATAACCCGTTATTTCTATCTCCTCCGACCGCAACGACCTGTACCATCCCGTTCCCGCTCATGGCCGCGCTGTGGATGACTGATGAGAGCGGGGGGGAATAAACGATCGCAAAAGTAGCCCCAAAATCTTTGCTAAGATAGATATTTTTACTGTTGAAACCACAATACATGATATACTGACCATTCAATGAAGCAGCCCCGCTGGTTCGATAACTTTGCAAATCCGAAAATGTGGTAGATGAATTGGATGAGTTGCGTGAAAACGTTATTACGTCATTCTGAAAGAGGAAAGGGATCCTTGTGCTGTTGATGCTCAGGAGCTGGAAAGCGTAGAGATAAATGTTCTGCTGGTAATTGAGGATGATGTTTCCTGCATTCAATGCCAGCGGGATATTGTAATTCGGTGTCCCCGTGACCGGGAAAATGATGGACGAGTTGAGTGTCAGGTTTTTTCCGTTTTGGTTGGATAGGTAGATACCGTAACTCGAAGAGATGCTGAGGTACTGCCCGGTCATATCGGTGTAGATATACGAGTACTGCAGGAACGGGATCGGAGATCCCGAATAATCGATGATGTTAAAATTCTGACCGAAATCCGAGGAATAGACGATGGCCGTGATGCTGTTCTGAGGGGTTACGCCGACCACAGGGCTCTGGTAAGCGTACATGTACTGTCCCGAGAGGCTCGTCGCGCTGCCGAGGGTGTACACACCGACTCCCGGGATCGTCGATACGGTGAAATTTTTTCCGTAATCGCTCGAGACGTACACATTATTGGTATCGTACGTTGTCGCAAAAACGTATTGTCCGTCGTACGAACACGTGAGGTAGCTCCAGTTCACGGGGCTCGGACTCGTCCATAGCGTCAGGACAGTGGATGGATGCGCGGTCTGGATCCCGTAGATGGATCCGGTGTCTGCATAGAAAAAGATCCACGAACCGTCGCCAGACACATAGCTCTGATAGTTAAGACCGCTGCCACCAGTGATCTGCTGATTGTTCCAGGTGGTTCCTGAATTTACCGTGTAATAGATGTATTGGCTACCGGAGATCCCATTGGGCGTCAGCGCCACTACCCTGCCATCGACGGACGAGGTGAGCGAGCCCGCGGGATCGTAGGTGTCTCCCTGGAGGTTAAAAGCTGTCCCCACAGTGCTAAAAGTGGCCAACGCGTCGAATGAACCGAAGAGCTGGTTCTGTTGAGAGTTCGAGTCGTAGCCCATATAATAAATGATAGAACCGGTTCCATAATTCCAGAGGATCTGGCATTGATACGTATTGTTTGGAGGAATATTATGAGTCGTCAGCTGATAAGGGATATTGAGGACACCCACGGCAGAGGGCTGTCCGACCGATGGGATGATATTCATCGAACCTGCCGGACCAGCAGGACCCGTATACCCGGTGGCACCCGTGTATCCGGTAGCGCCCGTGTATCCGGTGGCACCCGGAGCACCCGTCGAACCCGCCACACCGGCCGAACCCGCCGGACCCGTAGCACCTGTAGCACCCTCCGAACCCGCCACACCGGCCGGACCCGCCGGACCCGTCACGCCCGCCGGACCCGTCGGACCCGTAACACCCGCTGATCCCGTCATTCCCTCGTATGTCCCCGCAGTGATATGATCGACCACAATAGATGAACCGGTGGCTCCGAAAATCAGGGAATTGGGGGAAAGGACGGCCGACCCGCTGCCAGAAAAGGTGATGTAATTATTCCCGAGGATAGTCGACTGATCTCCGATCTCGATGACGGCATTCGGTGAAGCGGCCTGAAATCCCGTGTAATGGATCTCTTGATTCAGATCATTCACCTGGCGCTACAGGCTGGCAAGGTTTTGGTTGATCGAAGCGATCGCCAGCGCTTCGGCTGTGAAGATCTCGCCGCACCCACACTCGTTTTCGGAATCATCACTCATTTACAGATATAATTTTTTTTTTTTCGCTAGCATCATTCTGTGGACCACCGCGGTATCGGGCGTCCTGGAGAGCCAGTGGGAGATGGCAAAGACCTCGAGCATGGTCCTCTGGATGGCCGCGGCACCGAGCGCCGAGCAGACCACGATCCCGTGGGTGGCCAGCATGTGCCTGATACGCACGATGCCGGGATGAATCGTAAAAATTCGCGTACCAGCTGGATAAGCCGACGTACAGGATGTCTGCGTCGTCCGGGACGACGACGTCTTTCTCACCATCTGTAATCGTGGTGTCGTTTTCCAGCACGAAAAAAGGCCGGAAAGGCTCAGCGGGAACGGAGACCGCGCTCCATCATGCGAAAAAACCCGGACGCGCCCGATTTATTTTTGGCAATGCCGAGGATCGAAAACACAAAATTTTCGGCAATGTTTTTTTTCTGCCATTCTTTACATGTCAGAATACAGGTATCTCGCTCAGCCGGATCAGCATCTTTCATCCTATTTTTTAGACCATCGGATCACATCAGTACAGGATCTCGCGGACGAGCCTCTTGGGCTTGTTGCGGTCGGCTTTCTCGTAGAGGCGGTAGAAATGCGGGTTGTACTCGTGGATGCACAGCGTCTGGTGGTTCCGCTCAAAGAGCGTCAGCGTCTCGACGGGCTGCTCGGGCGGTTGGAGGCCAAAATACCAGATGCGCTTCCAGATGTAGCCCTTGTTGTTCGGCATCCCCTGGAGGTTCGACCGGATGTAGCCGGGGACGGTCGCATCGGTGCGCTGGAGCCACCGCCACTCGCGCTTCATCGCGTTCTCGGCTTTCGCGTCCGCCCACCGGTCTGGCTCGCGGTAAGCCGGCTTGTTCGATACGATCGGAGCCGCCGGACGCGCCTGCTGTCCCGCCTGGAAAGCCCGGAAATCATCGTCGTCCTCCGTAAAATTCTCCATCCTGCTCTTCAGAGACGCAATCGCCGTGTCGAAGCGCCGGATGCTGGGCTTGTCCTCCGGGTTCTCCTCCCCGTTTTTTTTCAGCACGCGGAGAGCGTCCGCGCGCCAGGACTCCTGATCCTTGAGCTCGGCGCGGAGCTTCTTGAGGTAGGCGTTCTTGTGACTCATGGTGATTTGTTCCTGCGACAAGACAACAAAAAAGAGTTTGTCAGTTTTTGTTCTCATTGTCCTACAGAATGTTAGCCCTCCACATGATCAGTTTTTTGGTTTTGGCGCCGCGCATCAGCGCGATGGTCGTTGCTGCTTGATCCACAGCTCTGCATCCAGCGAGGCCATCTTGTGGTTACACCCGTGGCAGAGCGGCATGACGTTGTGGATGCCGTCGCTCCCCACGTTCCCACATTTGGACGGGACAATGTGCCCGATCTCGTACGTCTCTGGCGTGATGTGCCGCTGGCACGACCGGCATGCCCAGGCATCGTCGCGGTTTGGAAAAAACACATTGTGAAAGATGTGCCTCTTCTCGCCCGGATTGAACCGCCGTTTGCTCGGATCGATCCTGCCGTTGATCGACTGGAAGCGCTGATCCTGGAGATAGCGATCCATGGCGTCCGGGAGGTAGGCCGCGTTATTCTCCAGCCGCTTACGGATGAGGTGGAGGCGTGCCCGGTTGAAAGCGAGGGTTCTCCGGAGATCGTCCTGGTCGGCGACAGACATGGACGACCGCACCACCCGGAGCCGCTCAAGGAACTCGTCCCGTTTGTGCCTCACGAGGCGGAAAGACGAGAGGCTCGTGCCGTACTCCCCCTGGCGATCCTCGGTCGTCATCCCGTTCTCGTGGATGGCTGCCCTGTCGCCTCCTTCGAGACGAAAGAACGGGGAGGCCAAGACCTGTGGTGAAGGCTCGGGACTGGGATCGGCCGGGGCATACGGCCTGTAGCCCGCGTCTTCGGCATAAGGAAGAGAGGCGCACAGCCGATCCAGGTGCCTGTCAATGTCGCGGTTCTCAACACCGGCCACACGCTCCATCTCACCGGAAAAATCCGACCAGTCCTCGACGCGGACGAAATCCGTCTCCGGAGAGAGGTCACCCGAGCCCTTGAAAGCCATCGAGGCAATAACCTGGCCGGCCATACCCATGAGCGAGAAAGAACGCGGAAAGGCATGGCTACCCGCAAAGGCCGTGAGCTCGTCGGCGCGGAACCACGGGCTTCCGTGCGTGCCGTAGACGCGGAGCTCGTCGGGAGCGTAGGCATGAGTCGTGCCGAGGCTGAGATTGCGCGGGCGGTTATTGGCCTCACGGAGGTGCGAGAACATGCGATCGTGGTAGCTGCGGATGGTCTCCGTCTCCTGGTGATGGAGGGACATCATCGCGCTGATCTTGATGGCGTTCTGCTCGGCCTCGTGCCGCATCTTGGCGGCGTTCTGCTCGGCCTCGTGCCGGAGCATCTCGGCGTGTCGCCTGTCCTCCGCCTCGCGGCGACGGATCGCTTCCTCGGTCTCGATCTCGCGTCGGCGGATGGTCTCCTGGAGTTTTTTCTCCTCCGCCTCCACCCTGGCGCGCCACTCTTTCTCCTCTCTCTCTACCCTGTCTCTATAGCGCTTCTCCTCTTTCTCCATCCTCTCCCGGCGTCTCTGTTCCTCTTTCTCCATGACCGCCCTGCGCTTCTCATTCTCCTCGCGACGCCTCTTGTCTTCGGCCTCCCTCTCTTCTTTGCGCCTCTTTTCCTTGAGAAGCATCTCGATCTTGCGCTTCTCCCTCTCCTCCAGGATGCGCCTCTCCTCGGCCTCCCTCTCGATCTTGCGCTTCTCCCTCTCCTCCAGGATGCGCCTCTCCTCGGCCTCCATCTCGATCTTGCGCTTCTCTTTCTCGAAATCCTGATTCTGGAGCTCCAGCTTCTTGAGTTCGATCTGGAGGAGCAGAATCCTCTCGGCATCGTTGTTTTCAACCGCCGTGGCGGTGGTGGCAACAGGGATCGGCCGGAAGACTCGGCATTTGTGGCGGTTGATGTGCTTGTACATGCCGGAGCAGTACTGGCATTGGGTCTTGGTAGCGGTGGTGGTCATCAGTATGCCTGAAGAGACAGCGGTAACGGGATCGTCAATGATCATGTTTGAATAGATTTCAAAGAGATCTGGAGTATTTCAGTTTTTGATTCGCGGTTATTGGACAATGATATTTCATAATTGGTGTAGAACCTGCCGTCATGAAATCATTTTTTACCGGCGGTTGCTACACGGCGAGGATGAGCCCGAGCCCGATCTTGGAAAAGACGTCGAGGCCGGCGACCGCGCCGGTGTACACCGCGTCCCGCATCCTGCCCGTCTCGTGGATCATCCAGACGATCGGATAGATGAGAAAGACCAGGAAAAGGAAAACGGCGGCACCGAGCGGCGGCCGCATCGAGAACACGAGGGCAAAGGTCAGCAGGTAAAAATAACAGCTGATCCCAAAGAGGATGTTGCGCTCGGTCTTGGTACGGGCCGTGTGCGCCAGCCATCCCGTCGCGATCATGAGCACGTCGGCGGCCACGACCGGGAGGAGATCCATCGGCGTCTTGCGCGGGTAAAAGAGCGCGATGAGCAGCAGCGGCGTGGTGAGCACCCAGTCCGCGTAGCGGATCCCGTCTTTTTTCGGATCCATGGACAGCACGCAGTAGGCCGTGAACGCGATCGACGTGATGACCGCAAGCAGGATCTGACCGCGAAAGAAAAAAAACCAAGAAAAGATGAAAAAAAGGGCGGCGGCCGTGAGGGTCGCGACGCGATCCTTGGCCAGCATGTCCAATGATTTTTATCTCGGACGAGATAAAATATGTGGATCGTGCACGGGCTGATCGGGATCAAGATCGTCCTGATCGTCCTTACCATCCCGTGGATCGTCTTTACGCTGCTGTCTGTCTGGCGGAAAGAGCGGTGGATCGTCCTCACCGCGTCCGTGCTGAGCCAGATCCTCTTCTGGGGCGTACTCGCTTTCCTCGCCGCCCTGACGGTTCTGCTGCTGGTGGGTTACCACCGGGAGACCTGGGTGGCCTTTACGGGCATGTTCTCGGCGGCGGCGGCGACCGAGGAGCGGCTGTTCCCCCGCTACCTCATCAGCCTGTTCCTGTGGCTGCTCCTCTATTTCATGGTGGTCATCGCGGTGCTGCTCGTCTCGATCTACACGGAGCGGCCAGACCTGGTGCGGCACGTCTTATGAGGGCGGCCGGCCGAGGAAAGCGGTATGGGGCGAGAGGACGATCCTGAGACCGTCGGAACGACAACGATCGAGCAGGTAAAAATCCTCCTCGCCCGAGGGCTCGAAAGGGTTGCGCAACAGCACGTCCCGGCGCAGACAAAACGAGATGCCCACTTTCTGGATCTCGAAATGATCCCAGCCGACCGGTGGGAGGACGAGTCCTGAATCATAACGCATCCGAAAAATCAGGACGTCCATCTCTGCGTCGGCGCGGATGGCCTCCAGCGCCCGCTCCACATAGTCCTCCACCAGCGTGTCATCGTCGTCCACAAAACCGACCCATTCCGAGTCGATCTCTCTGGCGCCGTAATTCCGGACATGAGCGGCATGATTCGCCGTCCCGAGCTTCTCGGGAGTGCGCAGGACCACGACACGAGGATCCGCTGTCTCGTAATTCGGATCCGTGCCGTCAAAAACCACGACCGCCCGCCAGTCCGGGCTCGTCTGTCGAAAGAGCGAATCGATGGTTCTGGCCAGTGTCGGCCTCCCCACTGTCGGGATGATGAAACCGATCGTTGTCATTTGATCTTTACTTAAGGATCTATTTAAATACATGGACAGACAGATCGATGGACATCCTCCTGCTGATCATCTCCAGCAATGGTCTTCCTCACTACGAAAAGAATAAAGCGGTTTGGCGGATGTACATGAACTCTTATCCTCGCATCCGCTGTTATTTTCTCGAGAGCGGTACGGACGAGACGAGGATCTATCCCTGCCTCGAAAGAGACACGCTGTATCTATGGGGAGAAGAGTCTTTTCCAAATATACTGAAAAAAACATTAGATGCCATGGCGTATTTCTTATCCGAGAGGCACTACGATTTCATTGTACGGACGAACCTGTCGAGTGTGTGGTGTTTCGATGCCTTGGAAACGTACCTGAGATCGTTGCCGAGCACCGGGATCTACAGCGGACCGAGGGGGCCGTATTATCATCTCCGGGAGCTCTATTTCTGGTTTTATTTCGTGGGCGGGATGGGGATCATCATGAGCCATGATGTGTGTCGCCTGCTGCTGGAAAACAGGGCGCTCGCCGAGGATTTCCGAAACATGGATGATATAGACATCGGATACGCGATGCACAGGCTGGGGGTTTCGATCCGGCCCATCCACTACTGCTCTGTCGGGTCGCTGACCGATTTTGAGGAGAAAAAATCAGCGATCCGATGGGATGAGCACATTTTCTACAGAGCCAAAAAGATGGACGGGGATCGTGAGGAGGAGCCTATCTATATGGAACGCATGGTTCACCTGATCTATCCCGGGCTCTACAAGACCACTGTTGCCGAGGTCGGGTCGATGTAAAGAACGGTCTTGCCTTCGTCGAACGACGGGATCGGCTGGCCGATGACCAGGACCAGCCCGACCACACCCGGGTAGTCCGTGTCGCAGACCGTCGTCAGCACCCGGCACTGCCGTGTCAGCGACACGCACGCGATCGGGATCACAAAAACCGCGTCGCGATCCGGTCGCTCGAAAGCATACTCCGCGTTCTCGTACGGCCTGATGGTCGTCTCGAAGCGCTCCCGACGGAAGCGCTCCGAGCCCTGGAACAGGATCTCCAGCCGGTAGGCCTCCGTCGTCCGGTTGATGATGCGGACGGAACGGATGTACTGTGGTGGTATCATATCCTACTACCTACCATCAAGAAAAAAAATGATCTAAAGCGATTCAGGATCAAGATAAAAACACGACAGACATGTTTGACACGCAGCTCTCGGATGCCGATAACTTTGACCTCGGTAGCATCTCGTTCAAGGATCCCGAAGACATCAGCTTTACGGACAATGCGTTCCGGAAAATCAAGATCTACGTGCGCAACCCGGACGGATCGATTGGCGATCTCGTCTTTTCGGCGCCGCGGCAGTTGTTCAGCTTCGGCATCCAGGAGCTGACGGACGGCCATGGCAACACGAACGGCTACATCATGCCGATCAGCCTGTGGAAAAGAAAAGAGCCCACGCCCGACGAGGAGAAATTCATCGAGACGCTGAACCAGATCGTCGGTTTGGCGCTGGAGCAGGTCCACAAGTACGTAGATACCAGCACGATCGACACCAAGCGCTTCAGCCCGCTGTCGTTCAAGAAGCACTCCGAACGCGAGGACGACCGGAAATCTCCGATCCTGTACACCAAGCTGATCTTTAACAAGAGGGATCAGAAGATCTCGAGCCTCTTTTTCGACGAGGCCACGAACACGGAGATCGATCCGCTGAGCATCCTGAACAAGAAGTGCTACGTCACGGCCGCGATCAAGATCGAGAGCATTTTCATCGGCGACAAGATCACGCTGCAGATCAAGCTGTACGAGGCTATCGTCAAGGTTCTGAAACAGAACCGGCGGCTGCTCACCAACGACGCGGCCACGGCTCGTTAGCCGATCGCCTGATCTTTTTAGTGATTCCTAAAAAGATGTCTCGATCTCACGGGAAAAGCCAGTTCACTGCTTGCTGGCCAGCCTGGCTGAGTCGATTCCGGTGGAGCATGATTTTGAGTCCGTTCAGTCGTCGAGCCGTGAGAAGCGCCCTCGCACCAACGTCGCCGATTCGGTTGCCACTGAGATTCAGGGTGGTCAGGCTTGTCAGGCTCGGCAGCGCCTGAGCCAGCGCCCTCGCGCCCTCATCGCCGATCTCGTTATAACTGAGATCCAGGGTGGTCAGGCTTGTCAGGCTCGGCAGCGCCTGAGCCAGCGCCCTCGCGCCCTCATCGCCGATTCCGTTATAACTGAGAGTCAGGGTGGTCAGGCTTGTCAGGCTCGGCAGCGCCTGAGCCAGCGCCCTCGCACCCTCATCGCCGATTCGGTTGATACTGAGAGTCAGGGTGGTCAGGCTTGTCAGGCTCGGCAGCGTCTGAGCCAGCGCCCTCGCACCCTCAGCGCCGATTCGGTTTCTACTGAGATCCAGGGTGGTCAGGCTTGTCAGGCTCGGCAGCGCCTGAGCCAGCGCCCTCGCGCCCTCAGCGCCGATTCGGTTGGTATCGAGATCCAGGGTGGTCAGGCTTGTCAGGCTCGGCAGCGCCTGAGCCAGCGCCCTCGCGCCCTCAGCGCCGATTCGGTTGATACTGAGAATCAGGGTGGTCAGGCTTGTCAGGCTCGGCAGCGCCTGAGCCAGCGCCCTCGCACCCTCATCGCCGATCTCGTTGCCACTGAGATACAGGGTGGTCAGGCTTGTCAGGCGAGGCAGCGCCTGAGCCAGCGCCCTCGCACCCTCATCGCCGATCTCGTTGCCACTGAGATACAGGGTGGTCAGGCTTGTCAGGCGAGGCAGCGCGTGAGCCAGCGCCCTCGCACCCTCATCGCCGATCTCGTTGCCACTGAGATACAGGGTGGTCAGGCTTTTCAGGCTCGGCAACGCCTGAGCCAGC
>Ga0214917_10000526_pt1 | contig 50555 bp, 46 predicted proteins | sample LL_1208_BB_MetaG_FD_177983 | JGI IMG/M metagenome (GOLD analysis project Ga0214917, IMG submission 177983) | Freshwater microbial communities from Lake Lanier, Atlanta, Georgia, United States - LL_1208_BB | ecosystem: Environmental > Aquatic > Freshwater > Lake | place: USA: Georgia | collected... | reverse complement strand
TGGCGGAGAGGGAGGGATTCGAACCCTCGATACGGTGAAACCGTATACCGGATTTCGAGTCCGGCGCATTCGACCACTCTGCCACCTCTCCACATGGTCTAATTAGGAAGTTTAGCATTCGCGAGATTGTTTACCGTGACCATAGCCCAGGAAGTTGCCCGACGCCGTACCTTTGCGATCATCTCCCACCCCGATGCGGGAAAGACCACGCTTACCGAGAAATTGTTGCTTTTTGCTGGAGCGATTCAAATCGCAGGGTCGGTCAAAGCCCGCAAGGCGACCCGACATGCCACCTCGGACTGGATGGAGATCGAGAAGCAGCGCGGCATCTCGGTGGCCAGTTCGGTCATGCAAATGGAGTACCGAGACTGCGTCATCAACCTGCTCGATACCCCGGGGCACCAGGACTTTTCCGAGGACACCTACCGGGTGCTAACCGCGGTTGACTCGGCCTTGATGGTGATCGACGCAGCAAACGGTGTGGAGACGCAAACACTCCGACTGATCGAGGTCTGCCGCTCACGTGGCACGCCCATCATGACTTTCATCAACAAAATGGACAGGGAAGGGCGTGAGCCTCTTGCCCTGCTCGACGAGATTGAGCAAGTGCTCGGCATGCCCTGCGCGCCGCTCACCTGGCCAGTCGGGCAGGGGAAACGCTTTGGTGGCATTTTTGATCTGCGAAGCCAACGTATGCGCGTATTCCAAGCCGGTGAGGACCGCAGGCGAGACGACGATGAACTGATTCACGATGTCCAGGCGCTGCGTCAACGTTTTGGCGCAGCGTTTGATCAAGCCGAATCAGAGATCGAGCTTGTTCAGACGGCTGCCGAGCCTTTCTCAAAAGAACTTTTTGTGCAGTCGAAGCAAACCCCCGTCTTTTTTGGGTCTGCGATCAATAACTTTGGGGTGCAGGAGGTGCTTGATGCGCTGGTTGATCTCGCGCCGGTGCCCACCACCCGAAAGGCTGTCTCTCGTCTCGTGAGCCCCGAAGAGACTCGGTTTTCAGGGGTTGTGTTCAAGATACAGGCCAACATGGATCCTGCGCATCGCGACCGGATTGCATTTTTGCGGGTTTGTTCGGGTGTTTTTGCAAGAGGTATGAAGCTTCGCGTTCGACGCACCGCCAAAGATCTTCGCCCGACAGGCGTTGTGACGTTTTTGTCGCAACGGCGCGATCTGGTCGAGGAGGCCTATGCGGGCGACATTATTGGCATCATCACCCACGGAGGATTGCAACTCGGTGATACCGTCTCTGAGGGGGAAGCTTTGCAATACACAGGACTTCCCTTTTTCGCACCTGAAATGTTTAGAACGGTTGAAATTGCCGACCCCATGCGCAGCAAGCAACTACAAAAGGGCCTCAAAGAACTCGGCGAAGAAGGAGCGATTCAGGTTTTTAGACCCCTGGCCGGGCAGCTGATGCTGCTGGGGGCGGTAGGGCAACTGCAGTTCGAGGTTGCTGCCCATCGCCTGCAAAGCGAGTATGGCGTTGCGGTGCGATTGGGTGGCTCTAACTACACCGGTGCGCGTTGGGTGGCCTGCGAGGATGAAAGTGAACTGCAGCGTTTTGTGAATGCAAACGCCACTCGGGTCGCCCTGGACGCTGCCGACACGCATACCTATTTGATGACAACACGCTATGACCTGCAGTTTCTTCAAGAACGATGGCCGAAAATTCAGTTCCATCCGCTTCGTGAACACGCAGGGCTGGTACTTGAAGCGGCCTAAGCAGCACTAACCCGCTAATCAATCGATTTAAGCTGGTCCTCACGCTTGAGGTGGGGCAGCCACTGGTGCGGCAATCGTTGGCGCAACTGCTGCAGACTGATAGGTGCAGCAGCTTTTGTATCGTTACGATTTTCTGACCAGTAAGCCCATGCACGTTCCTGAATCGGATCATAGACAAGCTTAAAGACTGCGTCAGGTACCCATACGGATGACGGTCCGATGCGGCTGACTGCTGGAACGTCCTGGCCCGTTGCAGGCTTCATGCCTGCCTGCACCGAGACCTGACGATAAACGGGCCCTGTGATCACATAAACCGCATGCCCAACGCGACGCACATACCTGCGTGTTGACTTCTCATAGTCAGCCCAAACGCCACGGTTCAATTCAGGCGCTTGGGGCACCATATTGGCAAGCGAAAAACTTTGTGCCATGGCTGTATCGCTTGCCATGTCGCCGGCTGGCGCCATATGACCCCGGTCCCATCCCGACCCATGATAATCCTCAAGACTCGCCCGCTCAGCAGCAGGCAATCGTGCTTCCGGATAAAAGCGACCTGATCGCGGCAGCTGCTGCGCTTTGGCGAGTTCCTCAGGATCGAGCCGCTGCGCAACCCAGACAGGCGTTTTGCTCTGGCCGGAGTGCAACACCGCAAAGGCCTCAAAGCATAGCTCGCGCAAACGCCCTGGCATCAGCGAAAGATCGATCCGAGGCGGCTCTCCACCGGCAAAATGCGCTCGACAGGCAGAGAACTTGGGCTGATGCAGCGACTGGGCCCACAGGCAATGCGCCGTGGCAGCGCTCAAGAGCACGGCAAACAACTTCGGCACGATCGGGTCTTTACACGGCGTCCGGCGACACATCCTCATTACAATAAGCCCCATCGCATTAAACAAGCCGGGAAGTCGAAAGGCAAAAGGTGCCTGGGCGTCGAAAGGCAAAAGCTTTTTGCTTTCTAAATAACATGTCAGTAAAGCCTCACTCCGCAATTGAATCCGAGTAAATCAATGGCAACGCGTTCCAAAGAATATGGCGAATCCTCGATCAAAGTACTGAGGGGGCTCGAACCAGTTCGACAGCGGCCCGGTATGTACACCCGTACCGATCATCCGCTGCATATGATTCAAGAGGTCATCGACAACGCAGCTGATGAAGCACTTGCCGGATTCTGTAACAGTATCGAGGTTAGCTTACATCAAGACGGTTCAGTATCAGTCCAGGATAACGGCCGCGGGATTCCGGTCGGCATTCACCCCGAAGAAGGTGTACCAACCGTTGAGATTGTCTTCACCCGACTTCATGCCGGCGGTAAATTTGATAAAAAGGCCGGTGGGGCTTACAGTTTTTCAGGTGGCTTGCATGGCGTGGGAGTCTCTGTTACCAACGCTTTATCGAAACGCCTCGAGGTTCAAGTCTGGCGCGACGGTGCCGAGCATCGCATGGTCTTTGCGCAGGGCGAAGTACTCGAAGCACTGAAACAAACAGCTCAAGTACCCAAGCAGAAAAAGGGAACTTGCGTTCGGGTTTGGCCGGAAGCAAAGTATTTCGATACGCTTCAATTGCCCTATCAAGAGCTATTACAGTTATTACGTTCTAAGGCGGTCCTATTACCCGGCATCAAGGTCAGCCTTCACGAAGAAAAGCACAGCAAGACCCAGCAATGGCAGTACGCCGAAGGTTTAAAGTCCTATCTCGATGAGGCGATTCAGCAAGCGGGCGGCCAGGCATGGCTTTTCCCCCCCTTTGAAGGCGCACAGTGGATTGAGGCGGGACATGAAAGCTTTGCGGAAGGCGAAGGGGTTGAGTGGGTCATTGGATTCAGTGAAGAGGGCGCTTGCGTACGCGAATCCTATGTCAATTTAATACCCACAAGCGCGGGTGGAACCCATGAATCGGGCCTTCGCGAAGGCATGTTCCAGGCCGTTAAGTCCTTTGTTGAACTGCATGCACTGCTACCCAAAGGCCTGCGTTTATTGCCCGAAGACGTCTTTTCGCGAGCCAGTTTCGTCTTATCTGCCAAAGTGCTCGATCCGCAGTTCCAAGGTCAGGTCAAGGAACGCCTCAACTCGCGGGATGCGCTGAGGCTTTCGGCGTCCCTCATTAAACCTGCCATGGACTTATGGCTCAACGAGCATGTCGAATGGGGAAAGCGTCTTGCTGATATGGTGATCAGACAGGCGCAGGTCCGTCAGCGTGCGCTACAAAAAGTAGAGAAAAAGAAAACCTCAGGTATCGCGGTCCTGCCTGGAAAGCTTACCGATTGCGAATCCAATGATGTATCGCGTACCGAACTCTTTCTCGTGGAAGGTGACTCTGCCGGAGGTTCAGCCAAGATGGGACGGGATAAGTCCTTTCAGGCCATTCTTCCGCTGCGCGGCAAAGTCTTGAACACCTGGGAAACCGATAAAGATCGCTTGTTTGCGAATCAAGAAGTGCACGACGTTGCGGTGGCGGTTGGTATCGATCCTCACACGATGAATGATTCGCTTGATTGGAACGGTCTGCGTTATGGAAAGATTTGCATTCTCGCCGACGCGGACGTTGATGGTTCACATATCCAAGTTCTCTTGCTCACACTTTTTTACAAGCATTTTCCGCAATTGATCCAACGCGGTCATATTTTTGTAGCGAGGCCGCCGCTTTATCGCGTTGATATTGCAGCGTCAGGCAAGCGTCAAGCAAGAAAGCGGTACTGCCTCGACGATGCCGAATTGCGAAGTCTTGAGGACAAGTTGCGTAAAGAAGGCGTCAAGGAAAGTGCTTGGTCGATTTCGCGCTTTAAAGGGCTTGGGGAGATGAATGCTGAGCAGCTTTGGGAGACCACGCTCAACCCTGATACCCGTCGGCTTTCGCCGGTGGTACTCGGTGACGCAGGCGACGACCCGGTAAAGCAATGTTTTCATCTGCTCATGGGCAAGGGCGAATCTGCGGCACGACGGCAGTGGCTCGAGCGCCGCGGTCACGAAGTTGAGGTCGATATTTAAGATGGGTCAGGACTTGTTTTCAGAACAAAACAGCAAGAATCGTTCCGACGATGATAGCGTTCGGATTGCGGAGTTTGCCGAGCAGGCCTACCTTGACTATGCGATCTCGGTGGTGAAAGGCCGTGCCTTGCCTCAGGGTGCTGATGGTCAAAAGCCGGTTCAACGGCGGATCCTTTACGCCATGAATCAGCTTGGACTGAGTGTTGAGGCAAAGCCTGTGAAGTCAGCGCGAGTCGTGGGCGAAGTGCTCGGGCGCTACCATCCTCACGGGGATAGCGCCGCTTATGACGCTTTGGTCAGGATGGCTCAGTCTTTTAGCCTACGTTATCCGCTTATCGATGGTCAAGGCAATTTCGGGTCGCGTGATGGTGATGGTGCGGCGGCGATGCGCTACACCGAGGCAAGACTTACAAGCTATGCCAAACTGCTGCTTGATGAAGTCGATATGGGTACGGTCGATTTCATCGATAACTATGATGGCTCCACCCGTGAGCCTGCGATGTTGCCGGCCCGTTTACCCATGGTGCTCCTTAATGGCGCATCGGGGATCGCGGTGGGCATGGCCACTGAGATACCTTCGCACAACCTCAAGGAAGTTGCAGCCGCAGCAGCCTTGTTGATTCGGAAACCCAAGAGCACGATTGAGGATTTGCTCTCGGTTTTACCCGGACCGGATTTGCCGGGTGGTGCGCAAATTATCTCTTCACCAAGCGATATGCTCGAAGCTTATCGAACCGGGCGCGGCAGTCTGCGGATGCGTGCGCGTTATGAAGTCGAAGAACTTGCCCGAGGCCAATGGCAGCTTGTGATCCATGAGTTGCCACAAGGCGTGTCAACGCAACAAGTTCTAGAACAAATTGAGGAGATGACGAATCCTAAACCAAGGTTTGGTAAGAAGTCAGTCTCCAATGAGCAGCTTCAACTTAAGCAGGCCATGCTCGCGGTCCTTGATGCGGTACGTGATGAATCCGGCAGAGATGCTCCGGTTCGCTTGGTCATTGAGCCACGAAGTTCACGCATTGAGCTCAATGAGCTCGTGAATTTACTCTTGGTCAATACATCTTTAGAGACCAATTTAAGCCTCAATATGGTGATGGTTGGCTTAGATGGCCGACCGGTCCAAAAGTCATTACTTGATTGTTTAAGCGAGTGGTGTACCTACCGGCTCGAAACCGTCCGTCGCAGAAGCGCTTATCGACTCGACAAGGTACTTGATCGCATCCATGTGCTCGAAGGTCGGCAGCTTGTTTTATTGAATATCGACCAGGTGATTCGGATCATCCGGGAGTCTGATGATCCTAAGGCGGCGCTAATCGAGGCCTTTAAGCTGAGCGAGCGGCAGGCCGATGACATTTTGGAAATCAGGCTTCGGCAGCTGGCAAAGCTTGAAGCGATTCGTATTGAGCAGGAGTTAAGGTCGCTTCGCGATGAGTCAAGACAGCTCGAGTCCCTGATTAAGGACGAGCAGCAATTGCGCAAACAAGTGGTTAAAGAAATTGAAGCGGATGCGCGACAGTATGGGGATGCACGAAGAACGCTGCTTGAAAGCAGCGATAAGGCAAGTGTTGCGTTACGGATTGCCGATGAGCCGGTCACGGTGATTGTTTCTGAAAAGGGTTGGGTAAGGGTTCGCCAGGGACATGGTCACGAGCCCGGACAGTTTTCCTTTAAGGCCGGCGATGGTTTGGATGCACTTTATCCGGTGATGACAACCGATCAGCTTTTTGTGATCAGTACAAGCGGTCGCGTTTATGCCTTAGCGGTGAATCAACTGCCCTCTGCGCGGGGCGACGGCTCGCCAATCACCACGCTGATTGAATTAGAGGCCGGTAGCCGGGTTGCCTTTGTGTTTGCTGCTCAGGTCGGCGATCGGGTCATCTTCGCCAGCCGATTAGGGCAGGGATTCCAGTGCCTTGCGGCCGACTTGATGACCCGACAGCGCGCGGGGAAGCAGTTTATGCATCTCGATGCTAACGATATGCTGATCAGACCGGTGGTCGACATTAAATCAGCCGAACAGAGATTGCTCTGCCTTTCAGAGCAAGGCAGGGCACTTTGTTTTTCTTTAGAAGAACTTCGCCAACTGAAACAGGGTGGCAGAGGCGTGAGCCTTATGGATTGCGATGCCGACGACCCGCTTGTTGCCATCGCTGCCCATACGCCGTCTTCCGTTGTGATTGAGGGGACTGCCCGTGGGTCAAAGGCGATTCGTCGTGAGTTCAGTGTGCGCGAGCTGACTGCTTATGATGCAAACCGAGGCCGGAAGGGAAAGCTTCTTGAGCCTCGGATCAAAGGCGGTTTAATCGTTTCAATAGGTAGCACGTCCACCGGACAAGTCAAAGACAGCGCCCGTTGAAAATGATGCGTCGTCGGTGCAAAGCCAACAAACCATGGCTGCAATCTCCTCCACCAAACCAAAGCGATTCATCGGGATTTTTGACAGCATAAACTGAATATGCGTTTCGCTCATCTGCGAAAACATGGGTGTTTTAACAGCGGCCGGGGTGACACAGTTGACGGTTACACCTGAGCTGGCAAGCTCTTTGCCCAATGATTTCGTGAGCCCGATCACTGCGGCTTTACTGGCACTGTATGCTGATGCGTTCGGGTTGCCCTCTTTGCCCGCAATCGAGGCAATATTCACGATCCGTCCTTTGGCACGAGACTTCATGTGTTGTGCAGCGACCTGATTGCACAAGAACACGCCATGCAGGTTCACATCAAACACATGCTTCCAATCGTCATAGCGATAATCAATGACGGTATGGTTTGGCCCGGTGATTCCGGCGCTGCAAATCATGCCATCCAGGCCCGAACCATGGACAGCTGACTGGCTGGCAATCCATTGCAGGCTGGCTTGCATGGCAGATTGCACGGATTGAGGATCTGTGACATCCATCTTGATGGCATAACGATGTGGCTCGTGAAGCGCAGAGAGCTTCTCGACAAGTGACTGATTTGTATCCCAAACAATGACGCTCGCGCCGGACGCGATAAGCCGGTTGACAATTGCTTCACCGATCCCGGATGCGCCGCCGGTCACAGCGATGTAACGGCCCTTAAGATCAAGTTGATTCATGCAAAGTGTCCTTAAGTTGTGATTGATAAATGGAAGCCCGTATGATCGCTCCTCTTGCCCGACAAAGCCATGAGATGCATACCTTTTTTCTTAAAGCAAAGCGCCCTGCTTATGCTTTGTTTGCTATTGATCGCTTGCGATGCCGATCAAACCTCGGGTTTGAGCGGTGAGGCGCGCGCGGCGGCGCAGCGCCCAAGTCATCATCGCGACGACGGATTTAGCAATAGCGATGGGAGCAGGGTCAATAAGCCCTTGAGCGAATTGCTTCGCTGGTGGTGGTCCCGTCAAGCTATTGATCTGGACGCTCTCGTTGCCCCGGATCGCATCAAGGCAGCCTGGGCTCAAATGCCTCAGGCCTGGCAAGCCGAAATCACAAACGGTTCCACTGAAACGGCTGGCTTGCACCGTCATGAGGTCCAATGGCTCGGCCACGCGACGATTGTCCTACGAATTGGCGAAACGCGGATACTGACTGATCCTCATTTTTCTGAGCGAGCTTCACCGTTGAGCTGGATTGGTCCCAAGCGCCTGCATCCTGTACCGCTCACGATTGCTGAGCTTGGCAGAATCGACTACGTGCTTATTTCGCATAATCATTACGATCATCTGGATTTACCCAGTTTGCGGCAAATCGCTCAACAACATGGTGGTCCGCCAGTGATGCTTGTGCCTTTAGGGGTCGATGTCTGGTTGAAAGAAGCAGGCTTTGAGCGTGTGCTGGGCTTTGATTGGTGGGAACAGAACAGGCTGGGCGACTTCGCTTTTCATTTTGTGCCGGCTCATCACTGGAGCGGCCGAGGCCTATGGGACCGAAATAAAACGCTTTGGGGCGGTTGGGTGGTCGATCATCCAAGTTTTCGCTTCTTTTTCGCTGGCGACACCGGCTGGTCGGATGACGTCCACGACATTGCAAAACGCTTTGCCCCCTTTGATCTGGCAGCTATACCGGTTGGCGCCTACGAACCGCGCTGGTTCATGGCCAATCAGCACATTAATCCACACGAGGCGGTTCGCATGCACCAAGCGCTGGGTAAGCCGCTCTCTTTGGGTATTCACTGGGGCACATTTCAGCTCACCGATGAGGCCTATGAAGATCCCATCAAGGACTTGATTGCTGCCATGAAGCACGAAGCGATTGCGTTGGATCGGTTTCGCCTGTTTGTCCCGGGTCAGACATTAAGGCTCGTCCCCCGCCATCAGAAAGGAAATTGAGGCCATGGATCCTCTACCGGTATTGTTCGATAGGCTTGGCGAAGGCGCGCTGCAAATCGGGCGCGCAAGACTTAATCGCCCTAAACAATTAAACGGTATTAATCTTGACATGGTTCGTTTACTGAGCCAGCAACTTCGGCGTTGGCGCTCAGATACCTCTATTGCCGCTGTCGTTTTACAGGCTGAGGGTGAGAAGGGATTTAGTGCAGGCGGCGATGTGGCTGAGGTGATCCGCCAGGTTCGAGCCGGAGGCAGCGATCAATACGCCTATGGCGATGCCTTTTTTGAGGAAGAATATATTCTGGACCGTCTGATTCATCATTACGGCAAGCCCCTGATTGTCTTCTCGCACGGTGTCAATATGGGCGGCGGCATGGGCTTATCGGCTGGTGCATCGCATCGCATCATTGCTCAGGCCTCCAAAGTAGCGATGCCGGAAATTCATATTGGTCTATTTCCTGATGTCGGTGGCGGCTTCTTTTTGAATCGCTTGCCACCGGGTGTTGGTATGGTCATGGCGCTGACCGGCTTGACCATCAACGAGTCTGATGCCATTTACGTGGGACTGTTCGATGCCTTCATACCCAAAGAAAGCTGGGCAAACGCGATTGATCATTTGACCCAAGCTCGCTTCACTCAAGACTGGCGGCATAACCACGAGCTCGTGAGCGATTGGATGCGCCAACACGATGCCTCGCTTGACGAAGCAATGGCTTCGAGCATGCTGAGCCATTACGCAAAAGCAATCCGTTGGATCGGCACCCAAGCCACCCCGGCGGGCATTCTCGAGCATTTACAGCGCGCAGCCCAAGAGGATCCCTGGTTTGAAGCCCCGGCAAACAGTCTGGAGCGTGGTTCACCGACAGCGGCCTTGGTCAGTCATCGCTATTTGCGCCAATGTGTGCGTGGCTCGCTCGACGATGTACTCAGCCTCGATTTAACACTTGCCCGCCGCTTTCTGCGCGCCCAAGACTTTCCAGAGGGCGTTCGTGCGCTTTTGATCGACAAGGACCGCAAGCCGCGTTGGCGGCACCATCGCTTTGCCGATGTTCCAGGCGAGGAGATTGATGCGCATTTTCTCGATCTGGGATAAGTCGAGATCGATCCATGGTCAATTAAAGACGGGTTGATTGATGAACGGTCGATTGCAAGGAACCAACGCACTTGAAATCCGATCAATTCGTAATCAAGTAAGCATTTTTTGAGGCAAAAGAAAATGACGAGCACCGCGGCAGAGAACTCGACCCAGACGCAGACGCACGGTTTTCAAGCTGAAGTCAAGCAGCTCTTAAGGCTGATGATTCACTCGCTTTACTCCAACAGGGAAATATTTCTTCGCGAATTGATTTCTAACGCATCTGATGCTTGTGACAAATTACGCTTTCAGGCGGTGAGCAAGCCCGAGTTGATGGGTGCAGAAGTGCTTGGCATATCAATTCGTCATGACACGGAAGCAAGAACCATCACGATCAGCGACAACGGCATCGGGCTCAGCCTGGATGACGCCGTATTGCATCTTGGCACGATTGCGAAATCGGGCACGCGCGAGTTTGCGAGTCAGCTTAGCGGGGACCAGTCGAAAGACGCGCAGCTGATCGGTCAATTCGGCGTAGGTTTTTACTCGGCCTTTATTGTCGCCGAGGAGGTAACCGTTGAGAGCCGTCGTGCAGATCTTCCCCCCCATGAAGGCGTACGCTGGCGTTCGAGAGGCGAAGGCGAGTTTGATGTTGAGCAGATAAGCAGAGCATCGCACGGCACTGATGTGATCTTAAAACTACGGGCCGACCCGAGTGACGGCGAAGGCGAGTCTTACAGCGATTTGCTTTCCGGCTGGAAATTGCGTGAACTGGTGCGCAAGTATTCGGATCATGTTCAATTGCCCATCCGTATGTGTAAAGAGGAATGGGACAAAGATGCAGGCAAAATGGTCCAGAAGGATGAGCTTGAAACGATTAATCAGGCAAGTGCGCTTTGGACCCGACAAAAATCCGATATCACCGAAGACCAGTATAAATCCTTCTACAAGCATATCGCCCACGACTTCACCGATCCCCTAGCATGGACGCACAATCGTATTGAAGGGCGTAGCGAGTTTACCCAACTGCTCTATATTCCATCGCGAGCACCATTTGACCTTTGGGACCGCCAGCAGCGTCATGGTTTAAAGCTTTATATCAAACGTGTCTTTATTATGGAAGACGCGGAGCAGCTCTTGCCGATCTGGCTGCGCTTTATGCGGGGTGTGATCGATTCATCCGATTTGCCGCTGAATGTTTCGCGCGAGATTCTGCAAGAGAGCCGCGACGTTAAGACGATTCGTGAAGCAAATACGCGACGAACCTTGTCTCTGCTCGAGGACTTGGCAGAAAACCGCGCAGACGACTACCAGAGCTTTTGGCAGTCCTTCGGGCAAGTCCTGAAGGAGGGTATGAGCGAGGAGGCAAGCCATCGCGATCGCTTGGCCAAGTTGCTTCGATTTGCCTCGACGCAAACAATCGTTGGCGTGGAAGCAGACAAGGCCCAAACGCTTGCGCTTACCGATTATGTCAACCGCATGAAACCCAAGCAAGATGCGATTTACTACGCGACCGCCGACACGCTCGAGGCTGCACGAAACAGCCCGCATCTGGAAGTATTCCGCAAAAAAGATATCGAAGTTCTGCTGCTTACCGACAGAGTTGATGAGTGGATGCTCAGCTATTTCCAGGAGTTTGAGGGTAAAAAACTGGTGTCGGTCGCAAAGGGTGGTCTCGACCTGAGTGCGCTTGAAGACGAAGAGGACAAGAAAAAAGTAGAAGAAAGTGCAAAAGCGATGAAGCCTTTGCTCGATTCAATCAAGGCAGCGCTTGAGGACCGGGTCAAAGAAGTTCGCGTCACACAAAGACTGACCGAGTCGCCATCCTGTCTCGTGTCCGAAGAAGGCGATATCAGTGGGCATTTGGAGCGCCTGCTTAAACAGGCAGGACAAAAAGCGCCTGATCGAAAGCCAATCCTGGAAGTTAATCCCGATCATGTGCTTGTGAAACGTTTACAGAGCGAGCAAGGGGCGATCAAGGATTGGAGTTTGCTGCTTTATGAGCAAGCCCTTCTCGCCGAAGGCGGACAACTCAGCGATCCGGGATCTTTCGTGAAGCGTTTGAATGATTTACTGATTGCGATGTCGATGCGGTGATCAAGGCGATCGATGGGTTCATCAAGACAATATTCACATTGCAAACCATCAAGATGGTCCTGTTTCGCCCTCGGCGACCCGGACCGAACAAGGTCTGTTGATTGCGTCAAATCAGGATCAAGCCTCAGGCCTTGAATTTCTCTGAGTCGCAGGGCATTCGTTATCTGCATTTTGGAACGCCCTGGATTCAGGGCGCTATGCGCCTAAGCCAGCCGCATAAACTGGTACTCGACTACACGCAGGATATGATGGCTTGGCTCATGCTTCTTGCCGCGCCAAGCCATTTACTTCAACTCGGTCTGGGCGCAGGTTCCTGCGCAAGATTTCTCGCTCATTATTTGCCAACGACCAGGCAAACCATTGTTGAGTTGCATCATGAGGTCATCTTGGCAAATCATATTATGTTTGGAACAACGTCGAGCCCGTCCATCACTTTGGTTTGCGATGATGCAAATCGTTTTCTGCAGAACACCAAGGCTGGCTACTGGCCGCTCATCATGGTAGACCTCTACGACGCCAAGGCGACAGGGCCGGCTTGTGATGGGCTGGATTTTTATCAGCACTGTTATCGAGCCTTAACAGCGCCCGGCCTGATGGTGCTAAATCTTTTTGGCAGTCACCCAAGCTGGGCACCCAACTTGCGGGTGCTTTGCGATGCCTTTGAGCGTCGACCGCTTGTCCTAAACCCTTCTCGGGCTGGTAATGTGATCGTGATTGCGAGCAAAGGTCCTTGCATGCGCTGGCCTGAGTTGCAATCGGGCAGGGCGCTCGAAGCCTTTTTGAGCGAGCGCGCCAAACTGCTCCAAAGCTCCCTGAAGCTCCCCGCCCGGCGCTGGTTGGGCCCCATCCGCACTTATCTGCAAGGGCCCGATCCGTGCTTGTTTAGAAGGGTCTGAGTTGCTTCACAAGGCCTGCAACCATGCGTTTTATCGCTGATCCAAACCGGTGAAAAAGTCTTCAAGACGGCCACCGGGAGGCTCAAAGCGTCCGTCGCGCCAAACCAATCGCGATGGGCCGGGGATCAGGCGCTCGGCAATGGGATGCGCTTCATCGCCAGGGTAGGCGACGATTCTGCCGCCATCTTGAGCTTCGAGCGGTTCGGGCTGAATATGGGGCAAGAGGCGACTGCCCGCGTGCTTCAAAGCATGCTGTGCCTTTGAAAACCCGGATAATTCGACCAAGGTCATGATCTGAGGCGGCGCGAGCATGATTTCCTGCTTCCAATAACGATCTAAGGCTTGGCGTGGTGTTACCCAGAGGCCTTGCACTGATTCCTCGCCATCGTGTCGGGCCTCCTGACCATCTGGCAGCAAGGCCAGGAAAAAGAAGGTATCAAAGCGCTTCGTGCTCATCGAAGGGATTTTTGGTGTGATCCAACGCGACCAGGCTTCGATGGCATCAATCGGCACCCTAACGGCGCATTCCTCGTGGGTTTCACGCTGGGCAGCACGCATGAATGCGGCGGTCTGTATCGTATCAACAGGTTCATAGACCAGCCTGGACTGCAGTCGCTCAGTGCTTTGCCTGATCTTCGACTCGTCCTCGCCCATGCTTGCCTGATGATCCTCTTGATCAACTTTGCCGCCTGGAAAAACCCAAACACCTGCCATGACTGAGGCAGCCTGAGGCCTTTCGAGCAGATAAGCCTCAAGACCATGATCCCGGTCCCTCAATAAGATCACACTGGCTGCCTGCCTCGGTGCTTCAGCAACCGTCTGGTAGTTAAGGACCGATGTTTTATTTTGATTGGCGTCGTTCACGTCATGCGGCCTGACTGGTTCACTTCATCGGACCGGCTTGGTTCACTTCATCGGGCCGGCTTGGTTCACTGCCATGGTTTGGATGGATCACTCGATGGCCTACATGTTTCACTTCTATAACTTGGATGAATCATTTCGATAGCTCACGCATCGCGCGTTCAAGCCCGGACATGGTAACCGGATACATACGATGCGACAGAATCTGTCTAATCACAGCTATCGACTGTCGATATTCCCAAACGCCCTCCGGCTCAGGATTAAGCCAGGTGAATTTAGGGAATCGCTCGGCGAGTCGCTGCAACCAAACTGCGCCGGGCTCTTCGTTGTTGTATTCCACCGAACCGCCTGGTTGAAGAATTTCATACGGACTCATGGTTGCATCACCGACAAAAATCAATCGCCAGTCGGGGTTGAACTTGCGGATCAAATCCCAGGTCATCAAGCGTTCGCTGTGCCGACGTCTATTGTTTTTCCAGACAAAATCATACACACAGTTATGGAAATAATAAAATTCAAGGTTCTTGAATTCTGAACGTGCGGCTGAAAACAGCTCTTCAGTTTGCTTGATATGGTCATCCATCGTTCCGCCCACATCGAGCAGCATTAACACTTTGATCGTGTTGTGCCGCTCAGGCACCATCTTGATATCAAGAAAGCCCGCATTACGCGCCGTCGAGGCAATGGTGTCATCCAGGTCGAGTTCTTCCTCTGCGCCTTCACGCGCAAATTTTCTCAGACGCCTGAGCGCAATCTTGATGTTTCGCGTACCGAGTTCGACCTGGTCGTCGTAATCGCGGTACATGCGTTGTTCCCAAACCTTTACCGCTGTTCGATTACCTGCGGAGGGGCCACCGATACGAATACCTTCAGGATTAAAGCCACCATTTCCAAAAGGCGACGTGCCGTTGGTGCCGATCCACTTGTTACCGCCTTGATGGCGATCCTTTTGTTCATCAAGCAACTGTTTTAAACGTTCAAGCAACTTATCAAGGCCACCCATGGCCTCGATGGCGGCCTTTTCCTCCGGTGTGAACTCGCGCTGAAACTGGCGCTTTAGCCAATCAAGCGGGAGGTCCACGTCGATCTCAGGAAGCGCCTGAATCCCATGGAAATAAACGCCAAAAGCTTTATCAAATTTATCGAAAAGGCGCTCATCTTTTACAAGGGTGGCACGAGACAGAAAATAGAATTCATCGAGTGAGGGTTTGATCACCTGAGCCTTGAGCGCCTCCAACAAGGTCAGAAATTCCTTGATCGATACGGGAAGTTTCGCAGCGCGAAGATGTTGAAAAAACGGAATCAACATGCAGGTCCCCCTTGCGTTTTACAAACCATGAAAGCCCAAGCCCTATCGATTATGCCGCGCCATAAACATCAAACGTTCAAACAAATGAACGTCCTGCTCGTTTTTTAGCAAGGCACCGTGCAGCGGTGGTATGACGGCCTTGTTGTCCTTGCTCTGGAGGGCTTCAACCGGAATGTCCTCAGCCATCAGTAGTTTGAGCCAATCGAGCAACTCTGATGTTGAGGGCTTTTTTTTCAGGCCCGGGAGTTCACGGATCTGAAAAAACGATTCCATCGCAACCTGGACCAATGCTCTCTTGATCGCGGGAAAGTGAACGTCCACGATGCGTTGCATTGTTTCGCGATCTGGAAACTTGATGTAGTGAAAAAAGCAACGCCTTAAGAAGGCATCCGGTAGTTCTTTCTCGTTATTCGAGGTGATGATGACCACAGGGCGGTGTCGCGCCTTGATGGTTTGACGGGTTTCGTAAACAAAAAACTCCATCCGATCGATTTCGCGAAGCAAGTCATTGGGAAACTCGATGTCAGCCTTATCAATCTCATCGATTAGAAGCACGACCGGCTGTTCTGCAACAAAAGCCTGCCAAAGCACGCCCTGAACAATGTAGTTGTGGATGTCTTTGACCTTCTCATCCCCAAGCTGGGAATCTCGAAGACGCGATACGGCGTCGTATTCGTAAAGCCCTTGCTGTGCTTTGGTGGTTGATTTGATGTGCCATTGCAACAATGGCATATCCAATCCAGCGGCGACTTCTTCTGCAAGCATGGTTTTGCCCGTGCCAGGCTCACCCTTGATGAGCAGTGGTCGCTGCAGTCGCATCGCAGCGTTGACAGCCAGCTTCAGATCGTCGGTTGCAATATAAGATGAGGTGCCCTCAAAACGCATGGTTTTCCGCTCCGTAAAGTCCATGCGCAGTATAGGCGAGCCAAAGCCCCGTTCCGTCGTTGGACGCTTGCGCGCAATGTCAGTTAGAATCCGCCCGGTTCATGTCACATGCAAGGGCCGTGGTTCCCGGAACATTGCCGAGAACCCATGTTGAACGCTTGGTCTGCCATGAGCTCGAATTTGGGTTATCGATAATGAGAAGCGGGGAAATTGGCATGGCATATAAGCATTCACGCGCCCTTGATGCATCAAGCACGGGTTCGGGCAGGCTCAAGCGCTCGGTACTTCCAAAGGCAACCCTAGGTTTTGCTGCGGGCTTAACACTGGCCTTTGGTCTGCTGGCACAGGCAAATGCACAACAAACCGCAGCAGGCGACCCGAAAGCGGGCGCTGAGAAACGTAGTCAGTGCATCGGCTGTCACGGTATTCCAGGCTATAAGGCCTCGTTTCCTCGTGTTTACAACGTGCCTATGATCGCTGGACAGAACGCCAAATACATCGAGTCCGCGCTGAACGCCTACCGCAAAGGCGACCGGCCGCACCCGACCATGCGTGGCATCGCCTGGAGTTTGAGTGATGCCGATATCGCTGATCTTGCGGCCTATTACGCAAGCCTCTAATCCTTGTCGTCTCTTAGTCGGGGAGCAGTCCAATGAGATCGAAAATGATGTTTGAAACGCCGCTGCGGATCATTGCCTTGGCAGCATTTGCAGGGTTTGCGCTGGGCGCTCAAGCCAAGGATATTGCTGCTGGCAAAGCAAAGGCTGAAGCGGTCTGCGCCGCATGTCATGGCAAGGATGGGGTCACCACGATTGACCCGAGCTATCCGCGGCTTGCCGGCCAGCACGCAGACTACCTGCTCGTTGCCCTGATGGAATACAAAAGCGGGGCTAGGAAAAATGCCATCATGGCATCACAAGCTACAGGCCTGAGCAAAGCAGACATGGAAAATCTCGCTGCTTACTACGCAAGCCTCAAAGGTCCCATGTCGAACAAGCGTTGAGCAAAGAAAGGCTTAACGCATCAGTTTAAGAGGTCGTCTATCCTCACATAAGAAAGCTTGTCACCGGGTTCGATCGTGCCTCGATCGTGTTCAAGCACCGCGATGACAGGGTACTTGGTGAGCGAACTCAAAACCCCAGAGCCCTGGTTGCTGCTCACAAAGAGCAAACAGTCGCCGCGCTCATCCACGTCAAGTCTTGCCCGTTGAAACTCGGTTCTACCGGGCTTTTTGCGGATGCGCTGACCCGCGCGCGCTGCTTGCAGTGGCCAGGAACTGCTGCCGAGACCAAGCAATCGGTTGATGGCAGGGGCCACGAAGTACCAAAACGTCATCGCCACAGCAACCGGATTGCCAGGCAAGCCTATGTAAAGCGCCCGACCGACGCGGCCCAGGGCAAGCGGCCTGCCCGGACGCATCGCAACCGTGCAAAACTGCACTTTGCCCAGCCCGGCCATCATGTCGCGTGTGAAGTCGGCCTCACCAACAGACACCCCGCCTGAGGAAATAATCACATCGTGGGATTCGCTTAGTGCTCGCAACACCGCTTCAAGGCGTTTGGGATCATCAGCAACAATACCTGCGTCGTGAATCGCAAGCGAGGGCCATTTCGCCAAGAGCGCCCGTAGCATATAGCGATTGCTGTCAAAAAGTTGACCTTCGCTGCGCTGCTTGCCTTGTACCGGATCGATCACCTCATCGCCTGTTGACAAGATCGCGACCTTCAAGGGGCCTCGAACCCTGGCTTTCGTGATGCCGAGTGAAGCCATTAATCCGAGGTGAATCGCTGAAAGCCTGGTTCCTGATGCGATCGCAAGCTCGCCGCGCCGTAAATCCTCACCCGCGAGACGAACATGCTGTCCCTGCTCCTGACCCGCGGGTATCCAGACGCGCTCGCCCTCAAGCCGACATAGCTCTTGAGGAACAACAACATCAAAGCCCTCCGGAAGCACCGCTCCGGTCATGACCCGAAGCGCATGCGGGTTTTGCGGCGGAGGTTTCAGCGCAGGATGACCCGCCAAGATGCGCGCTCCAATGACAAAATCGGACGATGTTTTATCTTCTAAATCCTTGAATCTAATAGCGAATCCATCCATCGCCGTGTTTTGATGCGATGGTACGTCGAAGGGTGAGAACAGGTTCTGCGCCAGCACCTGCCCGGCTAAGCGCTCCAAACTGATCCACTGCCGCCGATCGATGGGCCGCAGTCTCTCGATCAGGGCCTTTTTCAAGGCCTCGATGGGTATCATGGGCCCCGCGGCTGAGGACTCAGATTGCTGCGCCTGCCCGAGCCTTGCAAGGTCCGCCTCCAAAGCATCGCAGTCGAGATGGGGTGAACCGAGCAGACTCTCAGCAACTTTCAAGTCATGAGGTGTATTGATATTGCGAAATGCAGAAGATTCATCAAAATAACAAGATACATAGTTAAGCGATTGATACCATGAATCAATTTTTCTGCCACCGTTGTTTAAGTAAACCTCGAGCGACGCAAGAAGGCGAGGGCGCATCAACAAAAATACAGGCTGCTCGGCAGTTTGATCCGCTTGCGGGCAACTTGCGACCACAAGATCGATAGCCTGGGTCGCAAGGGCGATCATGCTCTGGGCAAGATCCTCAGGGAAAAACGGACAGTCACAGGGCACCGTAAGTAACCAGCGATCGGTGAGGTCTCCACAGCCTTCTTGGTTCAGTTCATAGAGCGCTGCATGCATGCCAGCGAGTGGGCCTGCAAATCCTCCGCGCCGATCTGCGAGCAGCCGACAGCCCAAGGCGGCATAGGCTGCAAGGTTTCGGTTGCAATTGATCAGCAAGGCGTCGACTTGAGGCCTCAACCGCTCAAGCGTCCACGCGATCAGTGGCTTTCCGGCGCAAAGCAGGAGCGCTTTATCAACGCTCCCGGCTACTTTGGCATCCCCAGCGATTTCCTGCATGCGGCGACTCATGCCACCAGCCAGGATGAGGCCTGTTACTCGCGGCGCTTGCTTCATGTTTCTGTCAAGAGCGATGCCCTGCATGACAAGCTAACCCGCGAAGTCAACCCGTTCCGGGTGTGTGTAAACGAGGAAATGCTTGCCTTGACATCGCCCGATAAGACAAATCCCAAGCTCCTGAGCCAGCTCAAATCCCATGGCCGTGATGCCTGATCGGGATATGAGAATGAAGATGCCCATTTGGGCGCATTTAATGACCATCTCGGAGGTCAGTCTTCCGGTGGTGTAGAAGACTTTGTCGTGCGCACTTTGCTTTTCGAGTTGCATCCAACCCGTGATCGCATCGACCGCGTTATGCCGCCCGACATCTTCAATGAAATACAAAAATGAACCATCAGCGCCTGGGCGATTATCGGCGAGCGCGCAGGCGTGAACACCCCCGGCTTCCTGATAAACCGCCTGATGATGCCTTGCCTGCCCGATGACCCGCTGCAGCTGTGACTTCGTAATAGATGCTTGCGGCAGGGCGTGTCGTGCATTGCGTTCTTCGCGCACCGTCGCCATCAGATCGCTGTACATCGTCCCCTGACCACAGCCTGTGGTGACGGTTTTGCGGTCCATGCGTTGCTCAAAACGGTCAAGGCGTGAAGGGTCATCCCACCAGGACTGTCCCGAAAGCGCGCGGTGCTGGCTTGTCACAGCGGCTGCGCCTGTATCCCAGTCAACATGGATGCTTGCAATATCGGCCGCCTGATCAATGACGCGCTGATTCAGGAGCCAGCCCAGGCAGAGCAATTCCGGCGCGCGCCCGAGGGTCATTAAGGTGACCATTTCCCGCTTATCAAAATAAATACAGAGTGGATGTTCGCCAGCGATCATCACCTCGCAGCTCACGCCGTTTTCGTCTCTCGCCGCGACTGCCGTGGTCGCTTTCAGGCTTGACTGGCTGAACGCTATCATCCGCCGATGTAACTCATTTCGATTTTCTTGCGCTTTCGCAGGCTTAAGGTGGCCTCTGTCCTGAGCTCGGAATACCGATCGCTTCTTTGATGCCAAAGTGCAGCAATCGAGGCTGCAAGTTCATCGTCGCCCACGCCATGCCGAAGCAAGCCCCGTAAATCCCAACCCTCAGACGCAAAGAGGCAGCTGTAGAGCCTACCGTCGGTCGATAAGCGCGCCCGTGTGCAGTCCCTGCAAAAGGGTTCGCTGACCGATGCAATCAAACCAAATTCGAGACTTCCATCGTCCAGCACCCAGCGACGAGCAACCTCACCCGAATAATTTTCCTCAATCGGCTGAATCGCATGCTGCGCCGCGATCTGCCTGAGAATCTCGGCACTCGGCAGCACCGAGCCCATCGACCAACCGTTGCTCGATCCAACATCCATGAACTCAATAAACCGAAGAATATGCCCCGAATGGCGAAAATGCTCAAGCATAGGCAGGATCTGATGGTCGTTAACGCCACGCTGCACCACCATATTGACCTTGATGGTTTCAAATCCGGCTTCACGCGCAGCCTGCAAACCGTCTAAAACATCGGCAACCGGAAAATCGACATCATTCATCTGTCGAAAAACCAAATCGTCGATGGCATCAAGGCTGATCGTGAGGCGGTTCAGCCCAGCGTCGCGAAGCATGCTGGCCTTCTTCTTGAGCAAGGCACCGTTGGTGGTGAGCGTCAGATCAGGCGCCTTGCCCGACGGCGTGCGTAGTTGCGAGAGCATCTCAATAAGACGCTCCAGGTGTTTACGCAGCAAGGGCTCCCCGCCTGTGACACGAATCTTTTCTGTGCCAAGCTTCAAAAAAACCCGCGCAAGTCGTTCGATCTCTTCAAATGACAGCAAAGCAGCCTGCGGCAGGAAAGCATAGTCCCGATCGAAGACCGACTTCGGCATGCAATAAGAGCACCTGAAGTTACAGCGATCGGTCACTGATACCCTCAAATCGTGGAGCCTGCGCCCAAGCTGGTCCGTGACCAGCGGACCAAACAGACGCCCGTCAGGCGCTGGCATGGGCCGCGCCTGGTAGCGCTGATCAATCACTCGAATCGTCTTTTCGCTCATCTTCACATGCCATCGACGCGCTGATACTGGGGCCTGGTGTTTATGCCTTGCGAGATGTCTCCACCATTTGCAGGGGCTCTTCTTCCGTTTTTACGATGGGTTTGCGCTGGCGCACGACCCGCGGTCTTGGTGGCGCGTCCTGGAGCTCCGGTTCTGATTGCTTGTTGGTCTCAATGAGCTCAAGACCCGCCTGTGAAATGCTTGCCCGAAGATCTATCGGCGCAAGCTCGGCGGGTTTTGCCTCTATCGGCGCAAGCTCGGCGGGTTTTGCCTCGGACGGTGGTCCGTCCCGGGTTTGCGGCAAGGCACCAGCTTGTACCTGAGCCACGGGGTCAGCATCCGGTTGTGGCGGGGTCTGCGTTAGCGGTTCAGTCTGCATTGCCGCAGCCGGTGTGGCCACCGCGAGGCTTAAGCTGCTGCTAGCCTCCTCGGGTTTTCGGTTTGGCGCGACACCATCATCGGCTGCTGGTGCCTGCAAGGCCGTGCTTGTTTCGATGTTCACCTGATCTGCAGGGGTCTCATTCGTCTGAGCGCCCGTGAGCTCGCCAGGCGTATCGAAGGACTCAGCAGACGCCATCCCGCTTTGACTCTCGTCCGCACCAGCAGCGCGACGAGAACGGCGGCGACGACGCCTGGGTCGATCCGATGCTTCCTGCCCACCATCATCATCCTGGCTGTTTTCTACAGGATTCGCGTTGCCAGTCTGCACAGACGCCTCAGCATTCACTGAAGGCTCGCCTGAACCAGCAGCGTTATCAGCCTGAACCGACAGCTTTTCCGGAGCAGCTGAAGATTGGGCGACGGTCTGGCCATCGGGCATCAGATCAACCGAAGTCGTCATGGCTGTTAATGGCTTATCCGCAGTGCCTTCTTCATGCTCATTGCGTCGCCTGCGCTCACCACGCTCACCACGCTCACCACGCGGTGCGCGTTCACGGGTTCCGCTGCCGTCGCTACGGAGTTCAGCCCCAGCGCCAGACTCGATACGATCGGATTTTTCAGTACGATCGGCACGCTGATCGGATCGGTCGCCGCGATCAGATCGGTCGCTCCGCGCTTGCGTACGCTCGCCACGATCGCTTCGCTCGCCACGATCGCTTCGCTCACCGCGGTCCGAACGTTCCCCGCGCTCGGGGCGATCACTGCGTTCTGTGCGATCACCGCGTTCGCCTCGGTCCGAACGAGGGCCCCGCTCACGACGGTCGCGTCCCCGCCGCTCGCGTGCTTCGGGACGCGCGGTTGTTGCTTCAGGTGATGCGGCTGCTTGATCCCCAAGCTGAGCGCTTACTTCGGGCGAACTTGCCGAGCCCGCCGCCGCAGCGCCTTGTTCAGCACGTGCCTCATTCGCCGGTTTACGTCGGAACCAACCCAGGACCTTACCCAGAAAGCCTTCGCTTGATGGCACCGATGCCGGTGTTGCATTAGCGTGGCCGGATCCAGATGCCGCACCTGCTTGATGGCTTGGACTGTTCGCCGCGTCTGTTCTTGTGCTGGCCGGGCCCGATGGCGTAACCGGTGCGCCAAGTCCTGAGGATTGACGGTCGCTTGTTGCCGTCGGAGCCGGCGCCGTTGGCTTAATGCCTTTAACCGCCGCTTCGAGAGTCTTACGCTGACCGTCGAACTTTGAGTCTAAAAATGTATTGTCCTCTTGGGGTCCATCAGCAAGCGCGTAGCTAACCCGATAATTACCGAGCCGATCGTCGTCATGCTTTAAGCGATCGAGCTTGTAATGAGGCGTTTCCAAGTATTTGTTCGGGATGAGAATAATCTCAACCCGCAAACGCGCTTCCATTTTGTGAATCTCGGCGCGCTTTTCATTGAGCAGGTAGGTCGCAACCTCAACGGGTACCTGTGCATGCACGGCTGCGCTGCCTTCCTTCATCGATTCTTCTTGAATCACACGGAGCACATGAAGTGCCGATGACTCAACATCCCTTATCACGCCCGTGCCATTACAGCGCGGGCAGGTCATGTGCGAGCCTTCGTTGAGCGCCGGTCTGAGGCGTTGACGTGATAATTCCATCAGGCCGAAACGGCTGATCTTGCCCATCTGCACCCGCGCTCGATCGTAATGCAGCGAGTCCTTGAGCCTGGACTCCACTTCGCGCTGGTTCTTATTCGACTCCATGTCGATAAAGTCGATCACGATCAGACCACCCAAATCGCGCAGTCGCATTTGGCGGGCTGCCTCATCCGCGGCCTCGATGTTCGTGCGCATCGCGGTCTCTTCGATGTCACTGCCTCGGGTCGAGCGCGCAGAGTTGACGTCGATAGCCACCAGGGCCTCGGTGTGATCAATCACAATGGCGCCGCCCGAGGGCAAGGGAACGACCCGCGAATGGGCTGTTTCGATCTGATGTTCGATCTGGAAGCGGGAAAACAAGGGCACATCGTCGCGGTAGCGCTTCACACGTCCCATGTTGTCGGGCATGACCACCGACATGAAGGCTCGCGCTTGTTCGAAAATCTCTTCGGTATCGATCAGGATTTCACCGATATCAGACGAGAAGTAATCGCGGATCGCTCGAATCACAAGACTCGATTCGAGGTAGATCAGCATGGGTGCCTTGTTGTCAACAGCTGCCGATTCAATCGCACGCCAGAGTTGAAGTAAATAATTAAGATCCCATTGCAACTCTTCGGCATTCCTCCCGATTCCCGCCGTTCGCGCGATCAAGCTCATCCCGCTCGGCACCTGGAGCTTTTCCATGGTCTCGCGCAATTCCTGGCGATCTTCGCCCTCAATACGGCGAGACACGCCCCCGCCACGAGGATTATTGGGCATGAGCACCAGATAGCGGCCGGCAAGCGAAATAAAGGTGGTTAACGCAGCGCCTTTGTTCCCGCGCTCTTCCTTCTCGACCTGAACAATCAGTTCCTGACCTTCACCGATGACGTCTTGAATCCTCGCCCGGCCTGCATCATGACCTGCTTTGAAATAAGCCTTTGAAATTTCTTTAAACGGGAGAAAACCATGGCGATCTTCACCATAGTTTACAAAGCAGGCCTCAAGGCTTGGCTCCACACGGGTCACCACGGCTTTGTAAATATTGCTCTTGCGAGACTCACGTCCGGCGCTTTCAATATCAATATCGATCAGCTTTTGACCGTCGACAATCGCAACCCTGAGCTCTTCGGCATGGGTTGCGTTAAACAACATTCGCTTCATTTGCACTCCTTCGCACCGGCGTGGCTTGCGTTGCCAGCCCAATGAAACGAGAGCAGTCACTCTTCCCGGCGCGACCGGGCATGATCGCAGCGCTTAAATCGCTTTCATAAGCCGTCGACAACCGTCTGAAAAAGCCATTGCTGCAACAAAATCCTCTTCTTGATAAGGATCGAGAAACTGTCTCGTTCGCCAGGCACCCCGGACCATCCGGAGCCGCGCATCATTCGTTTGTCTGGATGACGCGCTAGGCGCCGATTTCGGGCGGCAGGGGCCGCGTATTTCGGGGCTTTGAGGCACAATGCGAGCCTCTTGCGCGACTTCGGATCGGTGTTGACGACACAAATCTGCACACATCGCAGGCGCAAAACCGAATCCAACCTTTACTCAGACGATCCAGTATAACCCACATGACATGGCATAACGCGCGGCATAGCATTGTTGATCCAGAGTACGCAGGACAGCGACTGGACAACTATTTGATCGCCCGCCTCAAATCGCTGCCAAAGACCCGGATTTACCGCATGATTCGAAGCGGCGAGGTCCGTCTCAACGGCAAGCGTGTCGCGGCACAACATCGGCTCGAAGGCGGCGAGGACCTGCGCATTCCACCGCTTCGTGACCTCGTTGATTCGAAACGGCACGAAGACAGTTCAGAGGAGTCCCCAAGACCTGTTCGCACCGAAGTTGCGAGCCAAAGCCCCTCGTTTCCTGTGCTTTTTGAGGACGAAACGCTTTTGGTCATCGACAAACCTGCAGGCATTGCGGTTCACGGCGGCAGTGGTATCAGCCGGGGCCTGATCGAATGGTTAAGACTGTTACGACCCGAGTTGGTCTTCCTGGAACTCGGGCATCGACTAGACCGCGAAACCTCTGGCGTTGTGGTGCTTGCGAAGCGTCGGGCCGCGCTCTTGCAATTGCATCGGGCATTCCGCGAACGGGTGAGCGAAAAGCTCTACATCGCCGTGGTTTCAGGACGGGTCCCCAAGCGCGATCGGGTGTTGCGGCATCGCCTTCAACGTCAACGGGGTGAGGCTGGCGAGAGGATCGTGCGTGTCGAAGCCGAGGGTCTGGAAGCGGTATCGGTGATTCGCGGGCTTGGCGCCCTTGAGTTCGAGTCACCGCGTCAGCTGTCAACCGTCTTGGTCCGTATCGAAACCGGCCGAACGCATCAGATCCGGGTACATTTAGCTCACGAAGGCTATCCCATCCTGGGCGACGAGCGCTACGGCGACTTTGCGCTCAATCGGCGGTTAAAAAACCTGGGGCTTAAGCGGATGCTCTTGCATGCCTGGCAACTTGAACTTGCCTGGCCACAAGCCGCTGGTGGTCGTTTGCGCTTCACCGCCCCCGTCCCGCTCGCCTTCAAGCCTTGGGCATCCGGTGTTGTCAATTAAAACAGCGTTATATGTGCGGGAGATGATGTGTCACTAGAACTTGTGGTGTTTGATTGGGATGGCACGCTGATGGACTCCACGGGTGCTATTGCACACAGCATCCAATCAGCAGCCCGCGACCTCGGGCTTAAGGTCCCCGACCGTAAGCAGGCCTCCTGGGTGATTGGGCTTGGCCTGAGAGACAGCCTGAAATTCGCCGTCCCCGACTTGCCGCAGGACAATGTTGCTGCGTTTGTGGAACGTTATCGTTACCACTACATCAACAGTGAACCGGCACTGGCGGCCTTCGAAGGTGTGGAACCCATGCTCGAGCGACTCCAAAGCTTGGGCGTGCCGATGGCGATTGCAACCGGCAAGTCAAGGCTTGGCTTGAATCGCGTGCTTGAGCAGACCGGATGGCGCCGTTTTTTCGTCGACACCCGTACTGCCGATGAGGGTCATCCGAAACCTCATCCCTGGATGTTGCTTGACCTTCTTGCCTCGCTTGGCACCGAGCCGTCACGGGCGATGATGGTCGGTGACACAACCCATGACCTTGAAATGGCCGCATCAGCAGGCACAAGGGCAGTCGCAGTAAGCTATGGCGCTCATGGTGTTGAAGATCTCGCAAGCGTGAACCCGGAGGCGATATTTTCCGACACCCCATCTTTGGCCCATTGGTTAGAAGCCCAACTTGCTCCATGAGTGAATCGACACCCGCCAACTGGAAAACAGTTTGGACCGACGCCGGCAGCGCCCTTGAATTGCTCGACGGCGGTACCGGACTTCGTACGCTCATACCAGGACCTGGGGGCGAGGTCTCGGCCTTCGTGGTCCGGTTTCAGGGGCAGGCATTTGCTTACTTGAATCGTTGCGCCCATGTTCCCGTTGAACTTGACTGGCTCGAAGGCGCTTTTTTTGACGACAGTGGACAATTCTTGGTGTGCGCAACGCACGGTGCCATGTACGAGGCAAATACTGGGCTGTGTATCGATGGGCCCTGCCGTGGCCGATCCCTTGAGGCGCTCGACTGCAAAATCGACGCCGATCGTGTGCTGATCAGGCGTCAACAAAGGACAAAGCATGACTGAGGACACTAAGCCGGCTGGGTCTGCTTCGACATCAGGCGCCTGGATAAGTGCCCATGAAATCCAGCAAGCTGCGCTGTTGCGCCTTCTTGAAGAAAACCAACGCGAGCAGATCCGCAGGCGTCGCTGGTCGATTGCATTCCGTAGTCTATTCCTGATCGTTTTGATGCTTTTTTGGTACGAATGGCGGAGTGTTAGCGGACACGAAACCGCAAAGCCAGACCGCCACACCGCCTTGATCGATATCCAGGGGGAAATTGACCACGAGTCGGAGGCAAACGCCGATCAAATCACAGGCGCTTTACGCGCAGCCTTTGAAGATCAAGGCACCGCGGGTGTGATCCTGCGGCTTAACAGCCCGGGCGGATCGCCTGTGCAGGCATCAATCATCCACCAGGAGGTTCTCCGTTTAAGGGAAAAGTACCCCAATATTCCCATCCACACGGTGGTCGAAGATATTTGTGCATCAGGCGGCTACTACATTGCGGTCGCAAGCGATAAGATTTTCGTTGATCCCAATAGTTTGGTGGGCTCGATCGGTGTGCGGCTTGATGGATTTGGATTCACAGAAGCGATGAAGCGTTTGGGTGTTGAGCGACGCTTATTCACCGCCGGTGCGGATAAAGGCATGCTAGATCCCTTCAGTGCTTTGAGTGACACCCAGCGCGCGCATTTGCAAAGCACACTTGATGACTTACATCGAAACTTTATTGAGGCGGTCAAGCAAGGACGCGGCGATCGTTTGCAAGAGGACAGCAAGCTCTTCAGTGGTCGCGTCTGGAGCGGCGATCAGGCAATCAAACTAGGGCTGGCAGATGCGCGCGGCTCGGTTGATCAGGTTGCCCGTGATGTCATCAAAGCGGACGATGTGGTGGACTTCAGTCCCCGGCCGTCGCTTGCGGAGCGCTTCGCGCGGCGCGTTGGCGTTGAGACCTCACGTGTGATTTCGACGATGGGTCTTCAAGCCCTGTCTGCGCCCAGCCGGCTTCGCTAGTCGGGTTTCTTTGAGGGTAGGGTGTCTCGAAAGGTCGCCACCAGATCTGGCGGTTGCTCGTGGATGCATGCTCTGCATGGCGCTGCCTAGGATAAAAACACAGGGCTCGCGCCCTGGCGTCCAAGCGCTCTGCCGCCACTGGGCTACGGTCTTAACGTGAATGGTCTCTTTTTCGGTACCCAGCGCACAGGCCACACAAAGCAGGGTTTCGGGCTTTAAGACACGGGTGACAGAGGTCATCATCGCCTCGTTGCGATAAGGCGTTTCAATCCACAGCAAGCTTCGCCCATCTTGCGCGTTTAATCGCTCCATTGCGATCAAAGCGGCATCGCGTGCGTCGCCTGCCGCAGCCAGATAACCTTTAAATTCAAAATGCTGACCGTTCAATCCTGAGGCCATTAAGGCGAGCATGAGGGACGATGGACCGACCTGCGGTCGAACCGGATAGCCTGCGGCATGAACCGCAGCAATCAAAGCCTGACCCGGATCTGCAATCGCAGGAAGGCCAGCCTCTGACAGGAGACCGACGGACACACCCGCCTCGAGCCAGGCCAGAACCTGTCGAATGACCACCTTGCTTTGCGGCTCGGATTGGGCGGTATGCTCATCCCAAACCAGCATCAAGGCTTCGGGCAGTGGTTTTGGCCAGGCGCAGCGTTTGAGCCATGCGCGTGCAGACTTTGCGTCCTCAACAACAAAGTGCGAAAGCGTATGGAGCTTTGACAGCACCGGTCCGGGTAAGGACCGTGCCGGATCGCTATCCGGGTCAAGCGCCGTCGGCAGCAGTATCAACGCCGAAGAGCTCATAGCCGGCCTCGCTGAGAAATTGAGTCAGGCGGATCAGCGGCAAACCAATCAAAGCCGTCGGATCATCGGACTGTATGGATGCCATGAGGATGATGCCCAGGCCTTCGCACTTGGCAGATCCTGCGCAATCAAAAGCCGGTTCGCGGTCGAGATACCCAGCGATCAGTGCCGGGCTCAGATCGCGAAATTTCACCTCGGTCACCACCACGGCCGCACGCTGAAAATCTGGCCCTGCCGCCTGCTCTGCCGGCTGATCGTGATATTTGATGAGGGCAAGGGCGGTGTAAAAGCGCATTGTTCTGCCGCTGGCCTGGCTGAGTTGTTCTACCGCAGCCTGGCGCTGACCTGGTTTACCGATCGCCTTCAAACCATCAAGCGTAGCTGCCTGGTCGGAACCAATCACGAGTGCACCAGGATGAAGCCTGGCAACAGCGCTGGCTTTTTCGATGGCAAGCCTTAAGGCCATTGCCTCTACCGACTCTGCGGCGTTTTGTGTCTCGATGACCTGCGGTGCGAGCTGGGTGAAGTGCACCGTCAGTCGCTCAAGCAACGCTCTGCGATAGACCGAGGTTGAAGCGAGAATGAGCGGCGGGTTAGCTTTGGACACGGCATCTCCTGAGCATTGTGGGAGCACGTATCATAGAGTGATGGAAGCTGGGCACCGACGATCGCAATGAGATTTCAAGCAAATGAATGGACGGCGCGTTCCCTGCCGCTCATGACCTGGATCGAGCACGGCGGTGTTTTTGATGCAAGGATTGAAGCCGAGGTTTTGGTGCAGGAGATGCCGAGGCTTTATGCGCTTTCCCAATCCAGCCCCCGGGAATCTCTACGCTGGCGAGCAAGCGGCCTCAGTGATTTGGCGTTAAGCGAACGTCGCTACTGGCTCAGGCTTGAGGCGAGCGCACAGTTGATGCTCGTTTGCCAGCGATGCATGCACCCTTTAAGTCTGGATCTTCAAGTCAAGCGACGCTTCCTGGTTGCACGCAACGAGGCTATGGCGAGCAAGCTTGAAGATGCCGCCCAAGACGACTATGACGTGATTGCCCACGATAAGCACTTTGATCTGTTGGCACTTGTTGAAGACGAATTACTCCTCGCCTTACCGATTGTTCCCAAGCATTTGCAATGTGAGCCGCCTGGCACATCTCAGGCAGTAGCACCGCTGCAGTCGAACCGACCCAAGCCTTTTGCGGTTCTGTCTTCACTGAAAAGCATTACCGATGACGACAAGCGTTCTGAAGATTAAACTGGTTATGATTGGGTTTGAGATGTTTTTTCGCGACTTGCGCAGAACCCTGCGCCCTGTGTTGAAACCTTTGAACACCGCAACACGGCGAAAACACATGAACACCATAAGCGTGCACTGGTTCACCTTTTCTCGCGGTCTTGATATAATCTCGGATTAGCTTTCACATGGAGCCGCGACCATGGCCGTCCAGCAAAACAAGAAATCGCCCTCGAAACGCGGCATGCACCGCGCCCACGACTTTTTAAGTGCGCCACCGATTGCTGTAGAAACCAGCACTGGCGAGATTCATCTTCGCCATCACATCAGCCCGAATGGTTTTTATCGTGGCAAGAAGGTGGTGAAGTCAAAGTCGGACGAATCCTAGTCGTTTCAGCGCGACGTAACGGAGCAAGAAAGGCTCCGTGGGTCGATGGACGGTTCGCAAATCACGATTGCAGTCGATGGCATGGGTGGCGATTACGGCCTCCCGGTCACCGTCCCCGCCACGATACAATTTCTATCACGAGCAAGCCATGCGGATTGCTTGCTCGTCGGTGACGAGGGGCCACTTGACGCCGCGCTACGTGCGGCAAAGCCGAATCAGGCTATCAGCAGCCGAATCCAAATCGTCCACGCCAGCGAATCTGTCGGCATGGATGAAGCCATTGCCGTTGCCTTGCGCGGCAAGAAGGATTCGTCCATGCGTCGTGCTATCGAGTGTGTTCATGATGGACGCGCACAGGCCTGCGTAAGTGCCGGCAACACCGGCGCTCTCATGGCTTTGTCGCGCATGGTGTTAAAAACCATGGATGGCATCGACCGCCCGGCAATCGCAGCACAACTGCCTAATGTGCGCGGTGGCGCAACAATGGTGCTCGATTTGGGTGCGAATGTTGATTGCAGCGCCGAGCATTTGTTGCAATTCGCGATCATGGGCGCGGCCTTGTCTTCGGCGCTTGATCAATCGCGGCGTCCATCGATTGGACTGCTCAATATAGGCGAGGAGATCATCAAAGGCAATGAGGTTGTCAAGCAGGCAGGGGAACTGCTGCGCAACAGCGGTTTGAATTTTATTGGTAATGTTGAAGGGAAAGATATTTTCTCAGGAACCGTTGATGTGGTTGTTTGTGACGGTTTTGTGGGCAACGTGGCCCTGAAAACATCAGAAGGTCTAGCGAGCATGCTCGCACAGACCTTGCGTGAAGAGTACGGTCGAGGTTTAGTTTCAAAGCTTGGTGCGCTGGTATCGCTGCCTGTGATTCAAAGAATTCGCCGGCGTATGGACCACCGCCGCTACAATGGGGCTTCGTTGGTGGGGCTTCGCGGCATCGTGTTTAAGAGCCATGGTTCTGCTGATCAGCTGGCTTTTCAAACAGCGCTGTCCCGCGCTGCCCACGCTGTAGAACGCAAGCTCATTCACCAAATAGCGCAAACCCTGCCAGAGGTTAGGGCGCTTGCCCACCATGCCCAAGATCAATCGCTCCTTCAACAACAGGCATAGCAAAGATGAAGCAACTCACGGTATCGGCAAGCATGCTTGAACCATGATTTACAGCAAACTTTTAGGCGTCGGATCGGCTTTGCCGCCGCGCTGCGTCAGCAATGAGGCACTGGTCGAGAGCTTGGCCGAGCGGGGCGTGGAAAGCTCAAGCGATTGGATTGAGGAACGCACGGGCATTAAGCAGCGATACCTTGCCGAGCCCGATATCAGCAGCAGCCAACTCGGCTTTCAAGCGGCACAGCGCGCACTCGAACACGCATCACGCAGCGCCAACGATGTGGACCTGATTATTGTTGCCACCTCCACGCCCGATGTGATTTTTCCAAGTACAGCCTGCCTTATTCAGCAGCAGCTTGGTTGCAAGGGCGGAGCGGCCTTTGATGTGCAGGCCGTATGCGCAGGCTTTGTTTACGGGCTGGCGACTGCCGATGCGATGATCCGCACCGGCATGGCACGTTGCGCGCTGGTGATCGGTGCGGAGGTCTTTTCGCGTATTCTTGATTGGAACGATCGAAGAACCTGCGTGCTCTTTGGGGATGGGGCCGGTGCGGTGGTCCTCGGGGCAGGCGATTCGCCCGGTATCCATGCTTGCGCCCTGCACGCTGACGGTAGTCTGGTTTCAATCTTGCAGACCGCGGGACAAGTCTGTTCGGGCAAAATCTGCGGACACCCATTTCTCACGATGGACGGGCAGGCCGTTTTTAAAACCGCGGTCAACGTGCTCGACCAGGTCGCACGTGAGGTCTGCGCCAAGGCCAGTATCAGTGTGGATGAACTTGATTGGCTCATCCCGCATCAAGCGAACATCAGGATTCTTCAGGCAACCGCCAAGCGACTTGCCCTGCCTCTGGAAAAAGTCATCATCACCGTTGACCAACATGCCAATACTTCGGCTGCCTCAGTCCCGCTTGCCCTTGACTGGGCGATACGCCAGGGAAAGGTCAAACCCGGGCAAAAGGTGCTGCTCGAAGGGGTGGGAGGCGGCATGACTTGGGGCGCTTGTTTATTGAGCTATTGATTCAAGGAGCGCTCGAATACCTTATGAATATTGCTTTTGTTTTCCCGGGACAAGGCTCGCAGTCAGTAGGCATGCTTGACGTCTGGGCAAGCCACCCTGAGCTTGAAGCGCTGATCAAAGATGCTGATGACGCGCTCGGTGAGCCCTTGAGTGCGCTTATTCACGCTGGGCCTGCGGAAAGTCTGGCAAGCACCGTCAACACACAACCTGCCATGCTGCTTGCTGGTGTTTGCGCCTGGCGTGCCTGGATACGGGCGGGTGGTCCACAAGCCCAAATCATGGCGGGGCATAGCCTTGGCGAATATGCAGCCCTGGTTGCTGCGGGCGCGTTCACGCTCGCCGATGGCTTGCGCTTGGTGAGATTAAGGGCCCGAGCCATGCAAGAAGCGGTACCCATTGGCACCGGCGCGATGGCTGCGATTTTGGGGCTCGATGACGACGTGGTGATTGAGACCTGCCAAACGCTCAGTGCCTCAAGTGGGCTGAGGGTTGAGGCAGTCAACTTCAACGCGCCCTCACAAGTCGTGATTGCTGGTCACAAGGATGCGGTAGCCCAAGCCTGTGAGGCGCTAAAGACCCGTGGCGCAAAGCGCGCGCTCCCGCTCCCGGTGTCTGCGCCCTTTCACTCCAGTCTCTTAGCACCAGCAGGTCAGCATCTGGCCAAAGCCCTCGAGGATTGCCAACTACAGCGTCCTAAGGTGCCAGTGATTCACAATGTTGATGTTCAGGTTCACACCGAGCCTGCGGCGATCAGGCAGGCATTGGTCGAGCAGGCCTACCATCCGGTGCGGTGGGTGCAAACCATTGAATCCATGCGCAAGCGTGGTGTGGATACCGTGGTCGAAATGGGGCCGGGCAAAGTGCTTTCAGGCCTGGTATCTAGAATTGATAAGCATCTGCGCGTGATGAGCGTCTATGACCCTTCAACCCTCGAGCAAGCGCTTGCGGCACTGGGCCATGCGCGTGCATCATGAGGTCCGCCATGCCACAAGAGGCCAACACCGTACCAGCAGACCTGTCTGAGCGTCCGACATTGCCCACGCTCGACCCGACGCTGTGGTCCAAGCGCGCGCTTGTCACCGGCGCGTCGCGGGGCATCGGACAGGCGATTGCGATTGCGCTCGCTCAAGCCGGGGTCTGTGTGTTCGGGACATCAACCACCGGGGCAGGTGCGGCTCAAGTCACCCAGCGACTGCAAGCGGCGATCGACGCCGCGCAGGCGTTCTTTCTCCCGCTCATCCAAAACGGCAAAGCCAGCGCTTTTTCAGGGCTTGAGGAAGCTTTTCAGCGGTCACGTGCACAAAGCTGTGGCCTTGTGTTGGATGTTGCCCATCGTCAAGCCAGCCAAGATCTGCTTGACAAGCTCGGTGCCGAGGGCGGTATTCATGTGCTTGTGAACAATGCAGGCATCACGCGCGATAACCTCGCCATGCGCATGAAAGTCGATGAATGGGAGCAGGTGATCAACACCAATTTGAGCGCCTGCTTTTGGCTTTCCCAGAGCGTCGTGCGCTTTATGATGAAACAGCGCTTCGGGCGCATCATCAACATCACATCGGTGGTCGGCGAGACAGGCAACCCTGGACAAGCTAATTACGCCGCTGCAAAGGCTGGTCTTGCGGGTCTGTCGCGAGCGCTTGCGCGTGAACTCGGGAGTCGCCAAATCACGGTGAACTGCATTGCGCCCGGCTTTATCGAAACCGATATGACGCATAGCCTTTCCGATGCGCAAAAGGCACAGCTTCAGCAACAGATTCCCTTGCAAAAACTGGGGTCACCATCGGATATTGCAGCGGCTGTTCTCTTTCTGGCAGGACAGAGCGGCGCCTATGTGACCGGTGAGAGCCTTCAGGTCAACGGTGGCATGTTTATGGATTAACCGCGATCGAGCCGCACTGCTACAATAGAACGGTTCAGGGAGCGGGTTTTGCCAATTGGAACAAGCCTTTGCGCTATTAGTTTTTCAAAACCCATGGGTGAATTTTTAGGAGATTTGGATGGATAACATCGAGCAACGCGTCAGGAAAATCGTTGCAGAGCAGCTTGGCGTGAACGAGGCCGATATCAAAAACGAATCATCTTTTGTCGATGATTTAGGCGCTGATTCGCTCGATACGGTTGAGTTGGTTATGGCCCTGGAAGACGAATTCGGCACCGAAATCCCTGATGAGGAGGCTGAGAAAATCACCAGCGTCCAACAAGCCATCGACTACGTACGCTCGCACAGCAAAGCTTGATGGGCAGACGTCGGGTAGCGATCACCGGGCTGGGCATCATCAGTCCGGTAGGTAATACTGTTGACGATGCCTGGGGCAATCTAGTCGCCGGCAAGTCGGGCATCGGTCCGATTACCCGGTTCGACGCCACGACGTTCCCAACCCGCATTGGCGGTGAAGTGAAGGGTTTTGATGTATCGGCCTGGATGCCTCCGAAAGAGGCCAGACATTTCGATACCTTCATTCATTACGGTGTCGCTGCGTCGATTCAGGCCTGGCAGGACGCCGGTCTCTCGCTCGATCGTCTTCCCGCCGAACGCGCTGGCTGCCTGGTGAGTTCAGGCATTGGCGGCCTGCCGATGATCGAGGACACCCATCGCGAATACACATCACGCGGTGTGAGGCGAATCTCGCCCTTTTTCGTGCCGGGATCCATCATCAACATGATCTCAGGACAGTTAGCCATCATGCTCGGTCTGAAGGGTCCCAATTTGTCGATCGTGACCGCTTGCACCACAGGACTTCATAGCATCGGCATGGCAGCGAGAATGATTGGCTACGGCGACGCCGATGTGATGATTGCTGGCGGGGCCGAATCCACGATTTCACCGCTTGGGCTTGGCGGGTTCTGTGCTGCGCGCGCTTTGTCACAACGCAATGATGATCCGTATGCAGCGTCGCGGCCCTGGGATCGCGACCGCGACGGCTTTGTGCTGGGTGAGGGCGCCGGGGTGATGGTCCTAGAAGACTTTGAGCATGCCAAGGCGCGCGGCGCGAGAATTTACGCGGAACTCGTCGGTTTTGCCATGACGGGCGACGCCAACCATATCACTGCGCCGAGTACTGACGGGCCAACCCGTTGCATGCAACTGGCGCTTGCAGATGCGCGCCTTGAGCGTGATGCGATTCAGTACCTCAACGCTCACGGTACCTCGACACCGCTTGGCGACAAGAATGAAAGCGATGCGATCAAGCTGGCACTTGGGGAAGACGCGGCAAAAAAAATTGCAATCAATTCAACCAAATCAATGACCGGGCATCTATTAGGTGGTGCTGGCGGTATCGAGACTGTGTTCACCGCGCTGGCCGTGCATCATCAAGTCTCCCCACCGACCATTAACATCGATAACCAGGACCCTGAATGCGATCTTGATTATGTCGCCAATACGGCCCGGCAAATCACGATCAAACATGCCATGAAAAATTCATTTGGTTTTGGCGGGACAAACGGGACCCTGGTCTTGGCCAGGGTGTAGACGTTTGATGCATTCTTTCCTCGAAAGCGCTGAACAAACCCTGCCTGAACCTCAAGTCGAGGGGTTTCTCCCGCGCGAACGGAACCCGTGGCAACGGATCCCACTGCGCTCGCTGTGTCTCTTACCTGGGTCTTCCCGCGCCAGGGCCCGCGCCACGGCAATCAGGCCAATTGGCCCGGGTCGATGCCTTGTCGAGCGAGGTTATCTCTCCGAGCCGCCCCGTCACCCTCGACCCGACCATGATCAGCCGACAGAAACTTGGCAACTCGAGGCTTGGCATATGATCGACTGGATGGTCTCTGTCCAGTTCAGAGGAGCCGACGGCAAGCGGATTCTGCATCACTGGTTAAAACAAGGCATGTCCGGGGACCCCTGGTATCAACTCAGGCGCTGGTTGATCTGGTCAGGTCGCCGTGTTGAAGCAATCGGCCAGCGCGAAAAGCAGCATTCGAGCCCGTCGACAACCTGAGGCAAGACGCCCCTGCATAATCCCTAGCGATGAGAGGCCCATGCTTGATTTCACAAGGGCTCGCCGCAATATCCCGCCACTGAGTCAGCACGAACCACTGACGAGCAAGCGAAGCGATCATTTCCGACAACCGAATTGATATGACTATGGAACAGAAGCATTTTTTTGTGGCCCCAGGATCGATCACAAGGTTTTTTACAAAACCTGTTACGACGCTGTTACTCGCCTTAAGCCTTTCGGCTGCGGCGCTAAGCCATGCGCAAACAAGCCCGAGTGCTGCAATCACGGCAACGGTGCGCGGGTTGCCCGACTTTGCCGATTTGGTCGAAAAAGTCGGCCCGGCGGTTGTAAATATTCGGACGATTGAAAAACGCGACCCTAACGCTGCGGCCCGATCTGAAGCCGAAGATCCAATGGCTGAATTCTTTCGCCGTTTCATGCCTCGGCCGGGTCCGATGCCATCACCCAATGGACCACGCGGTCGAGGCGGTAGCCCGGATGAGATTCCCCGAGGTGTTGGTTCGGGATTCATCATCACGGCCGATGGTTATGTGCTTACCAATCACCATGTGGTTCAGGGCGCCGACGAAATCATCGTCACCATGACCGATCGGCGCGAGTTCAAGGCCAAGCTGATTGGTTCGGACGAGCGGACCGATGTTGCGCTTTTGAAAGTTGATGCGAACGGCTTACCGCGTCTGAGCTTTGGCGATAGCAACAAACTTCGTGTGGGTGAGTGGGTGGTTGCGATCGGATCGCCCTTTGGTCTGGACAGCACAGTGACCGCCGGTATCGTCTCTGCAAAGGGTCGCGAAACCGGCGAGTATTTACCCTTCATACAGACCGATGTTGCCGTGAACCCCGGTAACTCAGGCGGTCCCTTGTTGAATTTGCGCGGCGAAGTGGTGGGCATTAATTCGATGATTTATTCCCGAACTGGCGGATTCATGGGGATTTCTTTCGCGATTCCAATCGATGAAGCGCAAAGGGTTTATGAGCAGTTGCGAACAAGCGGTCGCGTCATTCGCGGCCGAATGGGTGTCGGCATCGCTGAAGTCAGCAAAGAAGTTGCTGAGGCGCTCGGCTTACCGAAGGCGGCTGGGGCTTTGGTGCGAAACGTTGAACGCGGTTCACCCGCCGAGCGCGCCGGACTCGAGGCCGGTGACATTATTCTTCGCTATGAAGGCAAACCCATCGAACGCTCATCGGATCTCCCCCGGCTCGTCGGTGGTACCAAGCCCGGCACCAAGGCCAGTCTCGGGATCTGGCGAAAAGGCGTACCCAAGGACTTGGTGGTGGTGGTCTCCGAGGCCGAACCCGATCGAGCGGCCCGTGCGAGCGCACCGCGCAGCGCACCGGGTGCCACACCCAGTAATTTTCTTGGCCTGATGGTTTCGGAGCTGAGCGAGGAGCGGCGGAATCAGCTGCGCCTGAGAGGCGGGGTCCAGGTTGACGCTGCCGATGGACCTGCGGCGAGGGCTGGCGTTCAAGCGGGTGATCTGATCTTGTCAATCAACAACCAGGAAATCGCCAATCTCGCGCAGTTCAACGACGTTGTTGCCAGACTTGATCGAACACGCGCGGTCGTGGCGTTGGTTCGACGTGGCGATTCGGCGCAGTTTGTGCCGATCCGGCCCGGACGTTGAGTTCATGCAAGATATTCGAAATTTCTCGATCATTGCGCATATCGATCACGGGAAGTCGACGCTTGCTGATCGTTTGATTCAACGTTGCGGCGGCCTGAGTGATCGGGAGATGGCGTCGCAGGTTCTCGATTCGATGGATCTAGAAAAAGAGCGTGGGATCACGATCAAGGCCCAAACCGCGGCACTTCGGTACCTCGCCAGAGACGGCAAGACCTATCGTCTCAATCTGATCGATACCCCAGGCCATGTGGACTTCTCCTATGAGGTCAGCCGTTCGCTTTCAGCTTGCGAGGGGGCTTTGCTGGTGGTTGATGCGACCCAAGGCGTCGAGGCGCAGACCGTGGCCAATTGCTACACAGCGATCGAGCTCAATGTTGAAGTCTTGCCGGTGCTCAATAAGATGGACCTGCCCTCGGCTGACGCCGACACGGCCGCTGAGGAAATTGAAGACGTGATCGGCATCGACGCCAGTGATGCCGTGCGTGCCAGTGCCAAAACCGGCTTGGGCATCGAGGACATTTTAGAAAGCGTGGTGGCCAGAGTACCCCCGCCACGAGGCAGTGAGCGCGGTGCTTTACAAGCCTTGATCATTGACTCGTGGTTCGACAACTATGTTGGCGTGGTGATGCTCGTGCGGGTGGTTAATGGTCTGCTCAAGCCAAGGGATCGGATAAAGCTGATGGCCACCGATACCCAATATGTTTGCGAGCAGGTCGGCGTCTTTACCCCCAAATCCCAAAGCAGAGCGTTTCTCGCAGCCGGCGAAGTGGGCTTTGTGATCGCCGGCATTAAGGAGTTGAAGGCTGCTAAGGTGGGTGACACACTCACTCACGTTCAAGCGCCCGCCTTAAGTGCATTACCAGGATTTAAGGAAATTAAACCATCGGTGTTTGCCGGCCTTTATCCCGTCGAAGCCAATCAGTATGAGGCTATGCGCGAGGCACTTGAAAAGCTTCAACTGAATGACGCATCGCTGCAGTTCGAGCCCGAGGTCTCTCAAGCACTGGGTTTTGGATTTCGTTGTGGTTTTTTGGGCTTATTGCACATGGATATCGTGCAAGAACGCCTTGAACGCGAATTTGATATGGATTTGATCACAACGGCGCCAACGGTTGTGTATGAATTGGTGCTACGTGATGGCGAGATGTTGCGGGTGGAAAACCCCTCGAAGATGCCCGATCCCTCCAAGATCGAAGAGATTCGCGAGCCTATGGTTGCCGTCAAGATTTTTGTGCCTCAGGACTATGTGGGCGCCGTCATCACGCTGTGTACCAACAAGCGGGGGGTGCAAACCGATCTCACCTATCACGGTCGCCAGGTTCACCTGTCTTATGAGTTGCCGATGAACGAGATCGTTCTCGATTTTTTCGATAAACTCAAATCGGTATCGCGCGGCTACGCCTCGATGGACTACGACTTTCTTGAGTACCGGGCAGCCGATGTGATTAAGCTTGATGTCCTGGTTAACGGCGATCGGGTGGATGCCTTGTCGTTAATGATTCATCGTTCAGTTTCGCAGAGTCGGGGACGTGAACTGGTCTCCAAAATGCGCGAGTTGATTCCCAGGCAGATGTATGACGTCGCCATCCAGGCTGCCATTGGCAGCAACATCATCGCCCGTGAAAACGTTAAAGCCCTACGCAAGAATGTCTTGGCGAAATGTTATGGTGGCGATATCACCCGCAAGAAAAAATTGCTTGAAAAACAAAAAGCCGGAAAAAAGCGAATGAAGCAGGTTGGATCCGTTGAAATTCCCCAAGAGGCTTTTCTTGCTGTGCTTCAGGTTGACGATCGATGAATTTCTCTCTCATCTTGTTCTTTGTTGTTCTGTTCACAGGTTTGATGTGGGCTCTGAACCGATGGGTTTGGGCACCACGGCGCGACCCCGAGCAAGCCGATCCCTGGTGGGTTGACTACACCGCCGGTCTTTTTCCGGTTTTTTTTGTGATTTTTCTGTTGCGTTCTTTTGTGGCCGAACCTTTCCGTATACCCTCGGGCTCGATGCTACCGACGCTGTTGATCGGCGATCTGATTCTTGTCAACAAGTATGAATACGGCATCAGATTGCCGGTCATTCACCAAAAAGTCCTCGATATCGGTCGACCGCAGCGTGGCGATGTGGTGGTTTTTCGCTACCCGCCCGATCCAAGTCTTGACTACATCAAGCGCCTTGTAGGTATGCCTGGTGATAAGGTGGTTTGGCGCGCGGGTGCGCTGAGCGTGAATGGCAAAGCCGTTGACCTGAGAGTCGATGGCGAATTTTTTGATGCCGATCGCCTCTCCTATTCGAAGCAGTATCGTGAAAAATTAAGTGAGCGCGAACACTTGGTGCTGACCGAGCCGGGTAAGCCTTCCTTCGTTCATCCCATGGAAAGCTTCAAGCAGAAGGATCAATGCCGGTTTAGTGCCGACAGTGTCGAATGTGTGGTGCCCCAGGGACATTACTTCATGATGGGGGATAATCGTGACAACAGTCTCGACAGCCGTTTTTGGGGCTTTGTACCGGAGCAGAATCTTGTCGGACGCGCCTTCTTTATATGGATGAATTTCAGCGACCTCAAGCGCATTGGCCGCTTTTATTAGCGCAACTCCAGGAGCGTTTGGCTTATCGATTCGCTCACATCCATTGGCTTGAAGAGGCGCTGACGCATCGTAGCTATGGCCAGCCCCACAATGAACGCTTTGAATTTCTCGGCGATGCAGTCTTGAATTGCTTGATCGCCCAACAATTATTTGAGCGATTTCCAAAGCTCGACGAAGGCAGTTTATCGAGAACCCGAGCAAGCCTCGTTCGGGAATCAACCTTGTCCGATATCGCGGGATCGCTCAACCTGGGTGCTTATGTCAGGCTTGGTGAGGGCGAACAGCGCAACCAGGGTCGTGCGCGCCCTTCGTTGCTTGCCGATACCTTCGAGGCTTGCCTTGGCGCCATGTTTCAAGACGGCGGCTTTATCGCGGCAAAATCCTTTGTCGCCTCCGTCTTCAAAGAGCGTATCGATCATATCGACCCACTGATTTTGGCCAAAGACCACAAGACGCAACTGCAAGAGCAATTACAACGGCAAAAGCTCCCAATCCCGACCTACAGCATCGTGGCCCAATATGGTCAAGCGCATGCGCAGGAGTTCGAGGTGCTTTGCGAGGTCCATGCCCTCGATTTACAGGCGATTGCACGCGGTGCAAGCAAGCGCCAGGCTGAACAGGCAGCGGCTGCCATGCTCTTGTCGGCTTGGCAGGTACGGAGGCAGAACCGGGCGCCATGAGTAGCGACACAGCACCGATGCCATTTCGTTGCGGCACCATTGCCATCGTCGGACGACCCAATGTCGGTAAATCGACGCTGCTTAATCAGCTGATTGGTCAAAAACTTGCCATTACTTCGCATCGTCCACAGACCACGCGGCACAGGATTTTGGGGCTGCGGACAGATACCGACGCGCAGCTGATTTTTCTTGATGCCCCTGGCTGGCAACGCAAACAGCGTTCGCCGATGAATCGCATGCTCAACCGGACTGCCGAACAGGTGATCGAAGAGGCAGACTTGTTGCTCTGGGTGATCGACGCCGCACAAGGTCTCGTTGATGAGGACCAGCAGGTATTTTCGCGGATAGCGTCTCACGAGAATAAAATTGCAGTGCTCAATAAAATAGATCGTATTAAAGTCCAGACCAAGCTTTACACACTGGCGCAAGATTTGTCCCAAACCTCACGATTTAAGGCGATCGTCCCCGTCTCTGCCGAACGCGCCACGCAAATCGAGGTCTTGCTTCAGGCCTGTAAAGCACATTTACCCGAGGATGCGGCGCGCTTTGATGCCGACGCCTTGACAGACCGATCCGAACGCTTCCTCGCTGCGGAGATCATCCGCGAGAAGCTTTTCCGCTTGCTTGGCGACGAGCTACCCTACCAAAGCACCGTGCTCATTGAACAATTTGGCGAAGAAGCCTCGTTTCGCCGTATCGAGGCTTCGATTGTCGTGCAGCGAGAAGCCCAGCGAGCAATCGTTTTAGGACATGGCGGACAAGGCATCAAACGTATCGGTACCGACGCAAGGCGCGATATGGAGAGGCTTTTCGGGAGCAAAGTCTTTCTTGGACTGCATGTGAAAGTGCGCGATGACTGGGCCTCAAACGAGCAAGGGCTTGCTGCCTATGGCTATGGGCAGTAGGCATGGCCGGCACGGCTCATCATCAACGCCGCCAACGCATCAGCGATGAACCGGGATTCTTATTGCATCGGGTGGCCTGGCGGGAAACATCGCTTATTCTCGATGTTTTTACGCGGCATCACGGACGAATTGCGCTGATTGCAAAGGGCGCGAGACGACCGCGTTCAGAGCTAAGACCTGTATTGCTCGCCTTTCAACCCCTGCGTCTAGCCTGGGTGGGCAAGGGGGAATTGCAGACGCTGACCGCTGCCGAATGGGTCGGAGGTATTGAAGCACCGCAGGCGCAAGCCCTGATTTGTGCTTTTTATTTGAACGAACTCCTGATCAGGCTGTTGCCGCGCGATGATGCTCATCCGCAACTTTATGACGCTTATTTGCAGACGCTGATCGAGCTGACCGAGCTTAACGCAAGCGAGCATGAAGACTGCCTTCGGCGTTTTGAATGGACCTTATTGCGTGAGTCTGGCTACGCTCCGGATCTGCAAGTCGATTGCGACGGCGAGGCTATCGAGCCGCATGCCCAATACCGCTGGCTGCCAGAAGCAGGGTTTAAAAGGCTTACAACAGGCCTCCCGGGCGATGCCCGCATGGCCCTAGTTCATGCCCGCACAGCCCCGGGCGATGCCCGCATGGCCCCGGACAAAGCGGCCATGAGCCATGATGTGCGAGAGACGGTAGCTGCATATTCAGCAAATCCAGCTGATGATGCCGAGTACAGCGGCAGCCTTGTGGAGGGCGATACCTTGCGTTCGCTTGCACAAGGCGTTCCCGGGCAGGGCGTCCATCGTCAACAGGCCAAACGCTTAACCAGGCTTATTCTTGGACATTGCTTGGAAGGGCGAGCGCTATACACCCGTAAAATGCTGTTTGAACTGCAATCGATGACGAGATCGCTGCCCCCTGGCGAGCCATAGCCACCCGGGATCAGCAAGCACAAAGGCGAAACACAAATCATGGTTGAACTCGGCGTAAACATTGATCATGTGGCCACGGTCCGGCAGGCGCGGGGCACTTACGAACCTGATCCTGTCTGGGCAGCCGTCGAAGCCCATTTGGGCGGTGCTGATGGGATCACCGTTCATTTGCGCGAGGATCGCCGACATATCCAGGACCATGATGTGCGCAGGCTTGTTGAGCTGACCCATATCAAGCTGAATCTGGAGATGGCGGCCACGGATGACATGGTGGCGATCGCATGCAAGATCAAACCGCAAATGGCCATGCTGGTTCCAGAGGGGCGTCACGAAATCACCACTGAAGGTGGTCTTGACCTGCTCGCGCAGGAAAAGCGCCTGCGCGATGTGATCGCAAGGCTGGCTGATGCAGGGATTATGAGCAGTGTTTTTATCGATGCTGAACTGGCACAGGTTGAGGCGGCCGCGAGAATCGGGGCAAAAGTTTGTGAGATCCATACCGGGCCCTATGCGGCCGCATTTTTCGACGGCGGGCGTGATGCTCAGAGTCCAGCGGTTTCTGAAGCCTTGCAAAGCATTGCAGCAGCGGGGGATCTCATCCGAAGCCTTGGCATGCGCTTTAACGCCGGCCATGCACTGAATTATGTCAATGTTCAACCCATAGCGGCACTACCCGGTGTCCGGGAATTGCATATCGGGCATGCGATTGTTTCGCGCGCCATTTTCGTGGGCATGCGAGATGCCGTGCGGGAGATGAAGCGTTTGATCCGTGAGCGGGTATGCCAACCTACGGCATAGGCATCGATCGTGTCTTGATCCATCGGATTGATGCCGCCTTTGCGCGTTGGGGTGAGCGGTTTGCGAGGCGGGTACTCGGGCCGCAGGAACGCAATGTGTTCAACAAACGATTACAACGGCAGCACAAACAGGGCATTCACTATCTTGCAAAACGTTTTGCTGCAAAAGAGGCTTTCTCAAAAGCCATGGGACTGGGTCTGCGGTCTCCCATGCTGATGCCAAGACTTGAAGTCCTCAACGACCACGCTGGCAAGCCTTATGTCCATGCTCACGGGGATCTCGCGCTTTGGCTTGAGGCGCGTCAGCTCAATGCGCATGTGTCGATCAGCGATGAGCACGACGCTGCAATCGCCTTTGTCATCTTAGAAAGCCATGAGAAAAGCCAATGACTCGTGAAGCGATAGCAAGACCACGTGGCCCCGTCATGGTGGATGTGCAGTCAACAAAACTTGCCGCCCATGAGCGAGAGCGCTTGCAACATCCGCTTGTGGGCGCCGTGATTCTTTTTTCAAGAAATTTTAAGCACCGCAGGCAGTTAAAGCGGCTTTGTGATGAGATTCACGAGCTTCGTGTTCCGCCACTGCTGATTGCCGTAGACCACGAAGGTGGCCGTGTTCAGCGCTTTCGTGAGGGCTTTACCGCCATTCCTCCCATGCGCGTTTTTGGCGAAATTTGGGATCAAGACCCCTTAAAAGCCTGTCGCGACGCTGCTGCAGCGGGCGAGTGTATGGCCAGCGAATTGATGGCTTGTGGCATTGATTTAAGCTTTACACCGGTTCTTGATTTAGATCATGGCCGGTCTGAGGTGATTGGTCAGCGAGCCTTTCACCATGATCCAGTGGTGGTGACCATGCTTGCCCGTGCCCTCATCGGTGGTCTTCATGCTCAGGGCATGTCACACTGCGCCAAACATTTTCCAGGACACGGTTGGGCAAGCGCTGACTCCCATCTTGCACTCCCGGTCGACGAGCGATCGTTGGCGCAAATCCTTAGCGTTGATGCGTTGGCTTACCAGGGGCTCGGTGCACTGCTGCGGTCGGTCATGCCTGCCCATATCGTCTATCCCTCGGTTGATGACAAGCCGGCTGGCTTTTCAAAGCGTTGGATCAGCGAGATTTTGCGCAAGCAATTGGGGTTTGAGGGCTTTGTATTCAGCGATGACTTAACCATGGAAGCCGCAAGCGTTGCGGGTTCGATTACGAATCGGGCAAAAGCAGCGCTTGCTGCCGGCTGCGATATGGTCCTGGTATGCAACCGCCCCGATTTAGCCGACGAACTTCTGAGTCACTTGACATGGAAAAGCAGCAAGACTTACCAGCGCCGCCTGCAAGCTTTGATGCCGCGGCGCTAATCGCCAGCTTGCCGCAGCGTCCGGGGGTTTACCGGATGTTTGATCGGGAAGCCAACCTACTCTATGTTGGCAAGGCGGGCAATCTGAAGCGCCGGGTGTCTTCCTATTTTCAGCAGCGCCAACTGAGCCCTCGCATTGCGCATATGGTGCGTCAAGTCAATGCGGTTGAGTTCAGCATCACCGCCTCCGAAACAGAAGCCTTGTTGCTTGAAAATAACCTGATCAAACAACTCAAACCGCGCTACAACATTTTGTTTCGCGACGATAAGAGCTACCCCTACCTTCGTGTCAGCGAGGATCGCTTTGCCCGCATTGCCTATTACCGCGGATCAACCCAGGCAAAAGGACAGTTTTTCGGGCCCTTTCCAAGCGCCTGGGCGGTTAAGGAAAGTCTGCAAGTGCTTCAAAAAGTTTTTCACCTACGAACCTGTGATGACTCGGTTTTTGCGAATCGAACGCGCCCCTGTCTGGAGCATCAGATCGGGCGCTGTAGTGCACCATGTGTTGGCCTTATCGACGAGACCGAATATTGCGCTGATGTTCAGCGGGCCTTGCGCTTTTTGCGCGGTGATAGCAAGCAGGTGCTCGAAGAACTTGAAGCCCTGATGTTTCAACACAGTGAAGCGATGGTCTTTGAAAAAGCTGCGGTTTACCGCAACCGCATGGCTGCACTTTCAAAAGTGTTACAACAACAATCGATGGAATCCGAGGGGGAACATGATGTTGATGTGATCGCAGTTGCCCATCAAGGCGGGCGAGCCTGTGTGGTGCTGGCAAGTATCCGTGGGGGCAGGCATCTTGGCGATCGAAGCTTTCAATTGAGTTTGCCGGGGCAAGGCGATATTGACCCCTGGGCCGATGAAGCACAGCACGAACTTTTAGAGCGCTTCGTATTGGGCTATTACGAATCTGTACCGCTTCCCGCCGTGATGCTTGCGAGTTTTTCACCCAGCGACAGTCTCAGGGCCTGGTGTGAGCTACAGGCCGGATTCAGCGTGCAGTGGCTTAAGAGTCCGCAAGGCATACGCAGGCAATGGTTGCAACAGGCTCAAACCAATGCCGAAATTGGCTTAAAGCAGTACTTGTTTCAACGATCCAGTGCACAAGAGCGCACGGAAGCCCTGATTGCAACGCTTGCTGCCCACAACACCCTGACCTCTGAGGATTTCCGGATCGAGTGCTTTGATATCAGCCATAGCGCGGGCGAGGCCACTCAGGCAAGCTGCGTGGTCTATAAGCAGCATGCCATGCAATCAAAACTTTATCGCCGATATCATATTGAAAACATCACCGCAGGCGATGACTATGCCGCGATGGCTCAGGCGCTTGAGCGCCGCTATGCGTCGAATCCACAAGCCCTGCCAGACCTCGTGCTTGTCGATGGTGGTAAAGGTCAGGTCTCGGTTGCGGCTCGCCTCTTTGCCCGGGAGGGGTTTCCACTCGATCGCATCGTTGGCGTCGCCAAGGGCGAGGGACGCAAGGTTGGGCTTGAAACACTGATGTTTGCCGACGGCCGGGAAGCGCTAGAACTCGCATCAGACTCGCCGGTCTTGATGTTGATCGCACAGATTCGCGATGAAGCGCATCGTGTGGCTGTGTCGGGTATGAGGGCCAAACGCGATAAGGCCAGGCAGCATTCAAGGCTTGATGATATTGAAGGCATAGGACCCAGGCGCAAGCAACGCTTGCTTAGCCGCTTTGGCGGACTGCGTGGTGTGATGGCCGCGAGCGTCGATGAACTCGCCCAAGTCGAAGGGGTATCGAAGCGACTCGCTGAATCCCTCTATCAACAATTGCACACATGATCGCAAGACTTCCAAATTGGTTGACCTGGGCGAGGGTTGTTGCTATTCCTTTGTTGGTTGTGCTTTACGTGCTGCCGATACGTGCTGAAATGCGTGATGGCCTGGCAACCGTACTTTTTGTGTTGGCTGCGGCCACCGATTGGCTTGACGGCTGGCTTGCCCGAAAACTCTCGGTCACCACGGCCTTTGGCGCCTTTTTAGATCCGGTTGCCGACAAGTTGATTGTCGCTGCAGCACTGGTCATGTTGCTCACCCTAGGACGGGTCGAAGCCTGGGTAGCTTTTGTGATTATCGGCCGTGAGATTACGATTTCAGCGCTGCGTGAATGGATGGCCGAGCTAGGGCAGCGAAAAAGCGTGGCGGTGCATTGGGTCGGCAAATTGAAAACCGTCGCTCAACTCGTTTCGATTCCGATGCTGCTTTGGGGACGACCCTGGCTGGGTCTTGATTTGTTGCATCTGGGACAGTGGCTCGTCTTGATTGCAGCGCTGCTGACGATCTGGTCTATGTTCTATTATTTAAACCAAGCTTGGCCCTACCTTCGGGGTGCGATGGACCCCGGAAAAGATGGCTGAACCCTCGACCAAAAACGCTGCGTCAGATCCTGATGCATGGTCGTGAACCCTCGGTTCTTTTGACAAAATCTTCGCTTCACGCCATACTTCACAGTCTGGTCATCACGCGGGAATAGCTCAGTTGGTAGAGCGCAACCTTGCCAAGGTTGAGGTCGCGAGTTCGAGACTCGTTTCCCGCTCCAATGTTTTTCATCAACAACAAAAGCCAAGTTCGGCTTTTCGCGCCGGGCGCCTTCTTGAGTCGTTGCGGGTTGCACTGGTGAAGCGCTTACATCCCTGGCGGGGTGGCAGAGTGGTTATGCAGCGGCCTGCAAAGCCGTGGACGCCGGTTCGATTCCGACCCCCGCCTCCAAACCTACTGATCGCATCAGGGATTCCTACACGCGGTCGGGCAGGGTGCTTCGCCCACTGGCTCAGAGCCTTTGATTGATGTGGCGATATCAAACAGGCTGTAGACGATACAGACCGAGAGCGCGAGTACTGCGAATCGAAGAAACAATTGCCGCATGGATTTGCCATAAAATGAGCGTCGTCGAGATCATAACTTAGATCGGCCCCGGTCTGTGCAACCGCAAGGCATGTGTGCATGGCAAGGGTGATCTGCGTATACTCGGCAACATGTCAAAGAGCGCCCATGGCGAAATAGGTAGACGCAAGGGACTTAAAATCCCTCGATCATTGCGATCGTGCCGGTTCGATTCCGGCTGGGCGCACCAACCGCTCAATGGCAGGCCAGGCCTGTTCGAGCATATGAGGCTGAGCAACCTCGTTGGGGTGGATGCGATCGGCTTGAAAATAGCTTAAGTCAAATTCTTTGCCCTGCATCAAAAAGGGAATCAGTGGGATTTGCTGCTCTTTTGCAATGGCTGGAAAGAGGCGTTCAAATGATTGTCCGTAACTCCCGTAATTTGGTGGCATACGCATACCAATCAACAAGACCTTCGCGGCTTTGGCCTTTGATTGCTTGACCATCGCAAGCAACTGCGTGCGGGTTGTTTCGAGCGGAAGACCTCTCAGTGCGTCGTTGCCGCCGAGGGCAATCAACAACCATCGAGGGCGATGCTTCTCAAGCAGTGCGGGAAGGCGACTTAAGCCACCGGCTGTCGTCTCTCCGCTCAGGCTTGCGTTAATCACCTTAATCGCAGCATAGCGCTCTGAGTTTTGGAATTTAGCCTCAAGCAGTGACACCCAGCCTTGGCCGCGCTTGAGCCCATACTCCGCCGCCCAGCTGTCGCCGAGCACCAAAAGGGTTCCCATTGGGGCGGTTTTTTCACTTGCGGCTACACTTCCGGCGCGTATCGGCTGCACGATCAGGCAACCGAATGCGCTAACGGCCATTGAAGTAGACCGCCTGATCCAATGCCTTCTACCCTGTTTTCCTGGACTTTTCATGCACGCCATTATCGCAAAGGACTTAACCCGTGTTGTTCGTGATGCTGATCGCAGCTTGGCAATTGTCGACGGTCTGTGTTTCACAGTGCCGAAGGCTTGCAGCTTTTGCGTGACCGGACCGTCAGGTTCTGGTAAATCAAGCCTGTTGAGCCTGCTGGCGGGACTGGATCTTCCAAGTGCGGGTTCCTTGGAAATTCTTGGAAAAAATATAGCAACACTCAGCGAGGAACAACGCACGCGATTTCGTGGCCAGCACTTAGGTTTCGTTTTTCAGAACCATCAGTTGCTTCACCAGCTTACGGCGCTGGAAAATATTATGCTGCCCCTGGAGATTCAGGGGCTTGCTAACGCCCGCGCGCAGGCGATAGCACTGCTAGACGAAGTCGGGCTTAGCGATCGTGCGCATCATTATCCAAGCACTTTATCGGGCGGCGAACAGCAAAGGGTTGGTTTGGCCCGAGCCTTTGCAATCAGACCGCAATTGCTACTCGCAGATGAACCAACGGGCAGTCTTGACGCACAGACAGGTCAGCGGATCGCGAATCTGATGTTTGACTTAAACCGTAGCCACGGCACAACGCTGGTCTTAGTCACCCATGATGAAGGGCTTGCCGCGCGTTGTGATGAAGGCATTCGATTAAGCGCGGGTCGCGCTACACCGCGTTGAGGCATCAAACCATCTGGCCAAAGCGCTTCGATATCAAATCAGCGAGGTCATCGAAAGGCATCGCCGCGCTGCGGCCCATGCTCTCAGTCCAGCATGCAGCCGCGTCGGCATGTAAAAAAGCAGCCGCCATGGCCAAGACCTGAGCATCAATGTTTGAGTGCCTCGCGAGCAAAGCGGCAAGCATGCCGCAAAGCATGTCGCCTGATCCTGCCTGAGCAAGCGCCGGTGCCGATCGATTAACAATGGCACTTTGAACACCCGGCGACTTCACTAAACTGCCTGCGCCTTTGAGGATCACCGTACAAGCTGTCAGATCGACCAATCGACTCACCGCCACAAAACGATCGCTTTCAAGCTCATCGCGGGAAATCCCCAAGAGCCGCGCTGCCTCAAGTGGGTGGGGCGTCAGCACAACCCGTCGCATAGGCCGTGGCCTCGTCTTTGTATCCAAACAGTCGGATAAGTGTCCGGTAAGGGATGGGGTTTGGTTTTGAAGCAGCATGCTTTCGCGCAAGGCCTGAAGCAGATGATGATCTGCGGCTAACAAATTCAGCGCATCGGCATCAAGGACCAAATCCAGCATCGATGCGATGGCGGTTTGCAAATAATCAGCTGCAATATCGCCAACACCAAGCCCGCAGCCGATGGCCGCGACGCGTTTGGCCCTGGTCGTCATTGTTGACGCAAGCAGGCCGCGATCGCCCTGCATGATTTGGGCTGGAAAGCCGTCGAGCCTTGCCCTCGGGTTCAGCGTTAAAACGAAACACTTACCCGTTCCGATCGCGAGACAGCCTTGGGCCGCCAACCGAAGCGCACCGTCCATGCCGTGTGCACCGCCGACGAGCAGCACATCACCCATCAAGCCCTTATGCGCATCGGCCTCACGATATGCCAACCGATAGTTTGAAAAATAAGAAAGGTCGTTGATCAGGCGATGTGGTGGGACTTGCGGCTGGGCACCTGAGGGATCGTGATCCTGATGATCGCCAAGCTG
>Ga0214917_10000525_pt1 | contig 50557 bp, 26 predicted proteins | sample LL_1208_BB_MetaG_FD_177983 | JGI IMG/M metagenome (GOLD analysis project Ga0214917, IMG submission 177983) | Freshwater microbial communities from Lake Lanier, Atlanta, Georgia, United States - LL_1208_BB | ecosystem: Environmental > Aquatic > Freshwater > Lake | place: USA: Georgia | collected... | reverse complement strand
GTTGGATTGGTACCTGAATATAATTCATCAAAAATGCAAAAATGACGTATTTTAGAATCCTTGTTCTCATCGATAACGTCAATAATTTCTTTGCATCTTCGCGATTCAGCTTGGAATAAACTATCTCTACCTGATGTATCAGGGATATTCAAATAAGAATGAATATGTGTATATGGATTGAGAACACATGATTTATAGAATCCGCATCCAAATTGTTGAGTGAATATAATATTAATACAAGTCGTTTTAATGAACGTTGTTTTTCCAGATGCGTTTGGAGAACTAATTATCATATTTTTATCAAATTTACATGTATTTTTAACAGGTTCTCCATTTTTATAGGGTGGATAGTACTGTTGTTCAATATTGCAATCGACACTCTCGTCAAAAGTAGCAAAATGCATGTTTTTCGACGCAATGTTCTCATATATACCAATAATATTGTTCATATATCCTTCAAATTCAAATGAATATTTCAAAGCATCTTCATATTGCATGTTGCAATACAAACGATAATAACATTTCAACATATATCCAAGTTCTGATATTTTGTTGATATTTAGAGAAAATGGGTTCAGGTTCTCAATTTCAATTAATAATTCTTTGAGAACTAAACAATGTTTATAAGTTTCATTCGAGAACATGTCATAAGTTTTCTTATTTTTATTAATTTCAATAAAGTTCTCCATACTTAAAATAGAATATTGGACATATTCTTTGATTTCCAATAAATATTCATTCATTTGTTTGACATTTTTATAGAATCGTAAACAAGCAGTTATATTTTGATAAATTTGTAACATATAAAATGCTAAACTGATGAATAAGTATGCAACATTTTCAGGTGTCATTTTTTTCATACCTAACAAAGTTTTTCCAATGAAATGATTTTTCGCAATAGATTTAAGTATTTCTAAATACATATTGAAATTGATTGGAATTCCTTGTATTTTCAGAATAATAAACGGCATGATTAAAAAAATAACGGGAATGAACAAACTAATTAATGGCGACATAATATTCACCATGGACATGCATTGTAAAAATGTAGAAGATTCATTCATATGTTTCAACATTGGCCATTCTATGAAATTATGTTTTTCTAAAAAAGATGCATCTTCTTTCAAAGATTTCCATATTTCGTCTATTTTTTCACAATTTACAACATAATTTGAATATGTCCTGGTTTTTTCTAAATATGTACATGTGGAACGAACAACATTTTGAGTATCCAACAAAAAAGGAATATTGGTAGTGTATTTAGAAACACATTTTTTCATGATATTTTTTGAGAACAAATGTTTAGGTTCAAATAAAAATTCAGACATAGGGTTATTTTCAGAATCACAAAGTTCTAAATCGGATAATACATTTGGTGGTAATAAATGAATACTTTCTGAATCTAAATAATCGATTGGTAAACGAAAATTACTGATTGTGTGAGAACTTGGCATTTTTTGCGGTTTATCGTTGTTATCGTTTTCATCATTGCTTTTAAAAATATGCTTTGTAAATAAATGAATCATTTATTTCTTTAATTTAGAAATACATTTTAAAACGAGAGCTACAAACGTAAATAATAAATAACAAAAAATAATATAAAATGTATAGTATATTATTAATTAAACAAAAGCAGGTAATGTATTACACATTAGATGATTTTACTCCAATGATAAGTACCAATAATTACACACTAAATGAACAAGTAAACGAAGTATTAGAATTATTAAAAAATGAAGTAGCAAGTTATGCAACTATAAATGAAGAGCGTCCTGTTAAAAAATATATTGATAAAAATCCGGAACAAAGAAATCGTTATAAAAAGTTGAATAATAATTATGACGCTGTTCATCGCATAGATGAATTATTAGATGCCAAATGGGATAAACAACAAATATTTAAAGGAATCAAAAAGGAAGAAAAAATAGGTATTGATAAATACATAGACGAAATACGAATTTTATTGAATAAAATATCTGATAAAAATTACGATACAAATAAAGCGTCCATAATTCAAAAAATAAAAGAATGTTTAGAAAACAATGAAGATGTTAATGATGATATTAAAAAAGTAGTCACTGTATTATTCGATATAGCTAAATCAAACAAATTTTATTCAGGAATATATGCAAAGTTATATAAAGAGTTGATTGATAACTTCCCATTCTTTAATGATACAATTGTTCCATTTGTTAATCAGTTTATGGATTCATTGAATACATTGGTATATGTAGATTCAACTATTGATTATGATGGGTTTTGCAATTATAATAAAATGAATGAAAATCGAAGAGCATCGATGGCATTTATAGTAAATTTGATGAAAAATAATGTAGAATTGCCAATTCATATTTTAGATATAGTAATACATTTCCAAAATTTGGCTTTAAAATTTATAGACGAAGATAATCGTGTGAATGAGGTAGACGAAATAACCGAAGTATTGAATATAGTAATTTTAATGATAAATGATATTTACAAATCGGACGTTAAATGGATAGATGAAATATTACCAAAAATTAAAATGTTCTCATCATTTAAAATAAAAGAAAAGGTAAGTTTGTCGAGTAGGTCTATTTTCAAATATAAAGATATAGTTGATAAAGTAAAATGAACGTAAAATAAATATATATTATTTTTATAGAATACATGTCTATAAAAATAATAACGTCGGTTTATAATGATCAACATAAATTGAATAAATGGATTGGAAATATTAAGAATGCAAAAATCGATTACATAGTTTATAAAAAAAGTGATAATTTAAAAATAGGTGAAATGAATAAAATATCAGATACGTCGGTCGAAATACCAAATATAGGAAGATGCGATTATTCATTTTTGTATCACATAATACAAAATTACCACGAACTAGCGAGTACGAATATATTTGTAAAATGCAATTGGTATGAAAATAGCATACCGTTTTGGGATTTACTTTCAAAATGTTCACAATATGATTATATGCAAGTTGGTACTCATCTAGAAATCGTAAATTGGGACGATTTTTCAACAGGGGACGGATTATGCGAAAATAAAAATAAATGGCTAATGGAAATATTCCCAAACAATTATACAAATTTAGGCATGATACCAGGTTGGGGACACGGTCCATCATTTTCCGTATCTCGGGAACTAATACATAGGCATGAAAAGAGTATATATGAGCATATGTTGAATAAATTTCATGAAAGTAGTAACTCATTTAGCAGAGATTATAGAAAATATAATTATAAAACTTACAATGATTTATTGATGGATGTCGGAATAATTTATCATAATGAATTATTACGTTTTTATAGAATATTCTTTACACATGATTTGCCAAAAGATGGAAAATACAATATTTTTACATATGAAGATTCTATTGAATTAAATAAAAAAAGAATAGTCACAACGAAGAAAAAGAAAATGGAATTTTTATAATAATATGTAATTTAGAATAGTAATTAAAAATATATATATATAGCTTATACAAATAATGTCAATGGATGAGTATGTTATTGAAAATACTGGAACATATTCAAATAATTACATAAGGAATATAAATGCACGTGGGCTAACTGGTATAACTGGATTAACTGGTTTTACTGGTCCTACCGGTCCTATCGGTTTTACTGGTCGCACTGGTCCTACCGGTCCTATCGGGTTTACTGGTCCTACTGGATATAGTGAGAGATATTTATGTATAACATCTCAAACAATACGCAAATCATCATTATTAAATAATGGTACATTAGCTATTACAATTGATAAATATTTATCATATTATCCAGGTGACAATATTAAGGTAAAGAGCATTGAATTAAATCATAATAATCAGTATCAAGAGTTTATTGGAGAAATTCAAAGTTATAGTTATAATACGGGAGCCATTCTTATAAAAAATATTCAAAATATAAGTGAACCATTTTATAACGACTTATATAAGTATAGAATTAATCTGAATGTGATAGGAAATACTGGTGCTACTGGCAGTCCAGGTGATAGATATATCACTATAATTAAATTATCAATTTTAAAAATAAATTTAATTAATAATCTTCAAGTTACGCTGAATATTGAACCTGGATTAGCATATTTTCAAGGTGATAAAATAGAGGTTGTTTCGTTGGAAAAAAATTCAAAAAATGAAATACAAAAATTTATAGGTTATGTAAAGAGTTATGATAAAACAACTGGACGAATGATTATATTCAATATTAGAGATATTACAAATTCATTTGACAATGATAAATATTCTTATAGATTAAATTTGAATAATGAAGGTACGACTGGTATTCCTGGTATTCCTGGTACAGCTACTAATACCGGTGCTACTGGTATAACAGGTTCTACTGGACCTACTGGTCCACAAGGTATTCCAGGGTCAGCGACAAATACTGGTGCTACTGGTTGCACCGGGCCTACTGGTCGCACCGGGCCTACTGGTCGCACCGGGCCTACTGGTCGCACCGGGCCGACTGGTCGCACAGGTACTACCGGTACAACTGGACGTACAGGGCCTACTGGTCGCACTGGACCGACCGGTATAACTGGACCTACTGGTGCAGGTGGTACAGGTCCTAGTGGTCCGACTGGTCCGACTGGTGTTACCGGTCCAATCGGACGTACTGGTACAACAGGTGTTAGTGGTCCTACTGGTTATACAGGAGCAAGTGGTGTTACTGGAAATACTGGTGCGACTGGGGTTAGCGGTCCGACTGGTTATACCGGAAATACAGGTGTATCTGGTAATACAGGTGCTACTGGTGTTAGTGGACCTACCGGACCGACTGGACCTACTGGTATAACTGGACCTACTGGTCCGACCGGACCGACTGGACCGAGTGGACCGACTGGTCGCACTGGACCAACCGGGATAACTGGACCAACTGGACATACTGGACCGAGTGGACCGACTGGTCGCACTGGACCGACTGGGAAAACTGGACCTACTGGTGAAACTGGACCGACGGGACCGACTGGTCCCACCGGAGCCACTGGGCCAACTGGCATAACTGGACCAACTGGGCAAACCGGACCTACTGGACCTACTGGTCAAACTGGTATAACTGGACCTACTGGTGAAACTGGACCTACCGGACCTACTGGACCAACCGGTCAAACTGGTATAACTGGACCAACCGGTATAACTGGACCAACCGGTCAAACTGGTACAACTGGACCTACTGGTGAAACCGGAATTACAGGACCAACAGGGGTTAGCGGTGCAACTGGGTATACAGGTAATACTGGTGAAACCGGAATTACTGGACCTACTGGTGTTAGTGGAGCAACTGGGTATACAGGAAATACAGGCGAAACCGGAATTACTGGACCTACCGGAATTACTGGACCTACTGGTATAACTGGACATACTGGACCAACCGGTGAAACTGGAATTACAGGACCAACAGGGGTTAGTGGAGCAACTGGCTATACAGGTAATACTGGACCAAGTGGTATAACGGGACCGACTGGCACAACTGGTCAAACCGGATGTACAGGTGAAACTGGAAATACCGGAATTACTGGACCTACCGGAATAACGGGACCAACTGGACCAACTGGACCAACTGGACCAACTGGACCAACTGGTATAACGGGACCGACTGGCGTAAGTGGAGCAACTGGTTATACAGGAAATACCGGTCAAACTGGTATAACTGGACCGACTGGCGTAAGTGGAGCAACTGGTTATACCGGTAATACGGGCGAAACAGGAAATACGGGACCTACCGGTATAACTGGACCGACTGGACCAACTGGTGAAACTGGAAATACTGGGCAAACTGGAATAACTGGACCTACTGGTGTTAGTGGAGCAACTGGTTATACTGGAAATACAGGACCAACTGGTGAAACTGGTATAACTGGACCAACTGGAACGACTGGACCTACTGGAACAACCGGTGCTACTGGAACAACCGGTGCTACTGGAATAACTGGACAAACTGGACAAACTGGCGAAACTGGAAATACTGGAACTACCGGTATAACAGGGCCAACTGGTCGCGCAGGAGATTCATATAATACGCAAACTACTACATCAGTCTCGTTATCTTTATCATCATTAGTAGATAACTTAACATTAACAATATCGGCTCAATTATCATATATAACAGGAAATACAGTTTTTATAATTGATCGTGACACATCTAGTAAATATTTTATAGCAAGTATAACTAGTTACAATATTAATACAGGTGAATTGGTATTACGAAATATAATACAAATAAATGGATTTGTAAGTGGACAAAATTATGATTATGTATGGAATGTAAATATAAATTCTATTGGACCAACCGGATATACAGGTATCACGGGAAATACTGGTATAACTGGTCCAACTGGTCCAACTGGTCCAGCAGGAGAAATCGGTGCAAAAAAATTTACAGTAACAAATAATGGTGCTGGTTCATATGCAATTGACGGTGGTACAAACCCTACATTATATTTACTTCGTGGGTTTACTTATTCATTTCATTTGAATGCAAGTGGACACCCGTTTTGGATAAAAACATCGGCAACTACTGGAACAGGAAATCAATATAATGATGGAGTAACAAATAATGGTATTGAATTGGGAAAAATTACATTTTCAGTACCATATAATGCACCAAATATTATTTATTATACATGCCAATACCACGGTTCAATGCAAGGAATAATTAATATATCAGAACTTGGACCAACCGGACAAACTGGACCAACTGGACAAACCGGACCAACCGGGCCAACAGGACCAACTGGACAAACCGGACCAACTGGACCAACTGGACAAACCGGACCAACCGGTCAAACTGGTCCAACTGGACCAACCGGACAAACCGGACCAACTGGACAAACCGGACCAACCGGGCCAACAGGACCAACTGGACAAACCGGACCAACTGGACAAACCGGACAAACCGGACCAACTGGACCAACAGGACCAACAGGACCAACTGGACAAACCGGACCAACTGGACAAACCGGAACAACTGGACAAACCGGACCAACTGGACAAACCGGACCAACTGGACCAACAGGAACAACTGGAACAACTGGACAAACCGGACCAACCGGGCCAACTGGACCAACTGGACCAACTGGAGCAACCGGTGCAACTGGACAAACAGGAACAACTGGACCAACTGGACAAACAGGAACAACTGGACCAACTGGACAAACCGGACCAACTGGACAAACTGGTCCAACTGGACAAACCGGACCAACCGGGCCAACTGGACCAACTGGACCAACTGGACAAACCGGAACAACTGGACCAACTGGACAAACCGGACCAACTGGACAAACCGGACCAACTGGACCAACAGGAACAACTGGACCAACTGGTTCAACCGGACCAACCGGACCAACTGGACCAACTGGTTCAACCGGTGTAACTGGACCTACCGGACAAACTGGACCAACTGGTATAATCGGACCTACTGGACAAGCAGGTGAAGCATCCAATACAGGTGCTACCGGACCAACAGGAACAACTGGACCAATAGGAATAACAGGAACAACCGGAACAACCGGAACAACCGGACCAACCGGAATAGCAGGTTCTGCAACAAATACAGGTGCAACCGGACAAACCGGTGTAACCGGCATTACAGGACCAACCGGAACAGCATTGTGGTCAATAAATAACAATATTGTTTACTATAATGCAGGTTCCCAAGTAGTTGTAGGCGATTCTTCGAATAATAACTATACAAGCACACCATTTAATGTAATCGGTGGTATGTTTGTGTCGCAATATATGTATTTGAATAATATTATTGAAAATGTTTCATCAAGCGGTGTAACATTGAGTAATAATGTTTATACGGTTAATTTCACAGCTACTTCAACCTTTCTATTAACTGGAACAGCACCTACTGCAAATTATAGTTGTACAATAAATGGGTTAACATCATTACTTACAACAAGAACATATGTCATCACATTGATAAATTCAACTACAACAGTTTCAAGTTATTATTGTACGTCGGTTAGTGTGAATACTACCCCTAGTGTAACAACACCAACATTTGTATACAATGGTAGTCCATCATTTATATCATTAACCGGTGCTCAAATTACAACGCAGATGATTGCACTTATACATAATGGTTCAGGATGGTATGCGCTTACTAATATAAATGCATATGTAACATCATAATTTCATTTTACACATTTCGGCAGTTGAAATGTGTAAAAAATCGACTTACACCATATATTGATGAAAAAAAAACAAAATACAAAATGTAAAATATAAAATTTAGTTATATTAGTTACATAATAAAAAATATTTATATATGTTATACATAAAACGTCAATGAATGACTATTCAAATTTAATTGACAGTTCGGTCAATACTTTAATAAGAAATAGAAATAGAAATAGAAATAGAAATAGAAATATGCGTGATATAAATGGTGCTACCGGATATACGGGACCTACGGGCCCGACTGGAAATGCTGATAGATTTTTATGTATAACAAAACAAAGAATAAGTAAATTAAATTTATTGAATGATTACTTCATACAATTGTTAATAGATAAATATTTATCATATAGTCCAGGAGATAATGTTATTGTAAAAAGTATTGAACTAAATAAGTATAATGTATTTCAAGGATTTATCGGAGAAGTCAAAAGTTACGATAGAAACACCGGTATATTAATTATCAAAAATATTCAAAATGTAAGCGAACTATTTTATAACGATTTATATAACTATAAGATTTGTTTGAATAATATTGGATATACTGGTTATACTGGACCTACTGGTGAATCTGGTGACCGATATATATCTATAACTAAATTAACCATTTTAACATCCAATCTATTTTTTGAACGCCAAGTTGCAATTTTCATTGATACAGAATTATGTTATTTCCAAGGGGATAATGTACAAGTTGTTTCTTTGGATAGAAATTCCAATGGAGATTTTCAATCATTTACAGGTATTGTGAAAAGTTATGACAAAGATACTGGCAGAATGGTGATATATGTAATACAAAATATTACGGATTCATTTGACGATGATGAATATACATACAGAATATATTTAAATAACCAAGGTAATACTGGGAATACTGGTCCACGGGGTGCATCTGGTTCAATTGGTCAACTTGGACATACTGGCCCTATTGGTAATACTGGACCAACCGGTGTACCTGGTGCATCTGGTTCATCTATAAATATTGGCGCAACTGGTATTACTGGCCCTACTGGTGAAATAGGACCACAAGGTATTCCAGGCATATCACCTAACACTGGTGAAACCGGTGAAACTGGATATAGTGGAAATACTGGTGAGGTTGGAAATACTGGCAACACTGGCGTCACTGGATATACTGGATATACTGGAAAAACTGGAAGAATCGGAGTAACAGGGGTATATGGACCAACCGGAGTAACTGGGCCTACTGGTCCGACTGGAATTATTGGATTGACTGGCGTTACTGGCGAAACTGGTGCTACTGGTGAAACTGGTCCTACCGGTGAACCTGGTGCTACTGGCGAAACTGGTCCTACTGGCGAAACTGGTCCTACTGGTGATAATGGTGATATTGGTGATACCGGGGAGACGGGTATTACTGGTCCTACTGGAAGAGATGGACGAGTTGGACAATTAGGTAATACTGGACCAACGGGTATGACTGGTCCGAGCGGGTCTTTTGGTAGAATTGGTTTATCTGGACCTATCGGTCCGACTGGTCCTACCGGTGATGTTGGATACACTGGTCACACTGGAATATTTGATGGTGTTTTATTACAAGATATTTTACCAGGCGGACCCTTGAATTTAGTGGCTCAACTAAACGATGATGTAAAATATTATACAAATATTAATATTGGTTCGAGTGAAAGAGGATTCAATGAAATACATGTAAAGTCATTATTTGTTTCCGATTCTACTGTATATTTAGGAACACAAACATCAATTTCGGCAAACGCAAATGGTTCAATTGCATTGCCTATTGGAACCACAATCGGTGGTGTAAGTTCTGGTTTAATTACAATAATCGGTTTATTAGACTCATCATATAATTTACCATACGATGCTTCCAAAAATTCGGGATATATAATCGGTCTGAATTTATGGGTAGCTCAACGGGAAAATCCGGGTTCACTTGACCCTGTGAACGCTGAATATAGAATGGATGCATCGTGGATAAATGTAGGTGAAATAAAAGGACCTGATGGTGATAGAGGCGCAACTGGCATGACTGGTAATATCGGGTCAACTGGTCCGACTGGTATAAGAGGACCAACTGGTGAAACTGGTATAATTGGTATTGGTTACACCGGTTCAATTGGTGAAACCGGACCTACTGGACCGGATGGATACACTGGTCAAACAGGATATACTGGATATACTGGCGTTACAGGGGTAACCGGATGTACTGGTGTTACTGGTCCTACTGGTATAACGGGTCGAACGGGTCGAATAGGGAATATAGGTATTACTGGTAGAACTGGTCCAACTGGAACTACTGGACCCACTGGACCCACTGGTCCTACTGGATGTACTGGTAAAACTGGTCATACCGGTGTAATTGGTAATAGTGGTGCAACTGGATGTACAGGAGAAACTGGTAGTACAGGAGAAACCGGTAATGCAGGTGAACAAGGTAATACTGGTGAAACTGGGTATACAGGACCGACTGGTGTGACAGGTAGAACTGGTCGTACTGGACCTACTGGTGCAACGGGTAGAACGGGTCCTACTGGACCCACTGGTAGAACTGGTGTGACTGGTCCTAGTGGAATAACGGGTAATACTGGTTTAACTGGTAATACGGGTCCAACGGGGGTTTCTGGACATACTGGTTCAACCGGGGAAACTGGTGAAACCGGAGTTACTGGTAATACCGGTATTAGAGGAAATACAGGTATTACTGGTACCACTGGTTCTACTGGACCTACTGGACCTACTGGACCTACTGGACTTACTGGAACTATTGGACCAACTGGACCTACCGGTGACGCTGGTTTAGCAACAAATGTAGGTGCAAATGGAACGATTGGTCCTACTGGTCCGACTGGCGTAACCGGAAGAGCAGGTGCAGCAGCAAATACAGGAGCTACTGGAAAAACTGGTATTACAGGTCCTACGGGGTTAGCAGGTGTAGCAGAGAATACTGGTGCAACTGGTGATAGTGGGTCAACTGGTTCTAGCGGTTCAACTGGGCCAACTGGTTCTAGCGGTTCAACTGGTCCAACTGGTGATACTGGGTCGACTGGACCAACTGGGCCTACTGGGCCTACTGGTTCTACTGGTTCGACTGGTTCTACTGGACCAACTGGTTCTACTGGGTCCCGTGGCGAAACTGGTCAGACTGGTCAGACTGGTCCGACAGGTCCTACTGGTTCTACTGGGCCAACTGGCTCACGTGGCGTAACTGGGCCGACTGGTGAAACTGGCGTAACTGGGCCGACTGGTACTACTGGGTCAACTGGGTATCATGGACCAAATGGAGATATTGGAGTTACTGGTGAAACTGGTACTACTGGTACTACCGGCGAAAAAGGTAATACCGGTGATAGTGGTCCTACTGGTAGAACTGGGCCAACTGGTAGAACTGGTCCTACTGGTAGAACTGGCGCTACTGGCGCTACTGGTCGCACTGGTAGAAGTGGTCCTACTGGTGCGACAGGTAGAACAGGTTCAATTGGTCCTACTGGAACTACTGGTGAAACCGGTCCTACTGGTGCAACCGGTAGAACCGGTCAAAAAGGAATTCCAGGAGATGTATTTAATACGCAAACGACAATACCTGTATCAATATCAACTACTGAACTAGAAAATGATTTGACGTTACCAGTAGGTATATCACTCTCATATTTGAAAGGAAATACAGTTTTAGTATCAGACAATGAAACAACTAACAAGAATTTTACAGCAATAGTTAAAAGTTATAATATGCAAACTGGATTAATGGTATTGACAAATATCATAAAAATTAATGGGTTTATTGGTAGTGAATATTATGATTATACATGGATTGTAAATATAAATTCAATTGGTCCTACTGGATTTACTGGATTTACTGGTAGAACTGGTAGAACAGGGCCGACTGGCACAACTGGCGAAACCGGTCCGACTGGTAGAACTGGTCGCACTGGACCGACTGGTGCAACTGGTATAACTGGTAGCACAGGATATACTGGTTATACTGGTATTACTGGCGTAACTGGTGTTACCGGAGTTACTGGTGAGACCGGCGAGACAGGTGAAACTGGTAATACAGGAAGAACGGGACCTACTGGTGAAACTGGAATGACCGGACCAACTGGTGAAACTGGAATCACTGGAACTACTGGGCCGACCGGTACTACCGGAACCACTGGAACCACTGGACCAACTGGACCTACTGGCGAAACTGGACCAACTGGACCTACTGGTCAAACTGGTGAAACTGGACCTACAGGTGAAACTGGACCTACAGGTGAAACTGGACCTACTGGAACCACTGGACAAACTGGACCAACTGGTGAAACTGGAATCACTGGTGAAACTGGAACCACTGGACCAACCGGAACCACTGGACCGACTGGCGAAACTGGTATAACTGGACCGACTGGAACCAGTGGAACGACTGGAACCACTGGACCAACCGGAACTACCGGACCTACTGGCGAAACTGGACCTACTGGCGAAACTGGAACCACTGGTATAACCGGAACAACGGGAACAACTGGAACCACAGGAAAAACCGGAACCACAGGAACAACAGGAACAACAGGTCTTACTGGAATTACAGGAGTAACCGGAGTAACTGGTGTTACCGGAGTAACAGGACCAACTGGTTATAGTGGAATTACAGGAGTAACTGGCGTGATTGGTGTAACTGGTGTTACTGGTAATACTGGTGCAACTGGTATAACTGGAATGACTGGATGTACAGGAGCCACTGGAAGAGCCGGTGATTCATTTAATACACAAACTACTACTAGTCGTTTATTAACATTATCGGGTCTTGTAGATGGTTTATCATTAACAATTTCACCACAATTGTCATATTTAACGGGTAATATAGTATTTGTAATTGACAGGGATACATCTACGAAATTTTTTGTAGCAACTGTAACTAGTTATAATGTAACGACTGGTGCATTGGTATTGAAAAATATCGTACAAATAAATGGTTTTGTAAGTGGGCAAAATTATGATTATGTTTGGAACGTAAATATAAATTCAGTCGGACCAACTGGATATACAGGAGTAACTGGCGTTACTGGCGTTACTGGTGTTACAGGATTGACTGGTCCCACTGGCGTTACTGGCGTGAGTGACACAGGACCGACTGGTAGAACCGGCCCAACTGGTAGAACAGGACAGACTGGCCCAACTGGTGTAAGTAACACAGGACCGACTGGTCCAACTGGCCCAACTGGTAGAACCGGTATAACTGGACCCACTGGCACGGGAGGTACAGGTCCAACTGGTAGAACCGGTGTAACTGGCGTAACCGGCGCAACTGGCGTAACTGGCGTAACCGGTGCAACTGGTGTAGGTTTAACTGGACCTATTGGTAGAACAGGAACAACTGGTCCAACGGGAGCAACCGGTGCAAGTTTGACAGGGGCAACCGGAGCAACCGGGGTAACCGGTGCAGTGGGTACGACTGCTATAATTGATGCAAATACAATGAGTATTTTTTCGGAGATGGGAATTTCATTGAGTGATGTTGGAAAGAGTTGGACTGCAAAATTAAAAGATACAACCAGAAGTTGGCGAGGAGTAGCAATGTCATCGTCTGGACAGTATCAAACTGCTCTGCAATATAGTGATAGTATCTATACATCTAATGATTATGGGAATACATGGGTTGCAAAAAAAAATCCTGGGTATGGGTGGGCAGTCTCCATTTCATCCACTGGACAATACCAAACTGCGGTTGCAAATTCTGGTTATATATATACTTCAAGTGATACTGGAAATACATGGGTTGAAAAAACGAATGCTGGTTCGAACGGTTGGTATTCAATAGCAATTTCATCATCTGGTCAGTTCCAAACAAGTGTGGTATATAATGGTAGAATCTTTACATCAAGTGATACTGGGAATAATTGGATTCAGAAAACATTCGATGCATCTCGAATTTGGTCGTCAGTTGCAATGTCATCATCTGGTCAATATCAAACTGCTTTGGTAGATGGTGGGTATATTTATACATCAAATGATACTGGGAATAATTGGATTCAGAAAACATTCGATGCATCTCGAAGTTGGTATTCAGTCGCCATTTCATCAAGTGGAATTTTACAAACTGCTGTGGTATATACTGGTTACATCTATACGTCAACAGATACTGGAAATACTTGGGTTCAGAAAGCTACATCTCAAGAGTGGATTTCAGTAGCAATGTCATCGACTGGTCAATATCAAATTGCTACGGTATATAATGGTAATATCTATACATCAAGTGATTTTGGAAATAGGTGGATTAATAATACGAGTATTATCAATAGAAATGCTAGTATATGGGTAGCAATTTCATCTAGCGGACAATATATAACTGCGACACGGAATGGTACTTACATCTATACAACTAATGTAGCAATTCCATCCGGGACAATTGACCAATATTCATATTCATTGGGGAGATTGAATAATGCCGAGGGGGGTGGTTCTTCCATAAGTAATTTTGGAAATACTTGGGTTGAACGAACTGCTACCGCCGGTCAATCTTGGTGGTCAGTGTCTTTATCATCAACTGGATTGTATCAAACTGCGGTGACATATAATGGTCCAGTTTATACGTCATCCAATTATGGCGTAAATTGGGTTCAACGAACTGCTCTCGGAAATAAAATTTGGAGTTCAATATCATTATCATCAACTGGAATGTACCAAACTTTACTGACAGATAGTACAAATAATGGCATCATTAATACATCATCGGATTATGGCGTAAATTGGGTTGAAAGAACTGCTACTGCAAATAGACGATGGTATTCTGTATCATTGTCATCCACTGGAATGTACCAAACTGCGGTGGCATGGTTGACTTCTGGTATCATTTCTACATCATCGGATTATGGCCTAAATTGGGTTGAAAGAACTGCTACCGCTGGTAAAAGTTGGATTTCAGTATCAATATCATCTGATGCAATATATCAAACTGCGGTTGTAGATGGTGGCAATATTTCTACATCATCGGATTATGGTAATAATTGGATGGAAAGAACTGCTCCTGGAAATAAAAATTGGACGACAGTATCATTATCATCCACTGGAATGTACCAAACTGCGGCGGCATTTCCTGGTACTATTAATACGTCGTCCAATTATGGTGTAAATTGGATTGAAAGAACTGCCCCCGGAAATAAATATTGGCAATCAGTATCATTATCATCTACTGGCCAATACCAAACTGCGGTGGTATATAATGACAACTTGCCTATATCATCGCCATATTATGGTACTATTTTTACATCAGTGGATTATGGTGTAAATTGGGTTGAAAGAACTGCTGTCGGAAGTAGACCATGGTATTCAGTATCAGTATCATCGACTGGACTATATCAAACTGCGGTGGTACTTGGTGGGTCTATATATACCAGTACAGCCACTACATTGGTTACTTCATTCACGTTCAATTTAGACAACGGTTCAACGTTTTTCATAACAGGAAATGCCCCTGCCGCAAATTATACAGCAAATTTCACCATATCAACGTTGAATATATCCCGCTCTTACCTAATCACATTAATCAATACTACATCAACACGAGCAAGTTACTATTGTAATTCGGTTTCAATCAACGGGACCGCTATATCAGCTTCTAATATATTATGGACAGTTCCGACTGCAAATATACCCGCATTGATAACCGGCGCAGCAAAAACTAACCAAGAATTTGTTTTGTATTACAATACAACTGCATCCGCGTGGTTTGTTACTGTAAATATCAAGAAATTCTAAAAATTCTAAACAAGATATTTACCCATTTGAAATGTGAAAAGGTCTAAAAAATTGTATATTCAAAATTCAATCGTATAGAATATACAATTTAGTTATAACAATAATAAAAAATATTTATATATGTTATACATATAACGTCAATGAATGAGTATTCTAATTCAACTGACGGACCGTCTCGTCGACGTGATATAACTGGCCTTGTTGGACCAATTGGGCCCACTGGATATAGTGATAGATATTTATGTATAACACAACAATTGATAACCAAAGAAAGTCTGATATATGACTATTTAGTATTGATTACAATTGATAAATTTTTATCGTATATTCCCGGCGACAGTATTATTATAAAAAGTACCGAATTGAATGAATATAATGAATTTCAAGGATTTACCGGAGAAGTTAAAAGTTACAATAGCGAAACCGGGGAATTGGTTATAAAAAATATTCAAAATATATCAGAATTGTTTTATAACGATTTATATAACTATGAGATTAATTTGAATAATATAGGAAACACTGGACACACCGGTCCTACTGGAGACCCCGGTGATAGGTATGCAAGTATAAATAAATTGTCGATTTCAGTATCCAATACAAATGTAGATTCCCAAATTACAATTTACGTTGAAGCAAGATTAGCATATTTTTCAGGTGATACAATCGAAGTTGTTTCTATTGAAACAAATTCAAAGGGTTATATTCAACGATTAACTGGTATTGTGAAAAGTTATAACAAGACTAACGGTAGAATGGTTATATATAAAATTAAAAATGTTACAGCATCATTTGATGATGATGAATATATGTATAAAATAAATATTAATAATGTTGGTATGACTGGTCCAATTGGCGTACCGGGAGTGAATGGTTCTACTGGTCCACGAGGTAATGCGGGAGAAATTGGGGCTACTGGTCCACAAGGTATTACCGGTATTTCAGGGTCATTGACAAATACTGGTTTAACTGGCAATACTGGTCCTACTGGGGAAACTGGTCTACAAGGCGTTCCTGGTACAATGACAAATACTGGTGATACTGGGAATACTGGGGAAACTGGACCGACTGGGGAAACTGGACCGACTGGGGAAACTGGAACGAGAGGACCAACCGGTAGAACGGGTCCAAGTGGCAGAACGGGGCCTACTGGTAGAATTGGCCCTACTGGTTTAATGGGACCTACCGGCATAACTGGTGAAACGGGACCTACCGGCGATACAGGTGAAACTGGCGAAACCGGGGAAACTGGTGAAACCGGGGAAACTGGTGAAACCGGAAATACTGGTGAAACTGGTGCAACTGGGCATACTGGACATACTGGACTTACTGGCGAAATTGGTAATACAGGTATAACTGGATATACAGGAACGACTGGACCTACTGGTATTTCAGGAAGAATAGGCGCTACTGGTATAACAGGGCCTACTGGGTCTACTGGTCCAACTGGTATAACTGGCATAACTGGTAGAACGGGGGCAACTGGCGCCATTGGATATACTGGTCACACCGGAACATTCGGAGGACTTTTATTGGGTGATATTATACCTTCTGGTCCATTGATTGAAGTAACCCAGAAAAATGGGGATATTAAATATTATACAAACATTAACATTGGTTCGCTTGAACGAGGGTTCAATGATGTACATACCAGGTCATTATTTGTATCCGATTCGACTTTGTATCTTGGACCATCTGCATCGTTATCTGCAAGTGAAGATGGGTCAGTTGCTTTACCGCCTGGGACAACAATTGGTGGTGTAAACTCTGGATTAATTTCATTAACTGGAATCGTAGATACATCTTACGATTTACCGTATAATGCTTTGAAAAATGATGGATATATAGTTGGTTTGGATTTATGGATTGCACAAATAAATACTCCAGGTTCACTTGACCCGATGAATGAGGAATATAGAGTTGATGCATCATGGGTAAATCTGGGCAGAATAAAAGGAGATATAGGCCAACAAGGTGCGACTGGGGTTACTGGCATTACTGGAATGACAGGGACATTTGGTAGAATTGGACAAACTGGACCCACTGGTCCAGCCGGAACAGGTTATACCGGTCCTTTTGGTGAAACCGGTGATACGGGAAATACTGGGTTATATGGTCCATCTGGTGCTAGTGGATATACAGGGGAAACTGGTGAAACTGGTCCTACTGGTGTTACTGGTGTTACTGGTCCTACTGGTGTTACCGGTCCTACCGGACCTACTGGTCGTACTGGTCCTACTGGTGTTACCGGTAGAACGGGTAGAACTGGACATATCGGATTCAGTGGTGATACTGGTGAAACTGGCCCTACTGGTTCAACAGGGTTCACTGGTGAAACTGGTGATACTGGAAACACTGGACCTACTGGACCTACTGGCGAAACTGGAACTACCGGTCCTACTGGCGAAACAGGGTCAAGTGGTCCGACTGGCCCTACCGGTCCAACTGGCAGAACTGGTAGAACTGGCCCTACCGGAACTACCGGCGCGACTGGTAGAACTGGTCCTACTGGTAGAACTGGTCCGACGGGAACAAGTGGTGAAACTGGGGAAACAGGAGCAACTGGTGTAACTGGTAATACTGGTGTAACTGGCAGAACCGGTCGTACTGGTGAAACTGGTACGACTGGTGAAACTGGCATTACAGGACCAACAGGTATTACTGGAAATACTGGGGATAGTGGTGCAAGTGGTCATACTGGTCCTAGTGGATATACAGGTATCACTGGATACGCAGGTCCTACTGGTCTTCCTGGATTTGCTACAAATACTGGTGCAACGGGTTCAACTGGATATATTGGTGTTACCGGTCCAACTGGTCCTCATGGTGTAGATGCAAATACCGGTCCTACTGGAAACACGGGGGTTACCGGTCCTACTGGACCTCCTGGTTTTGTATCAAATACCGGAGCTACTGGTCCTACCGGTATTACGGGTACTACTGGTCCGACGGGTCCTACGGGTCCTACGGGTCCAATAGGTGCAACGGGTCCTACTGGTTCTACCGGCCCTACTGGTGCAATTGGTAGAACAGGTTCAACTGGTTCGACTGGTTCAACTGGTGAAACTGGTAGTACGGGTCTTACGGGTGTAACTGGTAGAACAGGTCCTACTGGTTCGACTGGTGAAACTGGTGAAACTGGTAGAACTGGTCGCACTGGGTCAACTGGTTTTGGTGGTGAAACTGGTCCTACTGGTGAAACTGGTCCTACTGGTCCAACTGGTGCTACTGGAAATACTGGAATTACTGGTAGTACGGGCGAAACAGGTTCTACTGGTATAACTGGTAGAACTGGTAGTACGGGTGAAACTGGTACTACGGGTGAAACTGGTCCTACTGGTAGTACTGGTCCGATTGGTAGAACTGGTAGAACAGGCGCGACAGGCATAACTGGTGAGACTGGTACAACCGGTCCGACTGGACCAACTGGTGCCAATGGAATAATTGGTAGTACGGGCGAAACTGGATGTACCGGCCCCGTTGGACCTACTGGTCAGAAAGGGTCATCCGGAGATGTATTTGATACACAAACAACTGATATTGTATCTTTGTCATTAGGTGAACTTGTAGATGATTTGACATTGCAAGTTGGTCCTGAATTATCATATTTGAAAGGAAATGAGGTTTTTGTATCAGCTCGCGAAACCCTTACAAAAAACTTTACGGCAATTATTAAAAATTATGATATAGAAACTGGTGTACTTGTTTTGAAAAATATTATAAAAATAAATGGATTTGCATATGAAGAATACAATGATTATATATGGATTGTAAGAATAAACTCAATAGGTTCAACTGGTCCGACTGGTTATACTGGTTATACTGGTAGAACGGGTAGAACCGGGGTGACTGGTGTTACCGGTGTCACCGGGGAGACGGGTCCAACCGGTCCTACTGGAATTACTGGTGTTACCGGAGTTACTGGATATACTGGTTATACTGGTGTTACAGGAAATACCGGTTTTACTGGTGTTACTGGGGTAACTGGGGTAACTGGTGTAACCGGCGAGACTGGCGAGACTGGTGTGACTGGTATTACCGGGGTCACTGGCGTTACTGGTGTAACTGGTGTAACTGGTATTACTGGCGTGACAGGTGTTACCGGAGTTACTGGTGTTACTGGCGTTACTGGTGTTACTGGTGTTACTGGCGTTACTGGTGTTACTGGTGTTACTGGGGTTACTGGTGTTACTGGTGTTACTGGTGTGACCGGGGAGACTGGTGTAACTGGTGAGACTGGTCCTACTGGTATAACTGGTCCTACCGGAGAAACTGGTCCTACTGGTCCTACCGGAGAAACTGGTCTTACTGGTAAAACTGGTAGAACTGGACCAACTGGTGAAACGGGTATAACTGGGCCTACCGGTCCTACTGGCGAAACTGGTCCGACTGGTACCACTGGTCCTACTGGCGAAACTGGTCCGACAGGTCCTACCGGTCCAACAGGTATGACAGGTCCGACTGGGCCAACTGGTACAACTGGACCAACTGGGTCAACTGGACCGACTGGATATACTGGTTATACCGGATTTACTGGACTGACTGGACCGAGTGGTATGACTGGAACAACTGGGCCAACTGGATATACCGGTCTAACTGGACCAACTGGTGTAACTGGCGTTACGGGCGTTACGGGTGTTACAGGTGTTACAGGTATCACTGGAATCACAGGAGCAACGGGAAGAGCGGGGGATTCGTTTACAACACAAACGACAACCTCTTTTTCTTTATCGTTATCCGCCCTTGTAGATGGTTTATCATTAACAGTATCATCCCAATTATCATATTTAACGGGAAACACCGTATTTGTAATTGACCGAGATACATCGAGTAAATATTTTATTGCAACAGTAACAAGTTATAATATGAATACAGGTGTATTGGTATTGAAAAATATAGTACAAGCAAATGGGTTTTTAACTGGTCAATCATATGATTATGTTTGGAGTGTAAATATAAATTCAGTTGGAGCTACTGGATATACTGGTAGAACTGGTGCGACCGGCGTTATTGGTCCAATTGGTGTAACCGGAGTTACTGGGGCAACTGGTGCATTTGTAACCGGACCTACTGGGACAACTGGTGTGACAGGGGTGACCGGGGTGACTGGGGTAACTGGGTTTGGAAGAACTGGTCCAACAGGTCCTACTGGGGTAACTGGTACAACTGGTCCAACTGGTCCTACTGGCATTGGATATGCAGGTGAAACTGGAACAACGGGACCGACTGGTCAAACCGGGTATACTGGTTATACCGGAGTAATGGGACCAACTGGCGATAGTGTCACGGGTACAACCGGAAGAATAGGTCCAACTGGAACAACTGGTCCTACTGGTATGAGTTTAACTGGTACTACGGGTCCGACGGGACCAACTGGTACTGCTGGTGGTATGGGAACATTGGACCAAAATTCGATGAGTATATTTTCGGAGATGGGTGTTTCGTTGAGTAATTTTGGAAAAATTTGGACGGCAAAAATGACAGATTCAACCAGAAGTTGGTATGGAATATCAATGTCATCATCGGGTCAATATCAAACTGCTTTTGTAACAAGTGGTTACATATACACATCAAGTAACTATGGAAATAACTGGGTTGCAAAAATGGTAGATACTACCAGAAGTTGGAGGTCAGTATCCATATCATCATCTGGACAATATCAAACTGCGCTAGTAAATGGTAACTACATCTATACATCCAGTGATACTGGTGCTACTTGGGTTGCAAAGACTGCGGCAAGTTCTAATGATTGGTTCTCAGTATCCATATCATCATCTGGACAATATCAATGTGCATGTGATAATTGGTATAAAAAAATATTTGTATCAAGTGATTATGGAAATACTTGGATACAAAATACTTCCGCTGGAAGTAATGTTGTTGGTGATGTATCAATTTCATCCACAGGGCAATATCGAACTATGGTAACCAGTAGTTATATTTATGTAAGTACTAATTATGGTAATAATTGGGATGCAAAATTAACAGATACAAATAGAAGTTGGGGTAGAATATCAATGTCGTCAACTGGACAATATCAAATTGCAGGAATAAGTAATACCGCGAATGGTTTAATGTATGTATCTAATGATTATGGAAACAATTGGGTAGCGAAAATAACAGATTATGCTAAAAGTTGGAATTCGCTATCAATGTCATCGTCAGGACAATATCAAATTGCTGTGTATTCTAAATCAACGCAAGATAATGGAGTATATTTATCAACTGATTTTGGGAATAATTGGATACTGATATCAAATATAAAACTTGGCAGAGTATCAATGTCATCCAGTGGACAATATATTAGTGCGTGTGAAATTAACGATTATATATACACAAGTAATATAGCACTTCCGGCTGGAACAGTGGACCAGTATTCCTATTCATTAGGGAGGTTGTCGAACGTTTCCCTCGGACTTGTAAGTAATTTTGATACTTGGACAAAAACATTTAATAATAACACTGGATGGAAAGGTATATCTGTATCTTATGATGCAAAATATCAAACAGCGGTATCGGATTCTTCATTGTGCGTATCCAGTAATTATGGTAATAATTGGGTGAAGCGAGATCTCACTACAAATTGGCATTCGATATCCATGTCAGCAACTGGACAATACCAATCCGCATGTTATCATACACAAAATATACGAAGGTCTAGTGATTATGGAAATACTTGGGCAGCAACAGGTATCACAGGAAACTGGCGAGGTATATCTGTTTCATCAACCGGTCAATATCAAATTTGTGGGAATTACGGCGTTGGTATTTCTATATCAATTGATTATGGTATTACTTGGACTTCGAGAGCATCTGCGTTAAATTGGGAGTGGACTGCAATGTCAGCTAATGGAAAATATCAAACTGCGATAATATCCAATAATAATATATACATATCTTCTGATTATGGAAGTAGTTGGAATCCAATAGCATTAAGTCAAAACTGGTATCGAGTAGCAGTATCAGGTACTGGACAATATCAAACCGCATTGGCTATTTCTGGATATCAATATATATCCAGTAATTATGGTAATAATTGGACAGAGAAAACGGCAGTGGGTACTCCCGAATGGCGTTCTTTATCCATTTCATATACTGGACAATATCAAACTGCAGGAATAGAGAGTGGTCCCATCTACGTATCAACTGATTATGGTAATAATTGGACATCGAAAGCAACCTCGTTAATATGGTATGGAATCGCCATGTCAGCTGACGGAAAATATAATGTAGGGGCTGCAAATGGCGATGGAATATACACCTCATCATCATCAACTATATTGTACACATTTAATTTAGACAATGGAAGTACATTTTTCCTCGATCACCCAGTACCCAGTACAAACTATTCTGCGAATTTCACTGTATCCGATTTAAATACCGAAAGAACCTACCTGATAATGTTAATCAATAATAGTTTAACCGCTTCAAGTTTCTATTGTACTTCGGTTTCAATTAATGAAACATCAATAACAACATTCTACTCTGTTTCTCCAACGTTAACCAGTGCAGTGGTAACCTGTCAAGAAATTTCATTATTTTACAATTCATCTGCATCCACTTGGCAGGCGGATTCACTCGTCAAGAATTATCAAGCAGCATAGATGTTTTTACCGAAGGGGAGTGTAATAAATATATACAATTTAGTTATAACTATAGTTATAGATATAGTTATAACAATAACAACAATAAAAATAATAAAAATATTTATATATGTTATACATATAACGTCGATGAATGACTATTCGTCAAATAGACCCCGAAATAGACGTGATATAATAGGACAAATAGGTCCGACTGGACCAACTGGATATAGCGATGTACAATTATCTATAACTACCCAAAGAATAAGTAAATTGAATCTATTAAATGACGATTTAATATTTATTACAATTGATAAATATTTACCATACAATGAAGGTGATAATATTATTGTAAAAAGTACCGAATTGAACGAATACAATGTGTTTCAAGGATTTACTGCTGAAATCAGGAGTTACAATAGAGATACCGGTGAATTGGTGTTAAAAAATATTCAAAATGTAAGTCAAACATTTTACAATGGTTTATACAAATATAAGATTAGTTTAAATGAAATAGGAAATACCGGGTATACTGGTGCTACTGGAATTCGCGGTGATCGGTATATTAGTATAAATACTTTAACTATTTTGACATCGGATATTTCTTTTGATTATCAAATTACTATTGGGATTGACGCTGGATTATCCTATTTACCTGGCGATGGTATACAAGTTCTATCTTTGGAACCAAATTCAAATGGGGATTTGCAGAAATTTACCGGTATTGTCAAAAGTTATAACATCATCACCGGTAGAATGGTTATATATAAAATCGAGAATGTTACAGATTCATTTGAAGACGATGAATATAGATATAGAATAAATTTGAATAATCAGGGTAGTACTGGGCCTACTGGGCCTACTGGACCAATCGGACCAACTGGGGAGAAGGGTATTACGGGCGCTACTGGTATTACTGGACCACAAGGTATTCCAGGTATTTCGGGCGCAATCACAAATACTGGTGCTACTGGTTTTACTGGTATTACTGGTGATATTGGTCCACAAGGTATTCCGGGTGAATCCACCGAGAGTGGTGCAACGGGTTATACTGGGGAAAGTGGTGATACGGGGGATATCGGTAATACTGGTCCCACTGGATATACTGGTCGTACTGGTATAACCGGTCCAACTGGTGTAACTGGTCCAACTGGTGTAACTGGTCCGACAGGTCATACTGGCCGTGATGGGCGAACCGGTACTATTGGCGAAACCGGTACCACCGGTGATATTGGTAATACAGGTGATACTGGTAATACAGGTGATACTGGTAATACAGGAGAAACCGGAAATACGGGTGATATTGGTAACACGGGAGAAACTGGACCTACTGGTGAAACTGGACCAATTGGTGAACCTGGTCCTACCGGACCACAGGGTATAACTGGACCAACTGGACCTACTGGACCTACTGGTCGCGCTGGTAGAACCGGTCCCACCGGTGTTAGTGGACCAACAGGTGAAACTGGATATACTGGTTATACTGGATGTATCGGATTGACTGGACCCACTGGTCCATTTGGCGGTCTTTTATTGACAGATATTATACCCGGGGGAACTGTTATTCCAGTAACTCAACAAAATGGGGATACAAAATATTATACAAATGTTAATATTGGTTCGGCGGATAGAGGATTCAATGAATTGCATGCAAGGTCATTGTATGTTTCAGATTCTACTATATATTTGGGAACACAGAGTTCCATTTCTGCATCTGCAAACGGTTCAGTAGCGTTACCGGGAGGAAGTACCATCGGTGGTGTAAATTCGGGTTCGATTTCAATTATTGCTATTATAGATGCATCTTACAATTTACCACCCGATGCTTCTAAAAATGCGGGATATATAATTGATTTTGATTTATGGGTAGCACAACAGGACAATCCAGGTTCACTTGACCCCGCGAATAGTGAATATTATCGAAGTGACGCTTCGTGGTCGAATATTGGCAAAATCAAAGGTCCAGTAGGGGAACGAGGTCCTACTGGAACTACTGGTTGCGATGGTTCACCTGGTCCAATGGGTATAACTGGACCTACTGGCGAAACTGGTCCACAAGGGACTGGGTATACGGGTCCTACTGGTAGAACCGGTCCTACCGGATATACTGGATATACTGGTGATATTGGTGAAACGGGTGAAACTGGATATGAAGGTCTAACTGGACCTACTGGTATTACTGGAAGAACCGGTAGAACTGGAAGAACTGGACCGACTGGACCTAGTGGTAGAAGTGGACCGACTGGACCTACTGGTCAAACTGGACCGACTGGTCCTACCGGACGGACTGGACCTACTGGAATTGTTGGTAATACTGGTGTAACTGGCGAAACTGGTGAAACTGGGGAAACCGGGGAAACTGGTAATACTGGCGACACTGGGGAAACTGGCGAAACCGGGCCTACCGGTAGAACTGGCGAAACTGGGGAAACTGGACCAACTGGACCAACTGGTCTTACTGGGCCTACTGGGCCTACCGGTAGAACTGGTAGAACTGGACCTACTGGACCTACTGGTAGAACTGGAAGAACTGGACGCACTGGTTCTACAGGACAAACGGGTGCTACTGGTGCTACTGGTGCTACTGGTGCTACTGGTAATACAGGTATAACTGGACATACTGGTACTACTGGTAGAACTGGTGGAACAGGGGAAACTGGTTCGACTGGGCAAACGGGGCCGACTGGACAAACGGGACAGACCGGTTCGCGTGGAAGCACTGGAAATACAGGATATAGTGGCCCAACTGGATTTGCAGGTATTGCTACAAACACCGGTGCAACTGGACCGACTGGTACTACTGGGCGTACTGGTGTCGCTGGACCGCCAGGTAACTCTGTAAATACAGGAGCGACTGGATATATTGGGTTTTATGGTAATACTGGACCAATTGGTGTTTCTGCCGATACTGGTGCAACTGGCATTAGTGGAACTACTGGACCTACCGGTGAAACTGGTGGAACTGGTGCAACTGGACCTACCGGTGTAACTGGTTTTGATGGTCTTACTGGCACGACTGGTGCGACGGGTCATACTGGATTCGATGGTCCAATTGGAAAAACGGGAAGTACAGGTAGCACTGGTAGTACAGGTAGCACTGGTAGTACAGGTGGCACTGGTAGCACAGGTAGCACTGGTCAAACTGGTGAAACTGGTAATACTGGGTCTACTGGTCCTACTGGTGTTACTGGCTCTACTGGTCCTACCGGACATACCGGGGAAACTGGTCATACTGGGTCCACTGGACCAACTGGAAAAACAGGACCTGCCGGACAAACTGGTAATACCGGGTCAACTGGTCCTACTGGACCTACTGGTAAAACTGGTTATACTGGCATCATTGGTCCAACCGGTGAAACTGGGTCTACTGGGCCTACTGGACCTACTGGTGCTACTGGTTCAACTGGTTCAACTGGCCCTACCGGTTATACAGGATATACTGGACCTACTGGACCTACTGGGTATATTGGACGCACTGGCGATACTGGTATACGAGGTCCAAAAGGTCAAGGTGGAGATGTGTTTAATACACAAACGGTTGAACCTATAATATTATCATTAGCTGAACTTGTTGAAGATTTGGTATTGCCAATTAGACCAGGTCTTTCATTTTTAAATGACAACGCTGTTTTTGTAGCAGACAATGAAACCACTCTGAAAAATTTTACGGCAACTGTAAAAAGTTATGATATGATAACGGGTAGATTAGTTTTGAAGAATTTTACAAGAATATATGGATTTGTAGAAGAAGAATATTATGAATATTTGTGGGTTGTAAATATAAATTCAATTGGTCCAACTGGGTTTACTGGTGTAACTGGTGTAACTGGTGTAACTGGTCCCACAGGCCCTACCGGATATACTGGTAGAACTGGTCGCACGGGTATTACGGGGCATACGGGACAGACAGGTATTACTGGGCGTACAGGACAGACCGGAAATACTGGCGTCACTGGTGAGACCGGTGCAACCGGGTATACTGGATATACTGGATATACAGGTGAAACTGGAAATACCGGTTTAACCGGGATTTCTGGACCTACTGGGCCTACTGGTGTGACTGGTCCCACAGGACCTACTGGTATTACTGGAACTACTGGTTTAACTGGTGAGACAGGAGAAACGGGTCCAACCGGGATTTCTGGACCGACTGGAACAACCGGTACTACTGGACCTAGTGGTATTACCGGGATTACTGGGCCTACTGGAACTACTGGAACTACTGGAATTACTGGGAATACAGGTGTTACAGGTGTTAGTGGCGTTACTGGTGTTACTGGTGTTACTGGTGTTACTGGTGTTACTGGTGTTACTGGGGTTACCGGTGTTACAGGTGTTACTGGCGTTACCGGTGTTACTGGCGTTACCGGTGTTACTGGCGTTACCGGTGTTACTGGCGTTACCGGTGTTACTGGCGTTACTGGTGTTACTGGACCGAGTGGAATTACTGGCGTTACTGGTGTTACTGGCGTTACTGGCGTTACTGGAACTACTGGAACTACTGGACCGACCGGTATTACAGGAACCACTGGAATTACAGGAACAACCGGAACAACTGGTATAACAGGAAACACTGGATTTACTGGAAACACCGGCGTAACTGGACCTACCGGAACCACCGGGCCTACCGGAATCACTGGACCGACTGGTCGAACTGGACCAACCGGAATCACCGGAACAACTGGACTGGCAGGGGATGCATATAATACACAAACTACTTCTTCTGTATTATTATCATTAGTTAGTCTTGTAGATGACTTGTCATTGACTATATCTCCTCAACTATCATATATCCCGGGAAATACTGTTATAATAATCGACAGAGATACTTCAAGTAAATCGTTTATAGCAACTGTGAAAAGTTATAACATAAATACAGGTGTATTGGTATTGCAAAATATAATGCAAATAAATGGATTCGTAAGTGGACAAAATTATACCTATATTTGGAATGTAAATATCAATTCAATCGGTCCAACTGGATTTACTGGTAGAACCGGGCCAACTGGTCCAACCGGAATTACTGGACCCACTGGTATTACCGGGGTTACCGGGGTAAGTGTTACGGGTCCTACCGGAATTACCGGAGTTACTGGTGCGACTGGTGTTACCGGGGTAACTGGTGTAAGCTTTACGGGAGAAACAGGGGTAACTGGCGTAACCGGAGTTACTGGTATTACAGGTGTTACTGGTGCAGGTGGAACTGGTCCTACTGGTACAGTAGGGGCTACGGGTACAACCGGAGTAACCGGAGTTACCGGTATTACTGGACCAACTGGTATGACACAAACTGGACCTACTGGATTTACCGGAGTAACCGGTATAACCGGAGTAACAGGTACAAATTTATTAGGACCCATTGGCGTGATGGGTCCACCGGGTCCGGATGGTGTTAATGGAAGTATTGACCCAAATTCGTTTAGCATTTTTTCTAATATGGGAATTTCTTTGACAGATTTTGGTGAGAACTGGGCAGCGAAAGATAGTGCTAGATTTTGGCGAGGTGTATCTATCTCATCCACAGGACAATATCAAACCGCAATTACCACTTACATTTATACATCAAGTGATTATGGAAATACATGGATTCAGAACAATAGTGCAATTAGTGCATCTTGGTACTCGATATCACTATCATCAACTGGTCAATATCAAGTTGCTGTACCATTTAGTAATTATATTTATAGTTCAAGTGATTATGGCATTACTTGGGTTGAAAAAACAAACAGTGGTAGTAGAAATTGGAGTTCGGTATCTATTTCATCAACTGGTCAATATCAATCCGCTAGTGTTTTCAGTGGTTATACATATAGTTCAACTAATTACGGCGATAATTGGACCCAAACAAGTATAGTTGTTAATTACTTGTCAATATCAGCAAGTGGAAAATATCAAACTGCTATTCCTGACAGTGGTTATATACGGGTATCAAGTGATTTTGGTGCAACTTGGACCTCGAATGCGGTTAGTATTGCTTGGGCTAGCATTTCAGTATCGGCAACTGGACAATATCAAACTGCTCTTTCGTGGAATACTGGCAGTGCTCCTACAACCGATGGTATTATATATATATCAAACGATTATGGTTCCACTTGGAATTCCAGAACTACTGGTTCATCAAAAAATTGGCGTGCAGTATCTGTATCAGCAACTGGTCAATATCAAGTCGCGGTGGTGGCAAATGGACAAATATGGGTGTCGAGTGATTTTGGTAATGTTTGGACGGCAGTTGCGAGTAGTTTGAATTGGCAGGGTGTATTCATTTCATCGTCAGGACAGTATATTACTGCGGTTGCGAATGGTAGTCAAATCTATGTGAGTGTAGCACTTCCTGCTGGAACAGTTGACCAATATTCATATTCACTGGGGAAATTGAATAATGTGGATGGGATGATTACGGTATCTAATGTTGGTGTGACTTGGACATCAAGAGATACTTCACGTAATTGGTATGATGTATCCGTTTCATCCACTGGTTTGTATCAAACTGCGGTAGTATATAATGGTCAAATATATACATCAACGAATTATGGTGTGAATTGGACAGCAAGAGATAGTGTACGTAAGTGGTATAGTGTATCCGTTTCATCTACTGGTTTATATCAAATTGCGGGAGAATATCAAGGCAAAATATATACATCAAGTAATTATGGTGTAAATTGGACAGCAAGAATGACAGATAGCAGTCGTAATTGGATTAGCGTATCAATTTCATCCACTGGTTTATATCAAACTGCATTAGTAGAAGGTACTCAAATATATACATCAAGTGATTATGGAGTGAATTGGGCACCAAGAGCGATCAGCTATCTTTCTTGGAAGAGTGTATCAATTTCAGCAGATGGTTTATATCAAACTGCGGTAGCACAGCCTGGTCAAATATATACATCAAGTGATTATGGTGTGAATTGGGAAGCAAGAATGACAGATACCAATCGTAATTGGACTGATATATCCGTTTCAGCGACTGGTTTATATCAAACTGCGGTTGTAAATGGTGATATATACACATCAAGTAATTATGGGGTGAATTGGACAATAAGATATTCTAGTACCATTGTAGTATGGATTAATGTATCAATTTCATCCTCTGGTTTATATCAAACTTTGATAACATATAATTATCCAAATGGTCGAATATATACATCAACAGATTATGGTATTACATGGACAGCAAGAGAGAGCAATCGTTATTGGTATAGGGTATCTGTTTCAGCAGATGGTGTATATCAAACTGCGGTTGTAAATGGTGGTCAAATATATACCAGTACAGCTGATATATCAGTATCTTCTTTCACATTCAACCTAGACACCGGTACAACATTTTTCTTAACAGCATACGCTCCAACCGCAAATTATTCAGCAAATTTCACCATATCAACTTTGAATACTGCCAATACTTATCTAATAACAGTAATCAACAAAACTTCATCTGTTGCAAGTTATTATTGCAATTCGGTTTCAATCAATGGAACCGCAGTCCCAAGTACGCAGTTTTTATACACAGTCCGTCCTAGTGTTATAACATCAAGTAATGCATTAACCGGTGCGGTTCAAACAAATCAAGAATTTATCATGTTTTACAATACTACTGCCGCGGCGTGGTACGTTCTTACAAATATCAAGGTTTTCAAAGCGGGATAAACAAAGTGACGAAGTAACGAAGTGACTGTGTAAACGAAGTGACTGTGTAAACGAAGTGACTGTGTAAACGAAGTGACGAAGTAACCTGGTAAACGAACTAACGAACTAACCAACCAACCATGTAAAAGTATATTCGTTTGAAAATAAAATAAAGATTTGCAAAAGTATACAACAATGAAGTGGTATTTCTTTTATACACCAAATTATCATTTTTACAAAAATCACATTGAAACCCGTTTGAATACCAGTAAATTTGAATTAGACCCATTGATAGTAAACAACCTTACATTATCAAATGTAGGTCATCATTTTCTGAATAATACGACCAAAATTCAATTGGTCATCGATTGCATCAAAAAAAACATGGGCAATCACATTATTTTTTCAGATGCAACAATATACATAAACGACAAAGTAGAAGAATTCTACAATTACATCATTTCAAAACAAAATACCGAATTCGACATGTATTTTGCAGAAGAACATACCAATATCAACATTGGATTCATCCTATTGAAATGCAATGAAACTACTTTGTCATTCTGGGAACAAATACTAAATATCATGAATGAAAAAATACGCAATAATGTACCAACCCATGACCAATTCGATACTATTGAATATATAAAAACCAATGATAAATGCAAAATATCATCTTTTGAACGAGAATATATTTGGTGTTCAGATTACATTTATTCACCCATCAAAGAATCTTTCTTCGTATTCAAAATTACAGTCGATTTGAATAGTCATATAACCAGACATAACCAACGATTAAATGCATTGTACAATTTGAATTTTATATCGCAGGATGAATACAATAAAAACATAGAATAAACAAATAACCAAAAACAAAAACAAAAACAAAAACAAGAAAAAAACAATAAAATATAGAAATATAAATATATACAAAATATATATTTATACAATGGTTTCTTCAAAAATAAACAAAGATATTAATTACGTTGAAACAAAGACAATCGACCCAGAAGACAATGGTTATCATTCAAGTTTATACGAAATATACATAGACGATAAACCGATTACGATTGCACTTGGAAAACAAAAATACACTTTTTCTTCTAAAAATGTCCTATATTATCCTATTTATTTAGTAGTTAATCAAAAGATAAAGGCGCAAATCGGAGTCTATGAAATATCGTCAAATCGCTCATTAAATGTTTTAGATGAAGATGGCGATATCGATTTAACAAAAATAGGAGAACCTGTTTTATACAGTTTTGTCAATTCCAAATTTATTGAAAAGATTCTTTCGATTCCCGTTGTTATGGATAAAAAAGAAACCGCAGAAAATGCAGAAAAGACAAAAAAAATGGAGACCCCCGATGAAATCGTCGAAATAGACGATATTGATGTAGACGAAAATGATGTCATGAAATTGAAAATACCACAAGGTGAAATCTCCAAAGAATTGGAAAAGACTGTTAAAATTTCCAAAGACGGTATTTTCGAAATCGATAAAAATATGAAACAACCTATTTCATTGAAAGAAGAAACCGAAGAAGATTCAAATAAACAAAAAATGGAATTCAAAAAGTCCGCCGCCAATAAATGGATTGAGAACTTTTTCAAAAATAATAATTATAATATTGTTCCCAACGATGGTGGCGGAGATTGTTTTTTCTATGTTGTCCGCGATGCATTTCGTCAAATCGGATATAATACAACTGTTCCTAAATTAAGGGCGCTATTAGCAAAAGAATTGACCGACGATGTTTATCAAGAACAACGAAATTTATATTTAGGATTCCTAAATGAAATACGCGAATATGACAATGATATCACGGAAATTCAAAAAACAAATACAGAATACAAAAAACGTATGAAAAAATTAGAAGATAAAAATGATAAAGAACGTTTAATCGAAGAAGCCAAGAAGCTACAAGAAACCTATAAAGAAAAACTGAAACAGCGAAAAGAAACACTTAAATTACAAGAAGACTATGTAGGTTATATGAAAGATATTGACAGCATAGATAAGTACAGAGCCTATATACAAACATCCAATTTCTGGGCAGATGCATGGGCAATATCAACATTGGAAAGATTGCTAAATGTAAAATTCATTATTTTTTCAGAGGAATCTTTCAAAAGTGGGGATTTTGATGGAGTTTTGAATTGTGGTGATTTTAATAAGAAATTAGAAGAATTGGGAACGTTCTCACCGAACTATTATATTATGAGCGTATACAGCGGTAACCATTACGAATTATTAACATATTATCACAAACGTATATTGAATTTCAATGAAATACCATATGATGTGAAGGTTTTAGGCGTAAATAAATGTTTAGAGAAGAATTCGGGAATATATTATTTAATTCAAGATTTCCGAAATTTTAAAAGTAAATTAGGAATGGAACCCGATTTAGGAAAAAAGTTGGAGGAAGAAGATGAAGACAGTGATTTATATGATTCCAATGTAACTTTTATGTTTCATTCTAAATCCGACAATTCGCCTAAACCCGGCGCCGGTTCGGGAGAAAAAATACCAAAAACCAAAGTTCAAGAATATGTTACTCTTTCTAAAATAGATAATTGGCGAAAAAAATTGGACGATTCATGGGGGGAAGGAATATTTGAATTGGATAAACATAAATGGATGTCAGTAGAACATTATATTCAAGCTGCTAAATATAAAAAAGGATTCCCCGATTTTTATTTGTTGTTTTCATTGGATAGTGATAGTGAAATATCCAAAGACCCAAGTTTAGCTAAAATCGCCGGAGAGGGTGGAAAGAAAAATAATAAAACCCTACGTCCAAAAGAAGTGAAAATTGACGCCGATTATCATTTAGGAAGGTTTGAAGAAGAACGAGAACGCGCGGTTTCTGCTAAATTTAGTCAAAATGAAGATTTGAAACAAATGTTGTTGTTGACAAAAAATGCATTGTTATTGGAATTTATAAGAAGAAATCCGGCTAAAAAAGATATAATATTGATGGGGGTTCGTCGGTCACTTACTAAATAATTGCCTAAATAATTGCCTAAACAAATATAAATCCATAGTTTTTCAAGAAATTGCGCAATTCTGTTTTTTGAATCGGTAATAATTTGAATGACATATTTTGTAAATATTCAAAATCTGTCATTTTTACAATAAACATTTGATATTGATTGTTTAATTCATCATAATCAGTAATATATTTCGTATTTTCTAAAAGCCATTGATAAAATGAAATTGGCGATGAACCATTTTTCTTATTATGTTTTTTGAATTTAGAAAACCAATGGATAGTATCATGTAAAGTAGTTTTATTATGGATATTATAATCCGTTCCAGATAAAACAGTAATTTCCCTAAATTCGTCCATAGACATTTCTAAATCATTTAATATCGATTTTGTATCATACATAATAATTGTATGATTCAATAAACTTAAATGTCTAAATACTCGGGAACATCCATATACAAACATATCCATATCGTCGCTGATACATCCCCATGCTTTTTTAGAATTGACTAAATAGGCAATTAATTGGTCGGCTTCATTTTCAGCGGTATAATATTGAATTCCGTAATATTCAATCAATTGTTTAACAGATTGAATATCATCCATTGTAACATTAATACATTGTTTTTTCATATTTTCTATTTGTTTTTGTAATTTAGCAATTTCTTCTTGGTCAGTGGTATTTTCAAGAATATTTTGCATTTCTAAATATTTTTGTTCGGCTTCTTGTTTTTGCATTCTTCGTTGAATAAGAAGGTCCCTTTTTTCGCGGGGTGGTTTTCCATCGAAAATGAATATGGGGGTAATAGAGTAATGCCTAAATAAGGATATAAGCAAATAGGTATTTTCAATTAATTTGTTTTCGGCGATGAATTTGTATATATAAATACTTGTATCAATGACAATGGTTTTGTGTTTAAGTTCTCGTAAATGAGTTTTACGAATAGAAGATTTTTTGCAATTATCAATTAAGAATCGGTTTAAATATTGAATTCCCATAAAATTTGTGTTTGTGTTTTTGTTTTTGTTTATGTTTGTTTATGTTTGTTTATACAATTATAGGTATTTAGCATGGCGTATCAATTTTTTACAGATATATACATCGTATTTTGATGTATATATAGTATATATCAATGAACCCTGTATCAAAAAATTTGAAATTATTTCTAAATAAGTATTTCAAAAACTCGAAAAATGAGGTTTCCAAAATAAGGTTCTCAACTTCGACAATAAAATTTATAAAAAATATCTATGGTTCAATCATCAAATGTAATTTAGAATGTATTAACAAAGCCAATATAATAAAAGTACCATTCAATGAAACAAGTTTTCCTAAATCAACTAATTTTCAAGGTATTCCGGATGAAATCCGACGTGAAATACAGAACATTGAACAAACTACTAAAATATATGATTTTAAGGTAAAAAATAGAAATATACGTGTATTTTTTGTATATCCGTCATCAGGTTCTCAACTTAATGAAAAAGAAATCATGAAATATATTGAAAGAATGTTTATATGGTTATCGATTGCATACAAATACAGCCCGGTAAATTGTGCTAAAAATTTACATATATATTTGTATTTGACCGATTTAAAGAAGGTGTTACCTGCAATAGATGCATCTCCAATTGATTGGGAACATGCAAATACTGCATTTACATATTCATGTAGAGAAGAACATATAAGTTCTCACAATGAGAACAAAGATAACAAAGATATTGCAGATATTTCCGAAATAAACATATTTAGGAAAGAAGAATGGTTCAAGGTCTTTATACATGAAACAATTCATTGTATGGGGTTGGATTTTTCACATATGGATACTGGGTTCTTGAATTCTAAAATAAATTCTTTGTTTAATATCAACGTTGACGTGAAACTATTTGAAACTTACACAGAAAGTTTAGCCGAAATAATCAACACTATATTTTTTGTTTATTATTCTGTAATAAATAATAAGAACGTTGAGAACATTGATTATATATATGAAAAAATAGAGGAAAATATGAAAATTGAAATACTTTTCTCACTATTTCAATGTGTAAAAATACTGGACCATTACGGATTATCGTATAAAAATGTGTACGAAAATACAAATGAAAATCACGAACTTTGCAAAAAATATAGTGAAAAAAGCCCAATATTTGCATATTATGTTTTGAAACCAATATTGTTGTTTTATATAAATGATTTTGTAGATTGGATAAATAAAAACAACAAAGGTTCTCTATCTTTTACAAAAACAGTGGAGAACATAAATAATTATTGTATGTTTTTCGAGAACTTTCACAAAACCCCCGAATATACGGGTATTATCAAACTTGTTGAAAATGAGTTTCGCAAAATTCAAAAATCAAAAATCAAAGATGATTTGAGAACAGAATTGGAAACCCTACGAATGACTATATTTGAAATGTAATAATGTGTATTTATAGAATACATATTATTTTGAAAAAACTACAAAATAGAAGAAATAAAACATCCATTGAATTCTTCTTGGCCGGTATGTGTTAAATTAATAGAAACATCTAACCAAATAGAGCCTCCAATTTTTTTCCATCGGTTGCAAAACAACCAATCTTCTGATAAGTAATGGTTATCTTCCACCCCGCAATCGAATAATGCATATGCATAATCGTTTTCAGTACCACTTAAAAAACTAACATCATCAGTATATTTAGTAGAATGATAGGCCAACATCATTTTTTCAATCATTTGACGTTGCATTAACATAAACCCAGTGGCGATGTGCTTTACCTGTGTCAGGTTGTCTTGAATCTCAATATATTTATCAATATAATTGATATTGTAACGTAATAATGATGATTGTATCATATCAATATCGCTCATAGTTTCCTTGAATGATTCATTATTATTTTTTTTATCAACCCATTTATTGATAACTGTTTCATCATATTTACCGTTATTTGTTAATTTATTCCAATGGTAACGTTTGATTGGATAAGCACCTCCAATAAGCGGTTTATTTCCTATAATCAATTTTAATATGGATACAGGGTTCCATGTAATATCATTATCAATAAAAATCATATGAGTGCATTTAGGGTCGTGCATGGCTTTTGCAATAAGGTTGTTTCTTGCTCTTGATATTAAACTATCATTTTTACAGAATTCCACTTGAATCGGAAAATCGTATTGTCTGAATAAATTTAGGGTATTTATTAAACATTGTAAATAGCTAATATAACACATGCCTCCATAACATGGTGTTAAAATATACAATTTAGGTTCGTTTTTAGCAACATAGTTTTTTATTTTTTCATCAAATGATTCAAAATCATTTGATTTACTAATATTGATTCCACTTTCAGGCTCCATTTATAAATAAAAATACAAATTATTATTTATATAGTTTAGTTTATTTTATACTTTTTCTCTATTTTACACCTTTATTTTTCTTTTTCTCTCTATTTTATGCTTTTATTTTTCTTTTTTCTTTTTCTTTTTTCTTTTTTCTTTTTTCTTTTTTCTTTTTTTCTCTATTTTTGTTTGTTTCTTTTGAAAATGTGTTTAGGCGGTGGCAACATCAGATGCCTTGACGAAGTGGTGCTTCATGTACTTTTGAAGGTTGAAGTAGGTAAGCTCGTCACCGGCTTTAAGCTTTAAAAGCTCGGTTAGCTTTTGGTCAGCATGGATGATACGACCGTTCTTGGCATCTTGTAGCTTGTTGGCTTGGATGTAGGCGTTGATTTCCTTACTGACGGAGGTTCTTGCCATTTCAGTTCCAACGGTCTTTCCAAGGAATTGGGCTAGCTCGTCACTGATTCTGGTTGGCTTGACAAATCCGGATGGTTGTCTGTTGCCACTCTTTCTCTTGCGGGAAGATGATTTTTGGGCGTTTTTAAGTTCACGAGCCATGATCTTTTCAAGGGTCTTGTATTCACTCTTTAAAGTTGAAATCATGGTGGTAAGTTGTTGTAGTTTAGCACCAAATTCAGTCATCTTGACAGATGATGAGTTGTCTGGAACCTCGGTGGATTCAACAACTGGGGCGTCGACAACAGGAGCAACTGCAACTGGGGCAGCATCCTTGGTCTTCTTTGATGCCTTCTTTGCAGTAGCTGATTGCTCAACAACAACATTGGCGACTGGGGCAGGAGCAGATTGTTTTTCGGTCTTTGTAGTTCTTACCATTCTATGGAAGTATATACTATAATATGTTTCTTTTTTAAGTGGTTTAACGCAATTATATATTTATAAATTAAATTGGCTGGATAGAAGATGATATTCCTAAATGTTTTTTTCCTAAATATTTTTCCTAAATATCAATTTTGTGTTTTTTCTATTTTTTCTAATAAAGTTCCATAAATATGAACAAAAATCGAGTCTATGGTTCCTTCGACATCCATGCGAAGATTGCAAACTTTTTGATTTGATGATAATTTTTTTCGCAAAAGTGCAAGTGCATCATTTCTTACATTATCATACATAATATTCTCAAAACCCTTTTTTCCAAATGTATTAGCAAGTCCCGTAATAAATCCACGAGCAGCATTTATACCAACAGATTCACTCAAATGAATAATACCAATTTCTTTATAAGTATTATCCGTGTTAAGCTGTGTTGATATTTGATTTGTTTTGAATACATAACTTGCAATATCATTATTATCGCCACCGTTTGTTTTTGCATTTTTCTTGTATTTTTTACAAGTTGTTCTAAATCTTTTGTTACTTCGTTTGTTGTAGGTTTTCATATATAATATAATTGTACATATTTACATACAATTATATTTTTAATAAACCAATGATTCATATAACCACAACATATTACGTCGAGCATCCATCGAAACAATGGTTAGTACCGATAATACATGTAAAGCGCCTATTTTTTGATATTCTGCGTCAATACCAGTATATACCATATTTTCCATAATATATAAACATACTGCTCTACAATCCTCGGTTGTGGTTGTTGCTAAATTGAGAGAACTTAATGAAGTATTAATAAAGGGGTCATGTAAACGGCATATTCTTCGTTTTGTTTCATGTGACATTTGACCTCTATAATGCCAAATATCGTATAAATATCTATAAAATCGAATATAATCTCTTTTTTCTAAATTATTAAACCAACTACTATTAGTATAGTTGCCCAATAAATCAATTTCCATAAATAACTCTTGTATACGTACATGGATTGGTTTTTCTCTTATACGTTGCATTTTATTATGAAGCTCAATATTTTCGGTTAATTGATTATTATTCGTTACATTGGTTATAACTCTATTTTGATGTGGTTGCAGTGGTTGCGGTGGTTGGTTATTTGCTACCGGAATATTTGGTTCATCTTTTTTATCATTGAATACATACGGAAATAATATGTTTGTTAATTTATACAATGTGAATATATCATTCATTATTTTAAAATCCACTTTTTCACGGTTATATGGGTTTATTATTTTTCCTTTTTGTTTGAATAATGTTATTAATGATGAAATGTTGAATCCATATACAAAATTATTACTATCTTTATAACTGTAAAATTCATCATATGGAATATCTTCAATTGGGTCCAATGTATAAAAATCTGTCTCATTTACGCATGTTTTTTTGTTTTTGAATGCATCGCCTTTTAATTTCATTAGTTTACGGATAATGTGTCCTCTGAATATTTTTTGTACAGAAATTGCGTATACGCTGTTTGTGAAATGGGTATGTATTCGTTCAATTAAAATCGGTTTACTTCCAGAAACGTGTAAATTGTTCTCACGTGCAATTATTTTTAATTCGGGAATTTTGAAATTTTTGAGAACCACCGAGTTTTTGAAATAATTATTATAATTTATATTCATCGTAGTTGAATCACGAAGTGGTTTTGAAAATACACTCATAATATATATATAGTATGGATAAATTTTATATAGGTTAATAATATTCATATTATATTTACTAAAATATATTTATATAGTATACAGTATATACTATATGAAAAAAATAGCAATATTATTTACAGGAGAGTCTAGAATAAATGGTTTATCCAACAATGAAATAATTACAGAAACAATACTTGACAGTTACAAAAAATATTTTTTGACCGACAGTTTTATAGAAAAATATGATTATGATATATTCATAATAACAGATGATATAAATATAGAAAAAATTTTAGAATTCTTCGGTAAAGAACGAGTAAAAAACATATATTTTATGAATATACAAAAATTTTTATATTCCATAAACCAAAATATATACAGTTATGATGTTGTATTGAATAAATGCAAAGAAATATATTCAAATAGACATAAATTCCACGAAAACGGAATACAACAATTTTACAAATGTTATATAGGATTTTCTCTATTGTCAAACTATAATGAGTATGATTATATTATACGGTCTCGTTTAGACATTGAAATATTGGAGGATGTTCAAACCCAAATAGAACGATTAGAACAAAATGAATCTATCCAAATAATAGCAGCATGGGATGCATTTGCAATAGGGAGACCAAATATAATGAAGGAGTATTTGAATATGGTATTAAATTATGGTTCTTATGATTTTATTAAAAGTAATCATGATTTCAAACGAAATATTATTTGCATAGAAAAATATAATAATAGAAAAATAAACCAATATGACTGGTTATTTTCACCGGAAATTCAATTATTTGAATGTTTATTTGATTATTGTGATAAAAATAATTATATAATTGATGATACAATTTTAGGTAAAAATTGTATGGTTTCAATAATCCGATACGACCGTGAAAATAAAGTATTTACAAAACAAATATTTGAAAATAGTTGATTTTTACAAAAAACACTGCATTTATGGTGTTTTCCAATTTATATTTTGCAGAAAATTGATTTAAAGATAAATCACAATATATATTACAGTCGTATAACTTATACACATATTCATTCTAAAATGTCTTCAAATACTCCTCTTGTTTTATCAGTCAATGATTGGGTTCCTTCATCTGTTAAATATATGCAACCAAAGGTCAATGACCGCGGTGGAAAATCAATTAACATGGTAAGTAAACAAACAAATCGTTCATTACACATTTCAACTCCATTAATGATGACATGGGGTATTGCTGATTTTGTCGATGAAAAGGGTGAGTCTGATGGTAAATTCAGTATGTCTTTGAATTTCCCAAACAGTGAATATTCAACAAAAGCAACAAATGACTTTTTACAAAAACTAAAAGATTTCGAAAATCAAATATTAGATGATGCAGTAACAAACAGTGATTTATGGTGGGGTGAAGAAATGTCTCGTGAAGTTGCTAAACATACATTCTTCCCATTCCTTAAATATTCAAAAAATAAGGATACAAAGAAAATCGACCCTTCAAAGCCTCCATCCATTCGTGCAAAGGTACCAAATTACAATGGAAAGTGGGGAGTTGAGATATATGATACACAATCCAATCTATTATTCCCTTGTGATAATCAAAATTTAACACCACTTGACTTTGTGCCAAAGCAAAGTAACGTTGCATGTGTATTACAATGTGGTGGAATTTGGATTGGTGGAAAGGGATGGGGTTTAACATGGAAGCTCATCCAATGTATCGTAAAGCCACGTGAAGTAATTAGTGTTTACGGTAAATGCCAAATCAAATTATCAGATGAGGAACGCACAACCATCGATAAGCAAGAATTGAAGGATGACGCTGATGTAGAAGAACCAGAGACAGTTTTTCAAAAACCAGCACCTCCAAGCACCGAAGTTGCCGACAGTGATAATGAAGAAGAAGCATTAGCACCAGAGCCAGTTGTTGAAGAGCCAAAGCCTGCTGTTGTAAAAAAGGTTGTCAAGAAGGCACCTGAACCAGAACCAGCAGCTGTTGCAGTTGCAGAAGAGCCAAAGCCAACTGTTGTAAAGAAGGTAGTTAAGAAAAAGGTATAAAACTATAAAACTATAAAAATTGCTAATATTGAATAATATTGAATAATTTGATTATTGAAATTATAAAAAATATAAAAATATTTATTGTACAAAAATAAATATTTTTTTCATTCGGTAGAAAAACAGCATTTTTCATCGTAGTACATTTTCATTGGAGATAGAACATTTAGAAAATTCATTTATTTTTTTGATTGTGTTCTCACTGTTCTCTAAACAATTTGAAATTTTTTCTTTTACAAATGTTTGTTTGAATTCGTTCAATCTATCTTTTTCTCTTTGATTAATATCTTCAATGATTTCATTTTTATTTAGTTTTTTGAATGTATGAACATACGATTCGATTGAATTTGCTTCTATATCATAATTTAGAGAACGTTTGGATATACCCCCTTTTTTATTATACTTTTCGGTGTTTCTATGTTTGTTCTCATTCCTTTCTTTCATTTCTTCTTCGTCTAAAACAGTGGGTTGGCCCGATATATCATATACAAAATAATCGTTGACATTTATATTCCATGGGTTACGTTTACGTGTGGTATTCGGACTTAAACCATCTAAATACCAAAATCGGTCGCTTTTATTGATTCTTTTCAAATTGTCTTCAAAGAAACAATGAAAACAAATATATATCAATTCTGTAAAATAGTTCACGTTCTCAATGCTTTCTTTTTGAGAATATTTATTTATCTCTTCTTGTAATAGTTTATATTCAATTAGTTTCATTTTCAAATCATTTTCATTTGATAATGGCATGTAGTATATTTCTTCAAATTTTGCACCAAATTCATCGTATTTTTTAGAAGATTCGTAGTTCAATAAAGCTTTTTCTTTCAATTTGAAAAAGGTATTTATTATGGAAAGTAAAAAAGATATGAATAACATGATGAATAATTGTTTTTCGGATAAATATGTAGATTTTGTACCGGTTTGCCCCGCCGTCAATGCAGTAAATAGTGTTATTGTAAAATTGATAGGAGTTGATATGTAATTCCAAAAAGCGGCACTTATGTATTTTTTCCATGCTTGGGTACCAATGCGTAAATTGAGGCTTCCTTGCAAAGTAAGCATAATCCCCCAATCCGGCGAATAATTGTTTATTCGATTATTACTTGCGTCTATTATTATATTATAGCTTGAATCAACCACTGATATTGTCGATATCGTCATATTTTATGGATGTATTTGATATAGATAAAGATAAAAATATAGATAAAATATATTTTTATTATAACAAGTATTTAGAATGTTTCAACAACAAACAAATGACCTTTTTAGAACATTCATTGATTACACACTTAATGATGAATACAACGGAAGAACCGAAATAATAGAAGCGGTTAAAAAATGTATAAAACATATCAAGTGTTTAGCATGTATGGATACTGGTAAGATTTTGTTGGAAAGTGAATCGTTTTTTGGTGGTACATATGAAGAATTCACATGTCCTGCATGCAGTAAATCTCAAACAAAAATTCGGTTAGATAGTCATCATCAAATTTATCATGCAGTTGTAAATGGCCGTCAAGTTCCGTATAATGGAGGTGATAAAACAGTTGGATATTCTCGTATCAATGAATTGTATACTATATATAAAAAAGAGTATGAAAAAATCGATATTTTAGAAGAAGAAAAAGAGAAGTATAAAAAAGAAGCAGAACTATTGGCTGAAAAAAACAAGCCGTTATGGGATTTCATGGACAGTAAAGAATTACAAAAAGAAATTACCAATGTTGATGTAAATGTAGATATTTCAAAACTCATTGATGATGTCAACAATATGTTACTGATAAGTGCAGGTAACCTGGTATCATTACCCATTTTATTGAAAGGGTTAAATCTTAGTTTACAATATTATTGGTCAAATGAATCTTCAAAAAATAATTCATTTTACAAAACAAAAGATGAAAATGGCGAGACTGTTTATATTAAATTTGAATATAATAAAACAGTTACAGAAAAGAAAGGCGGCATTGGTCTATTCAGAATGAATGGGAAAACAAAACAAGAATATTTAAGCGTAATATATTTTATTGCAAAGCCGAAAAATGACGCAGCGGAATCAATATGTTCAGACCTCATGAATATAACAATACAGAATGTGGTTGATAAAATAAAAAAATAACCGCTTAACAATTGTCAATATTTTTAGAAATATCATTGTTTTTTTCAGGTTCAGAACATGAACAATTTCTACCCGATAATGATGTTACAACTGCAACAGTTGCTACCGTTAAACATAAACACGCTCCAATACAAGTACATGCACCCATTGTAATTATACGTATATAATTATAATAGAATTTATTTTTGAAAAAATAAACAAAAAACAACAGATTACAAAAAAGGTCTTCCATAAATTCCATAATATCCACCATAATATGGCCCGTAATATGGCGATGCATAATAAGGTGCCGCGTAATATGGTGCACTATATATAGAAGGAATATAAGTACTACTATATGTATTGCAATATTTTCTATTTGTTTCAATGACATTATTAATGTAAATGTTGTTATTGAGTATAGCGACGTCATTTAGTTCAGCATACTCATTATAAAGCCCATTTAATCTGTTTTCAGTTAACCACGGGTATCCGGATCTTCTTCCGTAAAAGTTATAATAACTCATTATATTATAACTTTCTACAAATATTTTCACCTAAATAATAATTGTTACGTATTATGGTCACAACTTGTAATCAATGTTTACATTTGTGAAATACGCCGATTTATTTAGATGTGTTTTTTGATAAATACTTGGGTTGCCTGTTCTCCTAGATGTGTAATTTTTTTATGATATCCTGACAAAAACCCGTCAATACCTCGCTGAGTCAAATCTGGTCCACCCCATCCATAATCGTCAAAAATCATGATACCACCTTTTTTTAGTTTTCTGAAAGACAACACTGCATCTTCTAATACATATTCAGGTTCATGGTTTCCGTCAATATATATAATATCAAAAAATTCGTCTTGGAATTTTGGTATTTCACTATTCGAGTATCCGCGATTAATAATTATTTTATCCTTTACGCCAGAATTTTCAATATTTTTCATACATTTATCATAAATGGTAGATTGCATGTCTTTGTATTCTGGATAATCCGCATAATCTTCCCAAGGGTCAATGCAATATAATTTACTGTCACTATGTAAACCATATGATTTTGCTACTGATAAAATATTTGCTCCATAGAAAGTACCAATTTCTAAATAATTTATTGGTCTGTTCTTGAATTCATTGACATTTACATGATTGTACCAATTATCAGCCAATCGATATTGAACACCGTCAAAATTATGTAGCATTGTCTATGTTATATCATAAAAAAAATGTTTATATTGTTTTATTTTAGATAAATTATAAATACAGTAAAAATGTACAAAATGTACAAAATGTACAAAAATGTAACAACAACTTTTTCTCTTTTTTCTCTTTTTATTTAGTTTTGTGTTTCTACAAATTCATACAATTGCGCATTTTCGATTGTTGGAAATATTCTATATGATGATGTGAATCCACAGTACGTATCATGCAGTACTTCTTCTTTCAATATAGAATCTTTATAATAATAATGATATCCATTTAAAACTGCTCCATATCCATAATCAAATTCAATACTTGCAGATGGTTCAAAATCATTACCATTTTTTATTATTATTATATAGTTTTTCTCGTAGATAATATCATCGTTTTTTATAATAGGCTTGAAATAGAATGAATATTCGCACAAATAATAATCAATTATATCATTAGTCGGTGTTATTGTATCTGAATTGTATACAAAATAACTTGTATATACATTCAATGTTTTTATAACACCTTCGTCGTCAACGATTTGTATTGTATTTTCTTTGATTGGATTGAAATGTATTTTGGTCCATATTATTTCCTCTAATTTATTGATAAATGTAGAATTTGTGTTTATTTTCATTTTAATTTTGTCTGTTTTATCATAATCATGTATCCATAAAGATTCTTCATCTTCCATAAATTCAAACACTGAATCTATGATGTCTCTTGGTAACATGAAATCGCTGTGCAACATTAACATTTTATTGTATTTTTCCTTAAATCTAAATATTAAAAAAGTATATCAATTTTGTGAACCTTTTTACATTTTTGTAAAATGAAATACTTTTATTTTTATTTTGTTTTTTTCATATAGGGTTATCTTTATACTTTCATAAGATTACGATAATAACGATTGTCGGTTACATTTGGAAACAATTTATCTTGAAAATCGATATTGATAACAAAAGAATCTTCAATATATTTTTTGGCATTCCAATAATGCATTTCGTCATAGTAAATTTGATAGGTTCCACCATTTTCTAAATGTTCGTATATTTCTTTTTCGTTTTCACCTACGTTATTATTCATTGCAAAATGAATAATAGCTTTTTTGTTTTCAATTACAATATCATATATATTTCCAATTTTACAGTGTTCTATGATATACCATAAATCTCCTTTACTCATCTCATCATTGAAATCTTCAATTTCAATACTTGGTGGCTTGCAATACATTTTAACTGATTGATTCATGTTGTCTTCTTTTATACGTTGTTATTAGTTTGCATTTAATTACAAAACAAAAAAGTATTTCAATTTTTTACATTTTCTATTATTTTATCCTTCAATGTTTTTGTTGATTTGCTTATAATATATTGGCCACATGGCCCACAGTGGTCTTCATTGGATAAATCTATTTTTTGATTAAGTTTTTTATTACAGTAATCAATATTCCATCTACCCAATGGCTTGGGTAATTCTTTTGTAATAAATTGTTTGATTCGATTTACTAGTGAGAACATGTATTATATGATTAAATTATATTTATGTTGTTTTTCCTAAATATAGAGAACATGGTTCTCAAAACACCAGTTTGTAAAAGTATTTTTCCTAAATATTTCTAAAATAGATTCTTGGAAAATTCCTAAATAATAATTCTGTATTTTCTGTTTTCCCGTTTTCCCATTTTTCCTAAACATGAGAACATGGTTCTCAAAAAACCTGTTTTGTAAAAGTATTTTTCCTAAATATTTCTAAAATAGATTCTTGGAAAATTCCTAAACATGAGAACATGGTTCTCAAAAAACCTGTTTTGTAAAAGTATTTTTCCTAAATATTTTGAATTATTATTTCCCAAAAAGTTCCTAAATAATAATTCTGTATTTTCCATTTTCCATTTTTTCTAAAAGAGAGAACTTGGTTCTCAAAAATGTCTAAATATTGAATTGAAGATAAACAACAATATTCGACTTTTTTGATACATCAAAAATATTGTCTAAATTAATAATAGAAATACCTTGATTTTCTAAAACAATCGTTTGTTTTTCTTTCAATTTCAAATTTTCTGTAAAAATAGAGAACACATTTTTTCCTAAATTAAATTCTATGAATGTTTTTCCCCAAAGTTCTCGAATATTGTATTTTAATTCTACATGAATATTATTATGAGAATCAATGGTGATGTTTTCTGGTAATATAGGAATGCATTTCACATACATATCACTTCCTAAATTGTCGTATATTAATTCATGGTGCCATAGTGGAATATAATAAATGTTCCCGTTTTCTGTTAATTTATATAAATTGTTCTCAAATAGGTCTTCTAAAAATGGGTTCAATATAATACATTGGTGATCCTTTATTTTTGTTGTTATCATTTCTTCTAAATTATTTAAAAAGTCATCTGAAAAATGAAATATATCTTTGTATTTAAAAAAGAAATCGTATATTTTTATAAGTATTTTTTTGTCTAATTTTGTTAATATGTCAAATGCTTTGTTCTCACAACATGTTGCAATTTTATTTACTATAACATAAAATATTCTACTTTTAATATCTTGATATTGGATATCATTACCTAATATATTATGTAAAAACGAGAACAATATTTTAGAATATTCATTATTGACAATGTTCTCAAAAGGGTTTGCGAAATCTTCATCTATAATTGGATTGTCTAAATATTTCAATAAATAATCATATGCATTTTTAATATTATTGAATTTTTCAGGCGCATCCGTAGATTTGTTTTTATCGGGGTGATATTGCAGTGCTTTTCTTCTATATTGCTTTTTTAATATGTCAATAGTGAGAACATCGCCGATTTCTAATAAAACACATGCATCATTATAATTCATGTGTTTTATGCAATTTTAGTTACAATATAATAAAATATATTCTCTAAATGATAAATTGGTCTATAATTATTGTTATAATATTTCAAATTCAAGAACATTTTATCTAATATGCTTGAAATATCGTCTTTTGAAATCCTATTATTTTGAATAAAATAGGATAAAATATACCAAATACATTCGACTGTGTCCAAGTTGTATATTAATATATCGTATAACCCATCTCTGAATTTTATAAATGATATTTGTTTCATATTTTCCATATCATTAATTATATTATTACATATCGTATTGAAATTATCATTTGGAATTTCCTTTGAATCATTTATCATATTAAACGATTTGATTTCTTTTATATTAATTATATACGAGGTATCGACGTCATTTAATATATTGTTTTTTTGAGAACTTGGTTGATTATTTGAATTTTTGTAATTATATATTCTCTTTAAGAAATCAGTTTGCACATTTGTATTGTTTATAATGCTATCATAATATTTTTGTTCAGGTCTTTTTATAGATATTATTTTACAAGAATTAATAATATTATTTGGTATGAAACTAACATGTTCTGTGATTAATATAAATTTTATTTGAATTAGAGAACTTGGATGATTATATTGCTGAATATAGCTGTAAAAAATTTCTAATAATTCATTGTGAATCATATGAAAATTTTTACATATTATAATACCAATTTTATCCGGTTTTACAGAGACAATATCAACTATTTGAAAAAATATGTCATAAATAAGTAGTTTTGAATTGCATCCAAGTAATGCAATATCAATCTCGTAATGTATATCGCTTATATGATATATATATGTTTGTTTTTCATTTTGGAGTGTAATCTTTTTTTCATATTTTAATTCACTAGGACTGTATTTTTTAATAAAATTGAGAACCTGTGTATATTTACCAACTCCCGTTGGGCCATACACTATCAAATTATCAAATTGATGAATTGAACTAGGAAATCTGGTATATAAATTGGTTAATTCTTTGTGAAAATTATTCGACTCAACTGAATTAATATAATCTTCATAATTAGTTTCATAGAATTTCATTGTATTTTTATATATTATAGAGAACACTATCTTAATGTTTATACGAATTTCAGATAAATATTATTATGAATACCATGCACTATAAAAGAGAACGCGTAATAGTTACCAAATTATTTGCATGATAAACCAAATATCCAGACATTGCAGCTGGGTATGCTAGTAATAAAAATTTAATAACCTCAATTATCGACAGTTTAATATCATTACCAAGAATTACGTTTACATTGAACGATGGAACTTTTGCTATGAATATGTAGAGTAAAATAGTCCATATACTTACGAGAGCAGATATAAATATGTCTCTATACACGTGAATTTTCTTTTTATTTGCTCTGGACAATACTATTTCTGGTTTATCTTTTGAAAATTTGTAAATTCTCGCAATTGAAACTATAAACAGTGACGATGATACTATATTTAATACAAGAGTTGACATCAAAACAACTAAAATAGGAAATTCATTTTGTATTTTTAAATATAAATCCTTTGCGCAAAAAATAGTTGCAAATATATTTATTGCATATAATAGACCATATCCGATTAGCTCTACATTTTTTTTGAAAATACATACAAATGATATTATATATATGGTTAAAAAAATAATATAATATGAAACCGGTGTTTTTTCAGCATTTTTAAACATAGAAAACAACGAAAATGTGGACGATGGTGATGATAGTGATGATAGTGATGATGTTTTCTGAATATCCATGTAATATATATTATTCAAACATTATTCTTTATTGATATATGTAGCTACTGCCCACTCAATGAGTTCCGCGGTATCACATGTTGCATAATTCTTTTTATATTTTCCTATTTGAAAAAAGGAAGGTTTTTTCATACCACTACATTGATAGTATATATAAGGGCCAAATTTACCTTTTCTGATGCTGAAATCACTATTGAGAACCCTTAATATATTTTTACTTTGAATCTGGGGTGGACGACGAGGACCGTCGCCACTCACTTCTTCGGAAACATCATTTTCTTCTATTGTTGGAGTTTGAATCATATTTACAATATCATCGAGAACAATATCATTTAATGGTTTATTGATATCTTTTATACTCTTCTTGTTATCACCCCATTGTACATAAGGCCCATATTTACCGGTTTTTATAAACATGTCATGTTCTTCATATTTTCCTAAATAATCATTTTTAATTTCTATTAAATCGTCAATCGTATATTCTCCTTTTTGTAATTTATTTATATCCAATTTTATTTTAGGATTCACCGTTTTATATTCCATTTCACCGTTTTCTAATTGTTTTCGTAATGATGCACCAAATTTATGAAATAATAGTTCATATTCGTCATTTATTTTATATGTTTGTTTTTTCATTTTTTTAA